>Ga0306925_10003560_pt1 | contig 13854 bp, 12 predicted proteins | sample flu12Cox44000176_FD_203755 | JGI IMG/M metagenome (GOLD analysis project Ga0306925, IMG submission 203755) | Lab enrichment of tropical soil microbial communities from Luquillo Experimental Forest, Puerto Rico - flux8day.12C.oxic.44.000.176 (v2)... | ecosystem: Environmental > Terrestrial >... | reverse complement strand
ATCTTGCGGGCAGGTGCGGCGGTTTGCGCAGACATTGGGCGGTCTCCTTCATGCGGCAGTCGCGCCAACATATTGCGCCGGCCGGTCGGCCGCCAGCACCTCGGACTTGCGGCACGACGCAAAAGGCCCGCGCCAAGCGCAGGCCCTGCCAGACCGTTCGGAGATGACGAAGGCTTTAGGCTGCCGCCGCCTTGCGCTTCTTGGTGACTTCGCGCTTGAGCTCGAGCACCCGCGGCGACAGCTCCGCGTCCTTAGCCGCCATCAGGAAGGCATCGAGGCCACCGCGGTGATCGACCGACTTCAGCGCGTTGGCGGAGACGCGCAGCCGCACCCGGCGGTTAAGCGATTCCGACATCAGGGTGACGTTGAGAAGATTCGGCCGAAACTGCCGCTTGGTCTTGATGTTGGAGTGGCTCACCCGGTGGCCGATCTGGCGCGATTTTCCGGTCAGTTCGCAACGCCATGCCATGACTGTCGTTCCTAATTCTTCGCGCGGCTTAAGTTCAGGCGCCGCTTGACGACGATTTTAAGGGATTGGTGCGGACCTATAATCAGAGGTGCCGCAAGCGTCAAGCACCTGTCACGAAAGCCCATTTCGGGGCCGATTCGCCGGTCCCTGCGGGCGTCAAACCACACAAAGGACGCATTCCCCGCCGAGACAGGAACGGCCGCTCGCTTGGCGACATTTGAAGAAAGCACTTTCCGTGCCTGTGCTGGCGCCACGATCTTCTTCTTATGCCGTGCCCGCCGCCATCGCCGCGGCAGTTTGCGTCGTAGCGCTGCTGGCGGCCGACGCCCAGCATGGCGCGGCGGCGCAGACGCGGCTTGACGCCGAATACACCGCCACGGTCGCCGGCATCCCGATCGGCCACGGCAACTGGGTGATCGAGATCGCCGCGGATCAGTACACCGCGTCCGCGACCGGTTCGACCACGGGGCTGCTTCGCGTCTTCGCCAGCGCCCGCGGCGCCGGCGCCGCGCGCGGCGCCTTCACCGGCGATCACGCTATGCCGACGAGCTATACCGCGACCATCGATTTCGACCGCAAGATCGACGACGTGCGCATCGTGCTCTCGGGCGGCAATGTCAAGGAATATCTCGCCGAGCCGCCGCTGATCCCGCATCCCGAGCGCATCCCGGTGAGCGAGGCCGACCGCCGCGGCGTGGTCGATCCCATGAGCTCGACGCTCAACCACGTCCCCGGCACCGGCGATCCGGTTTCGCCACAAGCCTGCGGCCGCAAGGTCGCGGTGTTCGACGGCCGCGTGCGCTACGACCTCCTGAGCGAATTCAAGCGCATGGAAACGGTAAAAGCCGAACGCGGCTATCAGGGGCCGGCCGTGGTCTGCGCCGTCTATTTTGCGCCGATCTCGGGCTACATCCCGAGCCGTCCGGTAATCAAATATCTGGCCGAGCTGCGCCAAGCCGAGGTCTGGTTCGCGCCGATCGCCGGCACGCGCGTGCTGGTGCCGTTCCGCTTCTCGCTGCCGACGCCGATTGGCATGGGCGTGCTGCAGGCGACCCAATTCGTAACGGTGTCATCGACGGCGGCGCGTCCGACGGTAAGCGCCAAAACTCAGTAGCGCCAAAACTCAATATGCCAAGACCCGGTAAGCGCCGTCGCGCAACCGCCATAGCCCTGCTGCACACTCGGTCGAAGTTTCATCGCCTACCGGGATCGGGTTCGCCTATCGCCGCTTGCCCCCGTTATCCACAGGACACCCGGCCTTGACTCCCAGCGGAATCGTGATCCTCGGGCGGATTAAGATTTCGGCCGCGAAAAAACGCCTGGCGAAACCGTCAAACCACCCCATGTGGTGTGCAATGCCGGTGATGGTGCCATATATCGCAGTGAACGAATTCGAACAGTCCGAGAGTCGCCGATTCGGCCGCTGTTCGTTCCAGACTCGTTCCACATCTTAAGCACAGGCCTTTCCAGCGTCGCGTTGTGATACAAAACCGAAGTCCCAGGCCGCCTTCCCTTGAGCGGGCGGCACGCGGGGGCCCATGCCGGACCGTTGATGCCGATTTCCTTCTCGCCGCCCGCCGATCGTGAGCTCCGCGCCCGTGGCGCGGGCGTGACCGCTGTATTGGGGCCGACCAATACCGGCAAGACCCATCTCGGCATCGAGCGGATGCTGGCCCATTCCTCGGGCATGATCGGCCTGCCGCTGCGGCTTTTGGCGCGCGAAGTTTATAACCGGGCCGTCGAGCGGGTCGGCGCCGACGACGTGGCGCTGATCACCGGCGAGGAGAAGATCAAGCCGCCCAATCCGCGCTTCTGGGTCGCCACCGTCGAGGCGATGCCGCGCGATCTCGACACGGCGTTCCTCGCCATCGACGAGATCCAACTTGCCGCCGATTTCGAGCGCGGTCATGTCTTCACCGACCGCATGCTGAACCGGCGCGGCCGCGAGGAGACGCTGGTGCTCGGCGCCGCCACCATGCGCGGCATCGTCGAGCGGCTCCTGCCTGGCGCCAGCATCGTCAGCCGGCCGCGGCTATCGCAGCTGACCTTCGCCGGCGAGAAGAAGCTCACACGGCTGCCGCGCCGCTCCGCCGTCGTCGCGTTCTCCGCCGACGAGGTCTACGCCATTGGCGAATTGATCCGCCGCCAGCGTGGCGGCGCCGCCATCGTGCTCGGCGCGCTGTCGCCGCGCACTCGCAACGCCCAGGTCGAGCTCTACCAGTCCGGCGAGGTCGACTATCTGATCGCCACCGACGCCATCGGCATGGGACTCAACCTGGACGTCGATCACATCGCGTTTGCCTCCGACCGCAAGTTCGACGGTTATCAGTTCCGCAAATTGAGCCCGGCGGAATTGGCGCAGATCGCCGGTCGTGCCGGCCGCGCCACCCGCGACGGCACCTTCGGCACCACCGGCCGTTGCGCGCCGTTCGAGACCGAGCTTGTGCAGGCGTTGGAGACGCACACTTTCGAGCCGGTGAAGATCGTGCAGTGGCGCAATACCGATCTCGATTTCTCCTCGATCGGCGCGTTGCAGGCGACGCTGGCCATGGCGCCGTCCGAGCCGACACTCGCGCGCGCGCCGACCGCCGAAGACATTCTGGTGCTCGACCACGCCTCGCGCGAAGACGACGTGCGCGCCTGGACCACGAGCGCCGCCGACGTCGAGCGCTTGTGGGACGTCTGCCAGGTGCCGGACTATCGCAAGATCGCGCCGGCCAACCACGCCGAGCTCGCGGTCACGCTGTATGGCTATCTGCAGCGCGACGGCAAAATCGCAACCGACTGGTTCGCCGATCAGGTCGCGTTTGCCGACCGCACCGACGGCGATATCGACACGCTGTCGACGCGGATCGCCCATATCCGCACCTGGACCTTCGTCGCCAACCGCCCCGATTGGCTGGCCGATCCGGAGCACTGGCAAGTCATCACCCGCGGCGTCGAAGACAAGCTCTCGGACGCGCTACACGACCGCCTCACCGAGCGTTTCGTCGATCGCCGCACCAGTGTGCTGATGCGGCGCCTGCGTGAGAACGCGACGCTCGAACCGCAGATCAACAAGACCGGCGACGTCGTGGTCGAAGGCCACGTCATCGGCCAGCTCGACGGCTTTCAGTTCGTCGCCGACGCCTCGTCCGGCGGCTCCGAAGCCAAAGCCTTGCAGAGCGCGGCGCAAAAGGCACTGGCTGGCGAGATCGGCGCGCGCGCGACGCGGCTTGCCGCGGCGCCCGACGAACAATTCGCACTTGCCAATGACGGCACTATCCGCTGGACCGGCGCCGCGGTCGGCAAGCTTATCGCCGGCGAACAGGCGCTCAAGCCGCGCGTGCGCGTCATCGCCGACGAGCATCTGACCGGCGCGCCACGCGACGCGGTGGAGGCGCGGCTAGATACCTTCGTCAAAGCGCATCTGGAAAAGCTGCTCGGCCCGTTGTTCGTGCTGGCGACGGCCGAGGACGTCACCGGCATCGCCCGCGGCGTCGCCTTCCAACTGGTCGAGGCACTCGGCGTGCTCGACCGTCACAAGGTGGCCGAAGAGGTCAAGGGCTTGCAGCAGCCGGCGCGCGCAAGTCTGCGCAAATACGGCGTGCGCTTCGGCGCCTATCACATCTACATCCCGGCGCTGCTTAAGCCGTCGCCGCGTGCGCTTGCGGCGCAGCTCTGGGCGCTGGCCCATGACGGGCCGCAGAACAAGGGTATCGACGATCTGCTGCATCTGGCCGGCAGCGGCCGCACCTCGATCCCGGTCAATCGCGAGATCGACACCGCACTCTACGGCATGGCCGGCTATCGGGTGTGCGGCGAGCGCGCCGTGCGCGTCGACATTTTGGAGCGTCTCGCCGACTTGATCCGCCCCGCCTTGTCGTGGCGCGAAGGTGCGCCCGGACCGAAACCGCCGGGCGCATTTGCCGGCGGCGGCTTCACAGTGTTAAACGGCATGACCTCGCTCACCGGTGCATCGGGCGAGGATTTCGCCTCCATCCTGCGCTCGCTCGGCTATCGCATGGAGCGGCGGCCGAAGCCGGCCGAGCCGGCGCCACCGCCTGCCACGGCGCCGACGCCGGACGCGAACACGGAAGCGCCCGTCACAGTAACCGCCGACCTGAATGCCGAAGCGCCCGCGGTTTCAGGTGCCAAAGCTGAAGCCGTCACGAGCGAGCCGACGCCAGACCCGAGCGCGGAAGCGCGCGTCACTGCAACCACCGACCTGAATGCCGAAGCGCCTACGGTATCAGGTGCTGAAGTTGAAGCCGACGCGAGCGAGCCGACGGCCGCCGCCGACGCAATCCACGAAGTCAGTCACGAGGCGTTCCAGGAGCCGGTCGAGGCAGCGCTGCAACCGGCGCCGGATCCCGTGACCGTGAACGCGACCGAAGAAGCCGGAACACCCGACGCCGCAGAAGGCGCCGCGCCCGCTGAGCCAATCGCTGTTGTAGCGGCGAGCGAGACTGCTGAGACCACCGCTGCCGCCGCCGTTGCGGAGCCCGAGCTAGTCGAAGTATGGCGGCCGGGACGCGTCGGCCGGCCCGAGCGGCGACAGCGTCCGCGCTTCAAGCGTCGGCCGTTCGCCGGCAAGGATGCGGCGAAAGAGGCAGAGCAGGGCGCCGTGCCGACCGATCAAGCCGCCGCGCCGCCAAACGGTGAGGCCGTGTCAGGTGAAAGACCGAAAGAGAAGCGCCATCAGCGCCACCGCCGGCGCCAAAAGCCCGATCAGCGCTTCGACCGCCGCGAGCGCGAACGCGACCGCCCGGATCGCTCGGATCGGCCGGAACGCTCCTCGCGGCCGCGGCGCTACGATCGGAGTGAGCGCGAGAAAGCCCCCGATCCGAATTCGCCCTTCGCCAAGCTCGCCGCCTTGAAGGCCCAGCTCGAGGCCGATGCCAAGGAGCGCCGCTGAGTGGGCGCCGCCGCCGACCGTCAGCGCATCGACCGATGGCTGTGGCATGCCCGGCTGGTGCGCACCCGCAACGCGGCGACGGAACTCGCCGGCTCCGGCTATGTCCGGGTCAACGGCGCCCGGATCGCCGCCCCGAGCCGCACCGTGCGGGTTGGCGACGTGATCACGGTTGCGCTCGATCGCGCTGTTCGGGTGCTCAAAGTGACGGGTTTTGTCGAGCGCAGGGGTCCCGCCGGCAGCGTCCGATCGCTATATGAGGATTTGACGTGAAATCCCGACGGCGGGCGAAAACTTGCGTGGCCGGGAGCCATGCGATAGGAGCAAGCCTCGCAAAAAGTCCCGTCAGAGTGTGCATATGACATACATTGTCAACGACAATTGCATCAAATGCAAATACATGGACTGTGTCGAAGTGTGCCCCGTGGATTGCTTCTACGAGGGCGAAAACATGCTGGTCATACACCCTGACGAGTGCATCGATTGCGGCGTCTGCGAGCCGGAATGTCCGGTCGATGCGATCAAGCCCGATACCGAGCCAGGCGTCGAAAAGTGGTTAGGTATCAACGCCGAATACGCAAAGCTTTGGCCCAACATTACTGCGAAGAAGGAGCCCCCTGCCGACGCCAAGGAATGGGAGGGCAAGGCCAATAAATTCGAGACGCACTTCTCGGCCAAACCGGGCAGCGGCGACTAAAAAAGCAGCCGAAATCGCTAGCGTTAACCACCCTTAAGATTTTGGGCGTGCGACGCTTTCGCAACGCCATAAGGCTTTGATTTTGGCTCAAAATGTGATATAAGCCTGTTTATAAATGAAAGACACCCCGTATAGGCAGCTCCCCCTCGGTTGGGGGCTTATTTTTCCGGGGTGCGTTCTCGAGGAACCGTCAAAAGAGGCGTGAGACCCACGCGAGAGCAGTGGCAGAAAAAACTCGTCATCGTTCGAAGAAAAGCGCGGCCGGCATGAGCCGGAAAGGAAGAAAGCCGTCCTCCCGCGTCAGTCGGAGGGCATCACCGACCACGCGGAGAGTCCCCCCTAACCGGGTTCGCGTGGCCAAGCCTCCTCAACGGCAGAAGCCGGAGGCGGAAGGAGCAACTTTGGGAATGAACGCGAAGAAGACTACGCAACGACAAGGCTTCAAGACCAACGAGTTCATTGTCTATCCAGCTCACGGCGTGGGCCAGATCGTCGCCATCGAAGAGCAAGAGGTGGCGGGCGCCCGGCTTGAGCTGTTCGTCATCAATTTCGTCAAGGACAAGATGACGCTGCGGGTGCCGACCTCGAAGGTCGCCTCCGTCGGCATGCGCAAGCTTGCCGAGACGCCGATGGTCAAGCGGGCGCTCGAGACACTGAAGGGCCGTGCCCGGATCAAGCGCACCATGTGGTCGCGCCGGGCTCAGGAATACGAGGCCAAGATCAATTCCGGCGATATCGTCGCCATCGCCGAGGTGGTGCGCGACCTGTATCGCTCGGAGACCCAGCCGGAGCAGTCCTATTCGGAGCGACAGCTCTACGAGGCCGCCCTCGACCGGCTGTCGCGCGAGGTATCGGCGGTGCAGCGCATCACCGAGACCGAGGCGGTCAAGGAGATCGAGGCGGCGCTCGCCAAGGGCCCGCGCCGCGGTCCGAAGCCAGAGGCGGACGAAGAGGCCGTGGTCGAGGAAGAGGCGGCCTAAAGCCTGCAAATCGGTTCGATTTTGCGAAAGCCCGGCAGAAATGCCGGGTTTTTGTCGTTTCCCGGGCGGTCGCCGTGGTCAGGCTAGGTATCCCGAGCCATCCACATTCCACCGGATCGTGCCCAGTCTTAGCCATAAATTAAGCCTCATTTGGAAGGAGATAGGGGTGGGTGGACGTGTTCGGGGAGAAGGGGGCGTATGCGGCGGAATATTGTGTTCGGGGGACGGGTCTATTCCATCGTTGTCGCCGGTCTTGCCGGCTATGTGATCGGGGGCTGGAACGGAGCCGCTCCGCGCCATACGGCGCTTTCGGCGGCTCAGTCGATTGCGCTGCGTTTTCCGCAAGATTTGGCCGATAGCGCACAGGCGGCCGCAGCGCTAACAATCGGTAATGCCCAGGTCGCGCTCTTGAGCCCGCAGCCGATGGTGCCGCAGGCCGCGCCAGCTCCGGTTCCGCAAACTTCAATCCAGCAAGCTTCAATCCAGCAAGCTTCAATCCAGCAAGGCACCCCCCTGTCAGCGACTCCGGGGCATCAGACGACGCAGTCCGTTGCCACGGTCCAGACGCTGGTCCAGCTCGCATCGGTGCAATCCACAGAAGCCCCGCAGCCGCTAGCTCAGGCTCCGGCTCCGATTCCGGCAGCGCGGCCCGCCCAGAGCAAGACCAACGTCGTGGCGGCGCGTAAGGCGAACGAGCGTCCCGGCTTCGTCCTCAACGACGCGCAGATCGCCAGCATCAAAGAGCGGCTGCATCTGACGCCGGGTCAGGAGGAGATGTGGCCGGCGGTCGAAGCGGCGCTGCGCAATTTCGCCTACACGCATTTGCGCGACGCCAAAAAACACGGCGCGCCGCCGGTGCAAGTCGCTTCGGCCGATCCCGAGGTACAGGATCTGAAATCCGCGGCGATCCCGCTGCTCATGAGCTTCAGCTCCGAGCAGAAAGACGAAATCCGTAACCTCGCCCACGTCATGGGCTTGGATCAGCTCGCGTCGCAGTTCTGAAAATCTAGTTGATCGGCAGCCGGCCAAAGCGCGTTCGCACCGCGGGAATCTTCGCCGCCGGACGCAGCCCCTCGACCGAGCACTTGACCGCCATCAGCGCCAGAACGGTAAAACAGATCAGGTCGCCAATCTCGAGGCGATTATTGACCTGGAAACTGTAGATCGGGTCGTAGAGAAAAAATGGCGCCGCACGGCGTGGCAACGAGCGCGAACATGGTCGCCGGTCCGCTGCCGTAAATCAGCGCCACCGCCGCGATCGGCAACAGATAAAAGAAAATCGGGTGATGCGGCCCGATCCCGGCAAGCTTGCAATAAAACAACAACGCTGTAACCGCAGCGACCGCCGCTAAGCTCACAGCGAAGGGAAGCGCCCCCTTCACGATCCGCATACGATTTCCCCCACACCATCTTGAGGCCATTCAGCCCCTTATTGGCGCGCAGAATGCGGAAGCGGCGGCCTTCGAACAGGCGTCAACGCAGTCTTGCCGGGAACGTCGTGAACGCTACTCGACGACGATCTTAACCTCTCCACCGGCTTTGAGCTTGTCGGCCGGATCGAGCCCGTTTAGTACGCGGAAACGCTCGACGGCATGGTCGGGGACCGCCATGCGGCCTGCCAGCTTCTCGACCGTGTCGCCGGGTGCAATCTGCACCACCATGAGGTGCAGGGGCTTGGCCTGCTCGATCTCCGCCAGGCTCATGCGGCGGAAGCTGCCGACCGCTTCGCGAAACGCGCGATCGGTTTCCGGCGAGCGACGCTTGGTGGCAAAGATGAAGCGGTAGACGTCGCTGCCGAAGCGGACGGCGTAGAGCCGGAAATCCCATTGCTCGCCCTTGGCCGCCGCGGTGGCGCCGGGAAAGCCGTTGATGACTATGTCCTCGACGGAGGCCGGATCGATATTCTCGATCCAGCCCGAGGTCAGATAGGCGGCGAGCGTCTGCTCCGCCGGCACCCGCACGACATCCAGGCGGAGCGCCTGGCCGCCGCCGTGCCTGACGCCGAGCACCGCCTGCGCGGTGTTGTCGAGCGCGAAGCCCTCGGGCGCCGTGAAGGTGAAGCCGAGCCGCGGATGTAGGAAGCGGCGACCGCGGACGAAACCTTCGCTTGGATCCTCGCCGAAGACGATGCCGTCGATATTGCCGAAATAGGTCGCCTTGGCCTTGGCCAAGTCCTCCGGCGTGTCGGCGGCCGGTGCCCGGTATTGCCGCGCATTAGATAGCGCGTTGGTGATGCGCTGCGGCGTCGCCGGATGCGACGAGAGGAAGTCGGCGGCGGCGGGATTGATCGGCGCCGCTTGCGCCGCCTTGAGCTCGGAATTGTGCTCCATCGAGGTCAGAAAGCGCACCGCGCCGTAAGGGTCATAGCCGGCGCGCGCGGCCATGCCGACGCCGATGGCGTCGGCTTCGAGCTCTTGGGACTGCGAGAAACTCGCCAGCGCCAGCTTCGACTTGGCGAGCGCAAGCGCGCCGACTTGCGGATCGGAAATGAGGTCGGTGATCACGCGGTTGGCGAGCTCGGCGTTGTGGGCCTGCTCGTCGCGGATCTCGGCATGGCGAGCGACGACGTGGCCCATCTCGTGGGCCAGAACCGAGGCGAGCTCGGATTCGTCGTTGGCGAGCGCGATCAAACCGCGCGTCACATAGAGGTGTCCAGTCGGCAGCGCAAAGGCGTTGATCGACTGCGAATTGAGCATGGTGACCTTGTAGTGCAGGTCGGGCCGTTCCGAGGCCGCGACCAGCCGCTCGACGGTTTGCTCGATCATGGCTTGCAGCCGCGGATCGTTATAAACGCCGCCGTAAGCAGCGAGGATGCGCTGGTGCTCGCGCGCGGCGGCAGGCGCAAGCGCTGCGTCGGCGGGTTTCGCCACCGGTGGCGTTGCGGCCGCCTGCGGCGCGACCGAAGGCGGCACCGCGGTGCACGCCGACAGCCACAGCGCCGCGGCGGCGACGCCGGCGCAGATAAGCCGATGGCTCGGCACGCATGAACCTTCGCGTCTCACCGTCGTGTCACCTGGTCTCCAATTCGGCGGTCTCGATCTGCTCCGGGGCGCTGCGCTTCGATCGAGGGGCTCCCGCGCTCGCTGCGCTGCTCGATCACGCCGCGGACCCGCACCAGCCGGCCGCCTTCGCGTCGACGCCCGCCGCCGCGAGATTGCACTCATTTTCGTTTCTGGACCGTAACGCTGAAGTCCTCGGACCAGCGCCGCCCGAAATTCACGTATATGTTGGCCCCGCTTTCGCGTACGGAGGTCACTTGGCCCTCCGCCAGCGCGAGCCGGCCTCGCCCCGCGCCAATACGTCGGTCGAGGCCGCGGCGGCGAGCACCTCATAGTACGGATCGGCCCACAGTCCAAGCTTGGCCTGCCACGCGGCGTCTTCGCGGCGGAGAAGTTCCCCGGCGCAGGCGCGGTTGCCGACGCGGTCGGCGACACGGGCGAAGCCCCGCCGCGAGCATCTCGCTTTGGGCGAACACCTCCTCGCCGTCGCGCACCGCGCAGCACCCCGGCGTTGCCGCCGATCAGGGCCTCGGGGGCGGCCGTGGCGGCGGTGCCGCCCCGGCGCCGCCCCGGTGGCGAGCGATCGCGGTGAGGCGGATCTCGCGGCCGTTGTCGAGCGCGAACGTGTTGACATCGATGACGCGGCCGACCGTGCCTTTGCGCGATCACCGCGCCGCCACACAGCGGCAACGCCTGCTCCTGCGCCATCGCGCCGGAACCGCCGCACCACGCTGCAAGATTGGCCGCAAGCGCTGTGGCCGTAGCGACCCCGCGCCGTCCCACCATCGCCGCCTAGCAAACGGCGGGAATGCGGCGGCACCGCGGCGGTAAGGTTGTGCTATACGGAGGTCCGGCGCCGCGCCGTAGGCGCTGCCGGAGGGCCGCACGTAGTCGGCTATGGTCCCGCAGCTCAGCCGGATAGAGCAGCGGTTTCCTAATTCGGCTAGACCATCCGGAGCATCACCCGAGCGTCTTCAAATGGCCCGGTTGGTGGGCACATATTGAGCGTTGTGTCGTTCTCGATCTGTTTTGGTTCCCTGCTTATACCGGCGCGTTGGGTAGCAAATTGGGTAGCAACGTGTGCGGTCTGTTCCTGCGGGGGAGGGGATGGGACCGGACGGTGGCAACGTCTTCGCACAACCGTCTTCTAGCCCCATAAAATTCGGTCGTCCCCAGTAACTCACCCTGGCGCGTTCCCATGGTCAGCAGGACGCCTCGCAAAGACAGCTGTCTCAATGAGCGAGTGGCCGAGGTGTGCCAACGTTCGCCCATGAGCCATTGAAGGCTCCCTTCAGGCGATCACAGTTTCTTGCTGGCCTGCTCGGCACGAAACTCGGCAAACACTTTGCTCGCCACCATCATCGATTCGCGGATGATCGGCACACCGACATACCCGGAAAGGTGGAGCAGCACCTCGGTCAGCTCCTCCTCGGTCCAGCCCTGATGCAGTGCCATATGTAGATGCAGGCCCAGTTCGGGTTCGCGACCGGTGGCGGCGTCGGAGACGACGCAGACGAGGGCTCGGGTCTTCAGATCGAGACCTGGCCGCGTCCAGAGGGCGCCGAATACCGTTTCGGTCGCCATATCGATGAACTTCTTCATGACCGGGTCGCTGTAGATCTCCCGAGCCGACCGTTCGACCGCCGCGTCACCCAGAAGCTGCCGACGCAGCGCCGCCCCTTTCCGATAAAGCTCGCTCTCCGCCATCATCCACCTCGCTCTGAAAGATCGGCAATTCTACCATTTCGGTCTATCCGCGTGATGTCCGCTTTACCCCAATGGCGACCGTTTGCTGCGGAGCAGCGAATGTCCGCTTTGTGCCATTAGCAACCAAAGTGCGGTGCAGCAATATTCGGCCACGTTGTTGAGTGCACACTGAGCTCCGGCAGCGATAAAGGGAGGACGCAAAAATGGCAGAGGCAACGACCGCAACTCTGGAAGAAGATGATCTAGTCACTTTTTCGGCGTTTTTGGAAAACCGGCCACCCTCACAGCATTTGACAAAGATCAAAAACTTGTTCGTTCAAACAAGAGCGCCTACGGGTGATGAAAGTCTCACGCTCGCGACGCCGGACCTGCAGCTTCATTGTTCGAGTGAACAATGCAACGGACTTCGGTTCTTTCGTTACTCTGACGGCGATAAGTCAGTCCACAAAGGCACGGCATTCACCTATCTGACCTATCTCTGCTCCAACTGTAAGAACCGACTGAAAATATTTTCCCTTTACGCTAGATTGGATGACTCCACCACGAATTCCTCAAACGGTAGTGGCTTAAAGTTCGGCGAGACCCCCGCGTTCGGACCCGCAACGCCAAACCGTCTCCTTAAATTGTTTGAAGCCGACCGCGATCTCTTCCTCAAAGGCCGCCAGTGCGAAAACCACGATCTCGGCATCGGAGCCCTTGTCTACTACCGGCGCGTGGTCGAGAACCACAAAGATCGCATCATCGATGAGATAATAAAGGTCTGTGAAAAGGTTAGAACGCCGGCTGAAATGATCGAGCGACTTCAAGTGGCCAAGAAAGAGAACCAATTTTCCAAAGCGGTCGAGGGCATCAAAGACGCCATACCCGAGAGTTTGCTCATCGACGGCCATAACCCTTTGACTTTGCTTTACGCGGCGCTAAGCAAAGGAGTACACGCCAAGACCGACGAGCAGTGCTTGGAACTTGCTCGTGATATACGTCTTGTGCTGGCCGAACTATCCGAACGCCTCGTATTGGCGTTGAAAGACGAAGATGAACTGAAAACGGCAGTCTCGCGACTACTCAAGTCCTAAGTTGCTACCCGCTGGGGGAAAAAGAAGGCGGTCGTCGCTCTGGCGCGCCGGCTAGCTGTGATCCTGCACCGCATCTGGATTAATGGCACCGAGTTCAAATGGACTCGAGAGGCCGTATCCCCGCACGAGAGTCGTGCATCAGTCGAAATAGCGACCGCGATAACGGTCTGCCAAACGGTGCTAAGTGCCATTAGCGACCAAAATGCAGCGTACCAAATTCCAGTCCTATTCGATCACCTCCGCGGCGCGGCCGACCACTGACTGCTGCACGCAACATGAACGCGACATGGAATGGTGACTGAGCGCGCTGCTTCGCGTCGTTCTGGTCCTAGAAAGGGCAAAATCGACCACTGTGTGCAAAATGCCGTGTTCAGGGCCCGGTCACGTTCGGCTGCGGCAGCGCGCTCTAGCTCATCGTCAAAAAAGTTGGTCACTAGCAATTGCGCATCATCGGTTTGAGCGTCGACATTTGCGTCGTGGTACATGAATATCCTTGAGATGAATTGACCCGTAGTGGAAGTTCGCAGCTGCCGGCTCGGCGCTCTTGATCATCGCCCGAAAGGCTGGTTAAAGACTGTCCGCAAGTTGCGCGATGAGTCCAGCCACTGTGCGGCGAACGCTAGGGCTGCGGATTCTGTCAAACGCTCGCGCCACGGCCAGACGGTCTTTGTCTGTAGGCAGTTCGGGCGTCTCCTTTCCGTCAGGCTTAGGACACGGTTCGTCTTCGAAGAGCTCGTCCTCGAAAAACAAGGAAGGCGATACGTCGAGCAAATTGGCGAGTTCTACCAAGCGCCCCGCGCTAATCCGGCCCGTGCCATTCTCGTATTTGTGCAGTTGCTTGTATGCAATGCCGAGCTTCTTGCCCAATGCGGCTTGGCTCAGGTCGCGCTTCACGCGCAGCATGCGGAGCCGCTTGCCAATTTCAACGTCTATCGGGTTTAGTGATCGTTTATCCATGGCGGCCAAAGACTGATCCGGGCTTACAGCGGTCATCGCCCGGAGCGCCGTCTCGATCTCGACGGCTTTCGCAATGAG
>Ga0306925_10003556_pt1 | contig 13858 bp, 14 predicted proteins | sample flu12Cox44000176_FD_203755 | JGI IMG/M metagenome (GOLD analysis project Ga0306925, IMG submission 203755) | Lab enrichment of tropical soil microbial communities from Luquillo Experimental Forest, Puerto Rico - flux8day.12C.oxic.44.000.176 (v2)... | ecosystem: Environmental > Terrestrial >... | reverse complement strand
CGTGTCAGACTCGATGAGAGATCGAGGGCCTGAGTCGTGGGTAGGTGAGCAGGAGATGACCGGTGCGCGGCGGGACTGGGTGATGGCTGCCTGCACTGCCAAGCCGGGATCGGCCGAGGACTACCCGTTCGGCGACGAGGTGGCGGTCTTCAAGGTCGCCGGCCGGATGTTCGCGCTGGTGCCGCTCGGCGAGGTGCCCGGCAGCGTCAGCCTCAAGTGTGATCCCGATCTCGCCGTCGGCCTGCGCGCCCGCTACGCCGGGGTCAGGCCCGGTTACCACCTCAGCAAACGGCACTGGAATACCGTGACGCTCGACGGCTCGGTGCCCGACGAGGACGTGCTGGAGCTCATCGATCATTCCTACGACTTGGTGGTGGCACGGCTGACCAAGGCTCAGCGGGACCAGCTGATCACCTGACAGGCGATCCGCGGCTGCTGCGCGCTGGCATGCGCGCGCTGGCATGCCGCAATGAGTAATTCATCCGCACGAATTCTTATGCACGGAGTGGCATACTCAGCCACGCTTCCCGGACCTGCCGGCGATCGCTGCAAGGCGTTTTCTATCGTTCTGATAGGAAATCAGATCGCCGAACCCGCGACTTGATTGCTATGCCGGTTGCCTGGACGGTGGCGTGCAGATTATCTGTTCTGCGCGCTGGCCGTCCCGGCTGGGCTCAATCACATCAATGATGCGATGCCACCTCACCCCGCCGGACGCCAGGCTTGTTCATGTCGGCAAAGAAGCCCGGATGCTCCCGTCGCCGACGCCGGCCAGCTGCCGTAGCGGCCCGGCACCTGCCCCGTCGGTGGGATCAACCCGTCTTGGAGGTCTGGGCATGAAACCCAGCCGTCTGTTCCCGCTCACCGTGCTGTTGTCTTTGGTCACCGTCGAGTATGGCGGCTGGGCGCTGCTGGGGTTCCTCACCGGGTGCGGCACGCTGGATGCCTTCCGCGAACGGTTCTTCGCCGGGGTGCGGTGGCTGGCTGGCGGTTTCAGCCCCGCCGTTGACACCTAGCTGCCGGAGTTTTTCTGCCATGCGATCCAAGCCTGTGATTCTTGTTGCGCTGCTGCTGGCAGCGTTCCTGGTCAACCTGGACACGACCCTGGTGAACGTGGCGCTGCCGGCCATGGTGCGCCAGTTGCACGCCACCACGACGCAGCTGCAGTGGGTGGTAGACGCCTACAACCTGGTCTTCGCCGCGCTGCTGCTCGCCTTCGGCAGCCTGTCCGACCGGTTCGGCCGCAAGGGCATGCTGCTGGCCGGGCTGGCCGTGATCGGGGGCGCCAGCCTGGCCGGCGGGTTCACCACCACCCCGGCGCAGCTGATCGCGGCCCGAGCGGTGATGGGGCTGGGCGCCGCGATGACGTTCCCGGCGACGCTGTCGCTGATCTCCAACGTCTTCATTGAAAGGCGGGAACGGGCCCGGGCGATCGGCTTGTGGGGGGCGATCGCGGGCGTGGCCATCGCGACCGGGCCGATCGTGGGCGGCTGGCTGCTCGAGCACTACAACTGGCCCAGCATCTTCATCGCCATGGTGCCGGTCGCGGCGGTCGCCGCGGTCCTGGTCGCGCTCGCCGTGCCCACGTCGAAGGACCCGGACGCGGCCGGTGTTGACATCCCGGGCCTGGTCTTGTCGTCGGCCACCATGGCGCTGCTGGTGTTCACCATCATCCAGGCGCCTACCTATGGGTGGACCGCGGGGCGCAGCGTGACCGGCTTTGCCGTCTCAGCGGTCTTGCTCGCCGCGTTCATCGCGTGGGAACGGCGTGCCGCGCACCCGATGCTCGATGTGCGGCTGTTCCGGAACATGCGGTTCAGCGCGGCCAGCGGCGCGGTCACCGTCTCGTTCTTCACCCTGTTCGGGTTCATCTTCTTGATCACCCAGTACTTCCAGTTCGTCCGCGGCTACGGCCCGCTGTCCACCGGGGTGCGGCTGCTCCCGGTGGCAGCGTCGGTCGGTGTCGGGTCGGTGGCCGGCACCCAGCTGGCCGTGCGGGCCGGGACCAAGCTGGTCGTCACCACCGGGATGGTCGCGATGGCCGGGTTTTACGGCTGGATCGCGGCGACCATCAGCGCCACGCTGGCCTACGGCATCATCGCGGCCCAGATGGTGGTCTACGGGCTCGGCCTGGGCCTGACCTCGGCACCGGCCACCGAATCCATCATGGGCGCCATCCCCCGGGCCAAGGCCGGCGTCGGCTCAGCCATCAACGACTCCACCCGGCTCATCGGCGGCACCCTCGGCGTGGCCGTGATCGGCAGCGTTTACGCCTCGGTATACGCATCCCGGCTCACCACCACCATGCCCGCGGCCGTGCCCGCCCCCGTCGCGGCGATCGCACACCAGTCCGTCGGCGCCGCATACGTGGCCGCCAGCACGATCGCGGCCCTCGGCCATCCGGCCCTGGGACTGGCGCTGCAGCACGCCTCCACCAACGCTTTCCTGCGCGGCCTCACCGTCGGCGCCCTCGTCGCCGGCAGCGTCACCGCACTGGGCGCCGTCCTGGCCGTACTGTTCCTGCCCGCCCAACCAGCAACCCCAACGCCCCACCAAACCGAACAGGCCAAACAAGCGCGCGATAGCCAGACTCATACCCGCGCCTCCACCACGGCCACTAGCCCGCGTCCCGAGATTGGAAGGCCGAACACCTAGATCGGGGGCTCGCGGCGGCTTATGTTGACGAACAGCTACCAGCGACCGCCAGTTGTCTTTTGCTGGTTCCGGCACGGTCGGCCTTCGTATAGTGCGGCGCCGGGGTGGCCCTGTCCAGCGGACCGGGGCAGATGTCCGGTGCGGTGCCTGGTGCGTGTCCGGGCTCGTGGGCATCCGGCGCTGTGACCACCTCCAGCACCCGGACCCGGTCAGCTCCTCCGGCCTGATTATGGCTGAGGTGTCGTCACGCTGCCCCTGGCTGCCCGGCCAGGGCGGCCTCGATGTGGGCCCGACGATGGGCCTTCGCGGCGAGCAGGCCGACAACAAGCGCGAAGCTCACGTCATCGCGGCCCCGAACCTGGTCCAGGAAGTCCTGATATGCCGCGATGATGACGTTCAGGCGCTGCAGCGCGTAGCTGATAATAGCCCGCGGGTCCGAGCAGTCAGGGATCGTGAACTCGGTGCCACCGGGGGCGCGGTCGAGGATCTGTCGCGGATCACCTGTGATGGCACCGCCGAGGTCGCCGATCCAATCGGAAGGCGGCGGGCTGCTGCGCGGGCATGGTCGGCGACCTCGGGAAGCTCGTCGCTCATTAGGTAGATAGCTATGCCCGGCAGGCGGTTGGCCACTGCGTCCGCCCACAGCCCCGCCACGACGTTGTGGCAGCAGACGCCGTCGAGCGCGGCAATCACATCCTTTATATTCAGGTCCGGGTCGGCCATGGTTGCTTTCCTTCCTGCTCGCAGGGCAACTCAGGGCCGCGGGCATGAGCAGAGCCCCGCCCGGGTCAGCACGGTGCCGGCGAGCTGCGGCCCTGCTGGCCCAGGTTGATCTCACCCGGCTGGGCATAGTGCCGGGCCGCCACGGCAGCTGACCGGCGTCGGCGACGGAGCATCCGGGCTTCTTTGCCGGCTTGAACAAGCCTGGCGTCCCGGCGGGGTGAGGTGGCGTCGCATCATTGATGTGATTGAGCCAGCCGGGACGGCAGGGCCAGCAGCGCGGTTCCAGTGGCGGTTGCAGGGCCGGTGGTCGTACCGCTGGCGGCTCCGGACAGGCGTTCGCGCTGATCGAGACCCGCAGCACGTGAGGCCCGGGATCCGCCGACGAGCCCCTGCCCGGCCGTCAGCGGGGAAGCGTGACCTGGTCCCGGAGCGGGGAGGGTGCCAGCAGGCCGAGGGCGCGGGCGCGCTCGACGGTCTCCACCCGGCGGTGCGTGCCGAGCTTGGCGTACAGGTGGCGCATGTGGGTCCGGACGGTGTTGTGCGAGACGTACAGTTCGCTGGCGATCTGCGGCGCCGACAGGTGGGTCGGCAGGTAGCGCAGCACCCGGATCTCGGTGTCGCTCAGCGGCTCAACTGGCGGCGGCGGCCCGGCGGGCGGCGCGGGTCTGTTCCCGGCCAGCAGGCTGAGGATGTCGGCAATCAAGGCCGGATGGGCGGTGCGATGGCGGACGTGGCGCTGCAGCAGGTCCGGCACCGGGTGTAGCAAGAACCACAACAGCGCGCCGTCTGGTTCGGCCAGGTCGAGCGCGCGTTCCAGAGCCCGGTAGGCGGCGCCCGCGTCGCCGAGCGCGTCCCGGGCGATCGCCTCAAGCAGGAACGCCTCAACCAGCCAGGCCGGCCAGACAACCGGTGCGGAGCCGTCCAGGACCGGTGCGAGCGCGGCCATCGCCGCGCGCTGGTCGTCTTGGGCGAGCCGCAGCACCGCCGCAGCGATGCGCATCTCCCCGTGCTCGCGGTCGCGTCCGCCGAGGCGGGCGAGGGCCTGCTCGGCGCGTTCGACTTCGCCGAGACGTACCAGGGTGTGCACCAGCAGTGCCCGCGTCGGCGTGAGGAGCATGTGCGGTGCGGTCAGGCGTCCGCCCAGCCGCTCGGCGGCTTGGAAGGCCGCCAGCGCGTCGGCGTCACGGCCGCGCGTCAACTCGAGCATTCCGCGGGCACGATGCATTCCCAGCACCGCCGCGGGCTCGGTTTCCGCTCTGAGGACGCGTTCGGCGCGCTGGACCCAGGGCTCTGCCTCCCCCGGCCGCACCTGCCAGGCCAGCATGGCTCCGAGTATCACGTAGGTGAGGCCTGCGGCCGGCTCGTCTGACCAGCCGTGCCGCTCGGCCAGTTCGATCGCCCGCGTACCGCGCTTGGCAGCCCGCGTGAACGACTGGGAGATTCCCGCAGCCGCCTGGTACGCCAGGCCAGTGAACTCGAGAAACGGCCGCCCGATCCGGCGCGCCAGCGTGACGCCCATCTCCAGATGCCGCTCCGGGTCCTCTCCGGCCGCCCAGAACTCGGTACTGCCGAGACTGATCAGCGCCAGCGCGCGCAGCTCCTCGCCCATGCGAGGCTGTGCCCCGTCCGAACCCTCGGCCATGGCCTGCAGTCGCCGCACCTCCTCGGCCACCGCCTGCAGGTTCCAGCGCTGACGGGCCAGCACCAGCCGAGTCATCGCCAGCAACAGCTGCGCTTGAGCGCACCGGGTATCCGGGACAGACGTCATTCCACGCTCCGCCAAGCCCAGGTACCGCTCGGCCGCCTCCAGCGATCCGTACGTCAGCTCCTCCGCCGAGGCCAAAGCCGCCAGCTCGGCATCTGCCGTGCGAGTCCCGGCCGGGAATCCGGCGAGCAGCTGATGGGTGGTGGCGGCCTGCCCGTCCAGCTGCAGGCCGTACCAGCTGTCCGCGAGCAGCCTTGCGGCCAGGCCCCAGTTGCCGGCCGCCTGGGCGTGCCGGACCGCGTCCACCGGGTACCCGTGCCCGGCAAACCAGCCGGAGGCCGCACCGTGCAGTGCGGTTACCTCTTCCGGCTCGGTGCGGCGCAGCTCCAGCTGCAGCAGGTCGGCGAACAGGTGGTGGTAGCGGAACCAGGACCGCCGCGCGTCCAGCGACACCACGAACGCGTTCGCCTGCTCTAGGTCCTGCAACACCCTCTCCCCGCCGCTATCGCCGGTCAGGCGGTCGGCAAGCTCACCGTTGACCCGCTCGAGCACCGAGGTCCGCAGTAGCAGCCGCCGAACCGGTTCGGGCTGCCGGTCCAGCACCTCGGCCAGCAGGTACTCGGCCACTGTTCGCTCGGTGCCGGAGAACTCTTCGGCGAACCGCCCCGGATCGGGGTGCCCGGCCAGCGACAACGCTGCTAGCCGCAACCCGGCCGCCCACCCCTCGGTCCGCTCGACCAGCAACGCCGGATCGGGCAGCATCACCCCAGCGGCGTCAAACAGTTCCTCGGCCTCTGCCACAGTGAATCGCAAATCGGGCCCGCGGATCTCGGCCAGCTCGCCCTCCAGCCGCAGCCGGTGCAACCCCAGCTGCACATCATGCCGGGTGGCGAGGACGAACCGCAGCTCCTCTGGCGCCCGCATTACCAGCAGCTCCAGCTGCCGCTGCGCCTCGGCCGGGGCCAGCTCATGCAGGTCGTCGATCACGAGATTGATCCGGTCCTGCAGCGGCGCCAGATCCGTCAACAGCCGCTCGGCGATCGCCCACCCGTCGAGGTCCGGCGCCGCCGTCAGCGGCTGTACCAGCACCAGCCCGGAGGCCGTCTGGCGCAGCGCGCCGAGTATCGACAGCCAGAACTGCTGCGGATCCCGCTCGCCGCGCCTGACCGTCACCCACGCGACGCTGCCCGCCGCGCCCGCCTGGCTGATCCAAGAGCGCAGTAGGACCGTCTTCCCGCTGCCGGGCGGGGCCGACACCACGGTCACGCGGGCTGACGCCCCTAGCCGTTCGAACAGCCTGGGACGGGAAACGATACCTCCCGCACCAGGAGCAGCGGCGCCACCGGCAACGGCGTCCGATCCGACGGCAGACCCCATGTTCCCGATCATCCCACTACGCGAGCCCACCTGGCCTGGTACCGAACGCGGAATTGCTGACCGCCGTCATGCGCCAGGGACTGCCCAGTGGGCCGACCGACGAGATCGACGGCAAGCCACCACGCGTGCAGAACATCCTCATCTGCAGCGGTACCTGGCTACTTGATCTGATCCCCGAGTCGCACCTAACGGCGGCGATGGCGCTTCAGCACGGCAGCGAGCCGATCACACAAGGTGAGACGCCGCGCCCCACCTCGATGTTGACGTGTGCTTGTATCGTCGGGCTGGTGGATGCAGACCAGGCGGTGACGACCGGCAGTGGTGTTCGGCTGGTGTATGAGACCGCCGGTATCCGGGGCGCTCCGCCGATGGTGCTGTTGCACGCCCTGGGCGAGCGCGGTGCGAACTGGACGCCGGTGATGCGCCGGTTCGCTGAGTCCTTCGAGGTCTTTGCGCTGGACCTGCGCGGCCACGGCGGCAGTGACTGGCCAGGCACCTACTCATTCCAGCTCATGTGCGATGACGTGGTGGGCGTGCTGGACCAGCTTGGCCTGGGCAAGGTCACCTTGGTCGGACACTCCATGGGCGGCACGGTGGCTTACCTGGTCGCCACGCGGCGGCCGGACCGGATCGAGCGGCTGATCGTTGAGGATGTACCACCGCCGTACCCCCGTGACCGGGCAATTCCCGACCGCCCGGCGGGACCACTTGACTTCGACTGGGCGGTAGTGCCGGCCATCGTTAGTCAGGTCAACAGCGGCGACCCAGCTGCCTGGGACGGCCTGGGCGCGATCACCGCGCCGACGCTGCTGATCGGCGGCGGCCCGGAAAGCCATATCCCGCAGGACAAGCTCGCCGCCGTGGCTGCCCGCATCCCGCGCTGCGACCTGGTAACCATTCCCGCCGGACACCACGTGCATGAGACTCACCCGGCGGAATTTGCCGAGGCGGTGCTGAGCTGGCTCCACGCTTGACACCTTCGCCGCCTGGGGAAGTTCCAGGGCGACCCGGCGCGGCGGGTCGGGCGCGAGACCATTTACCACGGGTCTATCGCCCTGAGCGGAGCGGCCTGTCCCGCGAGCTGCCAGCCCGGCCGGCGTACCCGTAGGCCGTCCCGCCGGGCAGGCGGGCGCCGGCCGAGCGGGATCACCGCCACGATGGCCGGCCAGCGGCCCGCCGTGGCGACGGCCGGCGAGCTGGTGCCCGCCGGGGGCACGGCGGCACTGGTGAGGACGTACCGGCGGCGCGGGTTGGGCTGCGTGCCAAATCCCTGATGGCAGGCCGTCTGTGCCGGTGAGGTTGCGGCACCTCCGGTTGTGACAGCCCGCCGATCAAGGGCTCGTGAGCATGAGATGGCAGGCCGCGCCGGGTTGGCTGCCGGGCCGCCGGGACCGGACGTGGTCCCTGGCCCCAGTGTCGGCCGCCGCCGCGGCGTCACTTTCCATCGGGACGTCTCGTCCTCACCGGCGACGGCCCGCTTGGCGGCCAAGCCGGCCCAGGCCGAGTGCATCCCGGCCGGAAAGGAATCCACGATGAAAGTACTCAAAGCGGTGCTCGCGGCGCTGCCCGTGCTGGCGGTCCTGCTCCTGCCCGCCGCCGGCGCCAGCGCCTCGGCCCTGTCCTCGGGCAGCGGCAGCTTCACCACGACCGGGCAGGTCATCAGCGTCCGGCAGGCCGACGGCAACACGATCGTCACCGCGGCCGAAGTCCAGACCCTGACCGGCGCGCTCAGCGGCAACCGGATGGCCACCGGCATCGAGATCTTCCACCCCGACGGCACGTTCACCGCCCACGACAGCGGCACCTTCACCGGCACGGTGGAGGGCCGGACCGGCAGCATCACCATCAGCGGGGCCAGCTCCGGGACCGGCACCACCGGCAGCGGCCAGATCGTGGGCGACCGGGGCACCGGCGGCCTGGCCGGACTGCACCTGCAGGGCACCTTCCAGCCGGTGATCACCAGTTCGACCACAGCCGAGGGTACCTACTCGGTCCAGTTCCACTTCGGCTCCTGATGCGACGGGCTGGCGCCTGATCCCGGGAGCTGACAAAGAAGGGAATACGCGCCGCGCGTGCCCTCCCAGTCGTTCTCCTATGTCCACTTAGTTACGTTAAGAAAGGGGTTTCAGATGATTACTCCGCGCAGTTCTAGGGCCAGCGACCAGGCGTCGTCGCCTCAGCAGCCGGTCCGGGACAAGGTGATCGTCATCACCGGTGCCAGTAGCGGCCTGGGGCTCGAGACGGCCAGGCAGCTCGCCGGTCAGGGCGGGGAGATCGTGATGATCGTCCGCGATCAGGCCCGCGGCGAGCATGCCCGCTCGCAGGTCGCCGAGGCCGCGGCCGGCAAATCGCCGGTGCTGCTCCGGGCCGACCTGTCCGTGCAGGCGGACATCCGCCGGGTCGCCCAACAGGTTAAGGACCGGTACGACCACGTCGACATCCTGGTCAACAACGCCGGCGCCGCGTTCAGCCGCCGCGAGCAGAACGCGGACGGGCTCGAGCTCACGTGGGCGACCAACCACCTCGCTCCGTTCCTGCTGACCGAGCTGCTGCTGCCGCTTCTCGCCGGCGCGCCGGCAGGCCGGATCGTCAACGTGGTGTCCGAGATCTACAGCCGAAAGCTCGACCTGGACAACCTCCAGGGAGAGCGGAAGTACAGCTACTTCGGCGCATACCGCGCCTCGAAGCTCGCGAACGTCCTGTTCACCACCGAGCTCGCGCGTCGCATCAAAGGCTCGCCCGTGACCGTCGTGGCGGTCAGCCCCGGTCCCGCTAAGACGAACTTCGGCGGCGGCGGAGCGTCGGGCGCTATGGGTTTGGTGCTGGGCGTGATGAAGCGCACCCCGGTGTTCAAGGCCGCCGATCAGGCCGCTGAGGGAATCACCTGGGCCGCGACCGCGCCCGAGCTCACGGACCACCCAGGCGCGCTCTACATGCGCGGCAAGCAGCTCTCCCTCAAGGGCGCGGCGAATGAGCAGTCACTCGCCGCCCGGGTATGGACCATCAGCGAGCAGCAGACCGGAGTCGATCCGGCTCGCTCGGCCGTCGCGGCCGCCTCAGCCGCCGTCGGGTCGGGTGCGTGATCCAGCCGCCGCAACGAGCCGGGTCCGGACGGTCCCGGCTCGTGAGGCCCGGGTTACCCGTCCGAAGCCTCATCGCGCGCGGCCATGCCGGCGCGGATGCTGTGGTTTCCCGGCGGCCGTTCATGCGGAGGCGAGCGTGAAGACCTGGCGGGGCCGGGACTCGCGCTCGTCGTAATCGAAGTCAACGCCGGCCGTCCGCACGGCCGCAAACCCTGCCCTCAGCGCCAGTTCCGAGTCCCACTGACCCGTCGTCACGACCGCCTGGTGATCTTCGCTCACCCAGCAGTCGACCGCCAGGCAGCCCGGTGTCATCGCCATGACTTCGGCCGCCCGGTGAACGCGGGAGATCATCTCGTCCCAGTGCTCCGGACGCGGGAAATGCAGCGCGACCAGACCCACCTTCACGCCCGCCTCCCTCCGGCTACCGGTCACGGCCGCGCAGCAGGCCGAGCCGGTACGGCCGCAGATCACCGCGCATGTACCCGCCGCTGGTCACCGGCTCATCGGCGACGATGCCCCGCGCCGTGTCCTCATCGGGTGCCTCGAAGATCGCGATCCCGGTGTTGACCTGGCCCAGGCACGGACCGGCCACGATCAGCACGCCATCGGCCAGCAGCGTGCGCAGCCAGGCGGCATGAGCATCAAAGGCAGAGCGCTCGGCATCGGTCATGGTGGCGATGAAGTCGTCGCGCGGCGGGTGCATGAACAAGACCCATTCGCCCACATGCCGATCCTGCCATCCCAGCAGCCTGCGAGGCGCGGTGGTGGCAGATCACGCCGTATCACAGCCGCAGGAACATGGCATCAAGGCCGGCCAGGCCCAGCGCCTTGCCGTAGAGCTGGCGCATCTGGCCGAGCACATCGGCTTGCTGGACGCGCTCGATGATCAGCCCGTCCTGGACCCGGACGTAGTCGAAGAAGCTGGCCTCGAACGAGCGCTTGGTGGCCGGCGCGCCGTACAGCCGCCCGGTCGCCGTCCCGCGGACCGTGCCGTGCGCGAGGACGACGTCGCCGTCGGCCATAACCTGGGCCAGCTCCACCCGCAGGTCGGGCAGCCCCTTCCAGACCCGGCGGACCGACTCCTTGGCCTGTTCCCAGTCCACGAAGCCCCTGGTGAACCCGACGCAGTTCTCCCGGTAGCGGGCCGGATCGACGAACTTCGCCGCCTCATCGAGGTCTTGCCGGTTCACGGCGCCGATGAACCCGTGGTAAACGCCGGCCGGCCCGGCCAGGTGACCCTCGTTGCTTGCGTTCATCCCGATCCCTCCGCGAGGCTGAGGGCAGATATCATCAGAATCCTGATTATCTTAGCACTGACGATAAGTCGGGGTATCCCAGCATCGTGGCCCCGGCAGGGAGGTGAGCGCGAGATGGCCCGGCGGCCCAGCAGCAGGATCGACGAGCTGCCCCCTTCCATGCGCGACCGGATCCCGTTCCTTCTCTACCGGGCTGCTGAGGCGTCGCATGCCCTGGCCAACCAGATGCTGGCCGAGGTGGATCTCAGTGCCCGCCAGGCCGGGATCTTGACCATGGTGACCGAGTCGGGGCCGATGACCCAGAAGGCCCTGGGGGACGCGCTCAGGATCGACCGGACCACGATGGTCGCCCTCATCGACGACCTGGAAGACAAGCGATACGTGACCCGTCAGCGGCATCCCCGTGACCGGCGCGCCTTCCTGGTCCATCCCACCGAGGCCGGCCACGCGGCGAAGAGCGCGGCGATACGGATCCTGGACGAGCAGCAGCGCCGCTACCTGGCGCCGCTCACCCCGGCCGAGCGCGACCAGCTTGGCGCCCTGCTAAAGCGGCTTCACACGCCAGCGGAAGCCGACCCTGACCAGCAGGGCCGAGCCTGGAGATCCCCTCCGAAGACCGCCAGGCTCGCCGACCGGACCCAAAGCTCTAAGTCACTTGACGTGGACCGCGACGGGGTCTGACGCGATGCCGTTGGCCACTATCTCCAGGTGCGCGCGGCCCGAGGGTGCGGATGCGGGGACTTCCATCGTGGTGTGCACAATCCGGTGCCCGGTCGCGACCGCCATCGTCGAGTGATCGTAGGTGCGGCAATGCACCACACGCCCGCCGTCATAACGCAGCCGCGCGATCGGGTAGTTGGTCGCGCAGGAGCAGTCGTCACCGTAGCTGCAGGCCTGCGACACGCCGTTGAACCGGCGGCCGTGCACCTTGTGCTGGCTCCCCGGAAAGATGTGGGAAACCTCGCTGATCTCGGGCTCGATGCGCTCCTCGTGCCGCCGCTGGCGCCCGGACGGCGTTCCGATGTTGATGTTGGAGTTTTCCGACGCGTACAGAACCTGGCCCGTCGGCAGCAGCAACATCCGGCCGACGAACGGCACCGATGCGTTGAGCGGCGGCGTAGCGACCGAATGCAGCACGTCCGTGTACGGGTCGTACTCGAAGAACTCCGGCGGCGCGCCCCATCCGGGCCACGCACCACCGCTCGCCGTGCCAGCGCAGCACAGCACCCGGCCGTTGGGCAGCAGGCAGGCCGGCGCATCGCGCAGATCATCAGCTGCCCGTCGGTCCCCATCGGGAAATCCGGCCCGGCTCTACCATGTCACCGGCAGTTCGGTCAGGCCCCCGGTCAGCGTCCCGGATCGTACCCGTAGCTGCTCGACCGGGACTGCGAGCCGCATCGTGGGAAAGCGCGCCGGCAGCTGGGAGAAGACAGCCTGCAGTTCGATGCGGGCGAGCGGGGCGCCCAGGCAGTAGTGGCCGCCGTGCCCGAAGGACAGATGGGCTGGCCCGTGGCGGGCCACGTCGAAGCGGTCGGGGCCGGCAAAGACTGCGGGATCGTGGTTGGCGGCGCGGTTGTCCAGCAGCACCAGCTCGCCCGCGCGCACGGTAACCTCCCCGATCTGCAGGTCGGAACGGGCGTAGCGGGGGATGCCGCCGCCGCCGCGGCCCGGAGCACGCAGCATTTCCTCCACGGCGCTGGTGATCTGGCCCGGATCATTGATAAGGGCCTGCTGCTGGCCGGGATTGGCCAGCAGGCACAGGGCGCCCATGCCGATCGCCGCCACAGTCGTCTCGTGGCCGGCGAACAGCAGGCCCATCGACAGCATCGCGATCTCGTCATCGCCGAGGCCCTCAGCACACAGCCGGGAGATGACGTCGTCACCGGTCTGGTTGCGCTTGTCCGCCACCAGCTGCCGGCCGTAACCGAACAGCTCACCCATCCCCTGCTCGGACCGGGCCCGGTCACGCACGTCACCCACGGCCTCACTCCAGGCGCGGAACTGCGCACGGTCGGCATACGGCACGCCGAGCAGCTCGCAGATGACCTGGATCGGCAACGGCAGCGCCAGCGCCAGGTGCAGGTCCGCGGGCGGCCCGTGCTCGGCCAGGGCATCGAGCAGACCCGCGGTCAGCTCTTCCACCCGGGGCCGCAGAACGCGCATCCGCCTGGGCGAGAAATGCGGCTGCAGCAGTGCACGCAGCCGGGCATTGTCGGCCTGCTCGGTGTCATAGTTGCCCATCGGCCCGCCGAACAACACCGAATCCCCCAGCCGGGCAGCCCGGGCGGGGTCAGGATGGGACCGGCCAAGCCGGTCATCGGCCAGCAACCGGCGTACCTCCTCATAGCCGGTAACCAGCCACGCCAGGTCCCCCACCGCAGTCCGGACCCGGTGGATCACGCCATCTTGCTGCAGCTGGCGGAGCAACGGCACGACCTCAAGCGGATGAGCCTGCTCCAAGGGCAGCTGTACCGTCACCTCTGACGCCTCCTCAGCTCAGCCCGGCCCGATCCCGGCCGCCGGGCTATTGACTCATACTCGCTGACCGGCTACCGAACGTCGATGGCCCCGCTCGCCGCCTCCGACCCCGCACTTGGGCTGAACTCCCATCTGGCGCACCCATGCCATTTCTGCGTTCCGGGTCGCGCGGTGACGCCGTCGCCCAGCTCCAGCGCGTCCTTGCTGACCAGGCCCACGGCCGGTGGGAGTCCTCACCGGGAGAAGCCACGGGCACGTTCGACGCCAGTACCTCCGCGGCAGTCAAGGCATTCCACAGGTGGAAGGGCAACCCAGCGATGGCATGGTCGGCGACCAGACGTGGGCAGCTCCGGCCGGAGCTTCCAGCCTCGAGATCACCGTCGGACTGGCATTCCTCGCCGCCGACGAGATCAGCTGACCCCAGCACCTGAGCGGTGGTTTGGGTATTCATCCCGGGGCGATTGCTTCCACTGAGGGGTCTTCGGCCCGGAGCTGTTCGAGGAGGCCGACATCACTCGGCGGCCGCGGAGCTTGCTGATCCCGTCGTAGATTGTTGCGGGACGCGGGGAGGTCCGGTGAGC
>Ga0306925_10003555_pt1 | contig 13862 bp, 12 predicted proteins | sample flu12Cox44000176_FD_203755 | JGI IMG/M metagenome (GOLD analysis project Ga0306925, IMG submission 203755) | Lab enrichment of tropical soil microbial communities from Luquillo Experimental Forest, Puerto Rico - flux8day.12C.oxic.44.000.176 (v2)... | ecosystem: Environmental > Terrestrial >... | reverse complement strand
TTGTGAAGGCGTTCAGTCGTCCGCGCGGACCTCCCAGATCTCCCACGGAAACGGGTAGGCGCGCTTCACGGCCCAATAACGATGAAAGCCATCGCCCACCGGCAGCACACGGGGCCCCACCGCATGCACAAACGGGTTCAGATAGATTGGCACGAAATAGTACTCTTCGATCAGGTTGCGCTGGATGGCCGCGGTCAGCACGTCGCGATCCTCAGGGTCGAGGCTCACCTGATGCTTTTTCCACAGCTCCTCGATCTTCGGCTCGCACACGAACGACGCGCTTCCTCTGCACACCGCGTAAATTTCGATGTTCTGTGCGGCGTTTCGGATATCGATGTTCTGCACGATCGTCCGATTGCCGGGAAAGCCCTTGCGTCCCTGGCCAACCTTGGCGCGGAAGGCCGGGCCCTCCAGCACCTCGAGCTTGCCGCGAATACCGACGGCGCGCAGATCGCCAAGGATGCGCTGGCCCATGTCAAAATACGGCACGAACGGCACATAGTCGAAATCGAAGCCGTTCGGGAACCCGGCTTCGGCGAGCAGCTTCTTCGCTTTGGCGGGGTTGTTTTCGGGCACCGGCAGGTCCTTGCCATCGCCGCGCAGCGCGTCGCGCTGGTTTGGGGTGATCCAGTTCCCCCAAGGAATGCCGATGCCTTCGGTCTCCTGCTTGGAGAGGAACGCGCGGTTGATCGCCAGGCTCACCGCCTCGCGCACGCGCTGGTCATGAAACGGGCTGTCGGGCTCATTGTAGCCGGGGAAGGCCAGCCACCAGGCCGAGGTAAAATTCGGGTCCCAGCGCAAATTCTTGTCCGCCATGACCTGCGGCAGCAGCTTCCCGGTCATGCCGTAGGCGAGATCCAATTCGCCGGTCTGCAGGCCGGCGAGGCGGCTAGCGGGATCCCTGATCCCTTTGACCACGATCGTCTGGGTGGCGGGCGGCCGGCGCCAATAGTCGTCCCATGCCTCAAAGGTCATCTGCGTCCCTGCCTCCTGGCTCGCCAGCTTGAAGGGACCGGCGCCGATCGGATGCATCCGGAAGCCGTCGCGGCCGACCTTCTGGTAATAGTTTCGCGGGACAACCCAGCCGATCCCGCTAACCCCGCCGTTGTATAGATCCATGAAGTCGATAAACCGCTCCTTGAAGTGAAAGATAATCGTGCGATCGTCGACGATCTCGATATGGTCGAGCTTGTCGTGGAACAGTTTGGCGTTGGCGCCTTTGAAGTTCTCGTAGGTCCACTTGACGTCGGCGGTGGTCAGTGGTGTTCCGTCCTGAAACTTCAGTCCTTGGCGCAAACGAAAAGCGGCGTTTTTGTAGTCCGCGGTCATTTCGGCATGCTCGGCCAAGCTGTAGGTCGGATCGCCTTGCGGCATCGGCTTGATCAGAGCGTCGTGAACAAAATAATCGTACTCTTGTTGCGTGCCCGCATACGAATGCTCGAGCGGGTCGAGCCAGCCGGGGTCGAGCGCGAAGTGCTGGGCCACCGTCAACGTGCCCTTGGGCTTCTCTCGCTCGGGCTCGATCTGGGCGTCCTTGATGTCGAGTTTCGCCAGCGGGCCTGCGAGGATCGCGCTGCCCGCCGTCTGTTGCGCGATACTTGCGCCTCGCGGTGTTCCGATCCCTATCGCAACACCGATTAGAGCAGCGAGCCCCTTGATCAAGACAGGTCGCCGTGCCTCGGGTTTGGGTTCATGTAACCTCCCGTCCATCGAGCGGGTCTCTCTGCGGAGCTCCGGTACTAGCTTTGCTTTCAGCGTATAACGGATATGCAAGGGAATCCAGCGATCCGTGAAACAAATCATCGAGACGCCGCAGTCGCCAGTGCGGCGAACCTACATCCCAGAGACCAGATTTGCGGCTCTTGGTTAAGGCAGATCGTGGCTGAGTTTGTCGGCGCAGCGGCAGCAGGACGGCACTAAGCCCAGCCGCCTTTGACTGTGCCCGAGCTAATCTGCTCCGGTGCTGGTTGTGGCGCGCACCCGCGCCCCAATAGCTCCAAGCACCGAGGAGAGGTGCTCTGCCGTCATGCAACAGCCGGAACGGCGCCGGCGTACGGATCGCCGCCGCCGCGAGCCTAGGTCCGCAGGAACCCTTCCAGCTCGGATTGGGCAAAATCGATCGCCTGATCGATTGATTTGCCCTGTTGCGTGCATTGGGCGACCATTTTGCAGATCGTCCCTTGTGAGAACATCTGTGTTCCGATACCTGGCGGCGCCGGGTATCCGGCAAGAAACGCGACGACATCGCCGCGCGGCGGATAATTGTAGAGTGTACCCAAGGGTGGCTTTTCTTCTTCCCAAGTCTTGAAATCGCGCAATTTCTCAAAAGGCGGAATGTCGACCCCATGGCTCCCGGCGACCAGCTTTTCGACCGAGGAACGGGTAGAGAGAAAGGATAGGAGGCTCTTCGCTGCGCCGATGTTAGGGGAAAAATTCCAGATCCCCCAAAAGCCAAAGTTGCACGGGTCGAAGCGGCCTTGCGGGCCCTTCGGAGAATGGAATGTCCACAGCTGCTCGGCCACCTTTGGCGCGTCGCGCACGGCTACTGCCCACGCGCCCGGCGGGTTCATAATTAACGCGCCCTGACCCGAGACCAGCCATTTGTTGTTGCCGGCGTTATCCCAGGCAAAGACGCTCGGCGGTAGAAACGGCACGATCTTTTGGAACCATGCCAAGACCTCCTTCACGGCATCGGATTTCACCGTGATGTTGCCTTCCGCGTCGACGAGCTGCGCTCCCTGCGCAGCGAACACGGCGCTGACCCAGTTGACCGAGTCGCTCCAGGTGCTGAGCGGCATGCCAAACGGATAGCCCCCTTTGGCGCATTTTTCGGCCGCTGCAAGAAACTGGTCCCAGTTCCAGGCATCGGCGAGCGACGGGTCTGGCGGCGCGCCTGCTGGATACATCCGCGTCACGTCGAGCCCGACAAACTGCTTGAAGTAGTCGATGCGGGCGCATGGTGTCTGCCCCGTAGTTTGCACCCCGGTCGGCACCGCGACCCAATGGCCCTTCTGCTTCCCGATATACTCCGAGCCGAGCAGCACCTTTCCGTGCTCTTTGATCAGCGCGGTCACCAGCTCGTCCGCCGGCTCAAGATTGTCCGAGAGAGCGGCGACGTACCAATCCGACATCTGCAGGACGTCGTGGCCGGATCTTGCCTGCGACTCGGCGGTGGCGGTCAAGGTGAGCTTGTCGCCCTGACTGGTGATGAAGTCGATCGTCAGATCGACTTTTTCCTTATCCGCCCACTCATGGCACAGTTTCGCCAGCGGCTCGTTGGCACCGGGTACCCAATGGTCCCAGAAACCGCATCTGAGCTTTCCCGCCGCGTAGACGCCGTGCACGAACGGTGCGGCGAGCGTGGTCGTGGCCAGTGCTGCAGTTTGCAGCACCGTGCGCCGTGTCAGTATAGCCTTGCTCATGGATCCTCCCCAGTCGATCCTGTTGTGCTATCAGGTGCAAATCTGCCGCCGCTTGCGACCCGGACCTATTTTGTGGCCTCCAGTCCTTCCCTTCTCCGCTCCTCGGCAGCGAAGTGCCGCTCGACGGCGCTTGCTACAGCGGCCTTGCGTTTGGCGCTGAACGCTCCGCGGTTGGCGCGCATCCAGTCCATCGATTGCGAGCGCCAGGCGTTACGTTCCTCGAAGCGTGGCAGCACGTAGCGCGCGAATAGTTCGTAGGAGCGCTTGGTCGCCTCCCATTCGGCCCAGTCGTGAGCGAGCAGCAGGATGCAGCCGAAGCCGCCGGTCTTGGCCCAGTAATTCTCCAATACGCGGAGTGCGTCGTCGGGGGTGCCGATGGCGCCGCGGCCGCCTTCGTTGATGGCCTCGATACTCGGCATGCCGATTGCCGCACCGCCCTCGGGGTTGACCGAATAGGAATAGAGCTGCCACTTCTCAAACCCCGCACGCACGTTTTCGCGGGCCTTCACGCGGCTCTCGGCGATGTGGAACGGCGCCATGACGCGGTAGACACCCCGATCCATCGTGCGGCCCTGCGCCCCCGCCTCCCGATTGGCGAGCTCCCAGTTGTAGTCGAGCGTGTCGTAGCCGTTCGGGCTGCCGGCCATCACGCACAGCATGCCGAGGTCATAGCGCCCGGCGAGCCTGCCGCCATAGGGTGTCACCGCGCTGGCGATCGCCAGATGCGGGCGCGGCTTGGTGTAGGGACGCAGATGCAGCCGCGCTTCGCGCATCGCGTACCAATCGCTCTCTTGGGTGATGACCTCGCCGGCGAGCAGACGCGTGATGACGTCGATCGCGTCGGCCATGCGGTCGCGCTGGGTTCCGGGATCGATGCCGAGCATCATCGCGTCCGAGGGGAGGAGCCCCGGGCCAAAGCCGAACATCGCCCGCCCGCGGGTCTGGTAGTCGAGCTGGACAATGCGGTCCGCCACCATCAACGGGTGGTGGTAGGGTAGCGAGATGACCCCGGTGCCGAGCCGGATATGCCGGGTGCGCTCAGCGGCGGTGGCGATGAACAGCTCGGGCTGGCCATAGATATCATAGCCGCCCGAATGGTGCTCGCCGATCCACGCTTCGGCATAGCCGAGCTTGTCGAGCCACTGCATCAGCTCGAAATCGCGCTCGATACAGAGCAGCGGGTCCTCGTCGTTGGGGTGGAACGGCGGCAGAAACACCCCCGCGCGAAGCGTGCGAAACTCGGCCACGGTGTTCCTCCTTTGCTCCAATTCGGGGGAGATATTAGCTGATGGAGTGACGCGAGCCGAGTTTTTCAGTCGGGCGGAAGACCCCCGGAAACGTGTCCCTAAAGCGAGAGCGTGCTCAAATCCAGAGCACGAGGGACGGTCAAAACCTAGCCAAAAGCCTACGTCCACCTATCCTCGACAACCGCCGACCACTTTCGAAACCCACAGCGACGCTCAGACTTGGCGGCGGGAACCGCTCCTCATACCCCAATCCGGCCATTGTGTAGTCGGATAACCGTTACCCTCCACCGATAGATCCGACGGCGCTCCTCGGTCCACATCGCCGTTCGCCGTCACGGTAAGTCTCGTGACCGGGAATCACGATGCCACCTCGCACGCAACAAGCTTTTGGGTCACGCTCTTAGATGCTGAGAATCCCGTGGACATGCGCGATGCAAGTCAGTGGTCAGGGCGCGCGCGGAGCCGCTAAATCGGATAGAAGGCTGTCAGACCTTCCTTTATCGCTGCCCCCAAGTTTCGCTGGGCCTGCAGGGTCTGGGCATAGCTCGGATCGTCCGCAATGCTCACCGGATCCAAGGCCACCGGCTCCAGCGGAACAGCGGCGAGTGTCCTGTCGAGGGAAGCGTCCGGTCCCTAATGGCATCAACGCTGACCGAGCCCACAATTGGGCGTCGGCTTCGGCCGAGGATGTGACGGCGCCATCGATGATGGTACTGGACGAGAAGGCGTCGCCGCGGTCAATCCCGTGGCGGAGACCCCCGCAGAACCGTGACGCGGGCTCAGCTCAGCCCGTGATGAACCCACAAATTCGGCTCGACATAAACCGCGTAATCCAGCTCGAGCGAGACATGGATCGGCGATAGCGCGCCCGGCACGATCGCTTGGCCGCTCGCGGTAAAGGCGAGACCGGTCCAGCCCCGCCAGTCGGCGATCGTGCCGGCAATGACCATGCTGCACGACGCGACCTTGACGATCCTTGCACCCGCCCGAACGTGGGTGCGCACCCACGAATCGTATGGCAAGCCGTCCTCGCGCTGCCGCGCGACGTAATCTGCAAAAGGTGTCAGCGGCTCGCGGTGCTTGTCGGTCGGGCGCAGCGGAGCGTAGAGGTCGGTAAAGCCGAGACGCCGCGCATTCTCGCGCAGCGCAGTCAGCATCAGCCGGGAAATGCCACTGCGCTGCAGACGTGGCGCCACCATGATTTCGAGGGCGCTGACTGCCGTAGCCTGGCGTCCGGCGCGTCTGTCTTCGTCGGCCCAACGGATCACCGTGTCCCAGCCGCCGTCCGGCAATTCGTCGCGTCCCGCGGTACGGTCGCGAAAGGCGAACGGTACGCTGAAGGCGCGGGCGACGGGCCGAGCGGGCTCGGCCGGGTCGACGGCGACCAGCCCGAACTCGGAATAATGCTCGATCTGCCCATTGCGGTAATAAAGCGCGCCCACCGGATCGTGACGCATGAATTCCGGCACCCCGGACTGGATCTCGGGCTCGAACACCTTGCCCAGCAGGTCGGGGCGCTGGGCGAAGGTGGCGACCGCCAGCCCGGCAATTTCTGTCATCGGCATCGTCCTGCTCCCTGAACCGACATATCCGGCCTTCATGGTCCGCCACGTTGATCGTCGGGCGCGGTGCGCATAAGTTCGGCACCGGGCACATGACTAAAGGTGCTGTCATGATCAAGCTGTTTTACGCCGTCAACACCTGCTCGCTCGCCTCGCACATCGCCTTGGAGGAAGCGGGTGCAGCCTATACGACCGTGCGGCTCAGCTTTGCCAATAACGAGCAGCGCGGACCCGAATATCTCGCGATCAACCCAAAAGGGCGGGTGCCGGCGATGGTCACCGACCGGGGCATCCTGACCGAAACACCGGCCATGCTCGCCTATATCGCGCAGAGCTTCCCGCAGGCGCGCCTGGCGCCGCTCGACGACCCGTTCGCCTTTGCCCAAGTTCAGGCGTTCAACAGCTATCTGTGCTCGACGGTGCACGTCGCGCATGCGCACCGGATGCGTGGCCAGCGCTGGGCGGATGATCCGTCGGCCATCGCCGCGATGCAGCGCAAGGTGCCGCAATCTGTCGGCGCGTGCTTCGAGCTGATCGAGCGCGACATGCTCAAGGGACCTTGGGTGATGGGCGAGGCTTATACGATCTGCGACCCATATCTGTTCACCTTGTCCGGATGGCTCGAAGGCGACGGCGTCGACCTGACAAAATTGCCGCAGGTGATGGATCATCACCGGCGCATGTCGGAGCGGCCGGCGGTGCGGCGAGCCGTTGCCGCCGAGCTCGCCTGAGGGATCCCGTAACGCGACACGCAGATCCGGGTTGCTAAACTGTACTTTGGCGAAGGGTGCTGTGCGGGCTACGCTCGATCACGATCTATCGGAAAGGAAATGACGATGGCCAAGGCGTATTGGGTGGCGACCTACCGTTCGATTTCGAACCCGGAGGCGTTGGCAGCTTACGCCAAACTCGCGGGTCCGGCGATCCAGGGCGCCGGCGGGAGGTTTCTGGCACGCGGAATCGCGGCCAAGGCCTACGAGGCCGGTGTTCTGCAGCGCACCGTGATCATCGAATTCGACAGCGTCGAGAAGGCCACGGCCGCCCATGACAGCGCCGGGTACCAGGAAGCGCTCAAGGCCCTCGGCAAGGGGGCCGACCGCGACTTGCGGATCGTCGAGGGCGTCGACTAGCCTCTCACCACGAGTTCTCGGGAGACCCTTATGCCGCGTTTGCAATTCGGCGCCTTTCTCGCCCCGCACCATCCGGTCGGCGAGCATCCGTTGCTGCAGTTCCGCCGCGATCTCGATCTCGTCGAGCACCTCGACCGGCTCGGCTATGACGAATTCTGGTGCGGCGAGCACCATTCGAGCGGCTGGGAGATGATCGGCTCGCCCGAGATGTTCCTCGCCGCCGCGGGCGAACGGTCAAAGCGCATCAGGCTCGCGACCGGGGTCATCTCGCTGCCCTATCACCATCCGTTCAATGTCGCGCAGCGCATGGTGCAGCTCGACTGGATGACCGGCGGCCGGGCGATCTTTGGGTCGGGCCCGGGGGCCCTCGCCTCCGACGCGCACACATTGGGGATCGATCCGATGGTCCAGCGCGACCGCCAGGACGAGGCGATCAGCATCATTCGGCGGCTGATGCGCGGCGAGCGGGTCACCGCGAAAAGCGACTGGTTCACATTGCAAGACGCGCAACTGCAGCTGTTGCCGCTGCAGGAGGACATGCCGTTCGCAGTCGCCTCGCAGATCAGCCCATCCGGCATGACCTTGGCCGGCAAGCACGGGATTGGCGTCATTTCGATTGGCTCGATGTCCAATGAAGGGCTGAACAGCCTGCCGACGCAATGGGGCTTTGCCGAGGCCGCCGCCAAAAAGCACGGCACGACGGTCGACCGCAAGGACTGGCGGGTGCTCTTGAGCTGGCACATCGCCGAGACCCCCGAAAAGGCGCGTGCCGAGGCCCGCGAAGGCCTGATGCGCCACCACAACCAGTACATCGTCGGAACATTGCAGCGGCCCGACGCCAAGCCATTCAACGATCCCGACGAGGCGGTCGACAAGGCGGCATTCTCGCCGGGGGCTGCGGCAACGATCGGCACCCCGGACGATCTGGTGGCGCGGATCAAATCCGTGCTCGAGGTCAGCGGCGGCTTTGGCACTCTCGTCGGTTTTGTGCACGATTGGGCCAACCCGGAAAACACGATGCGCAGCTGGGACATGGTGGCGCGCTATGTCGTGCCGGAGATCAACGGCTATCTCACAGGACTGCACCAATCGCAGCACTTTGTCGCCACCAACCGCGGCGTCTTCGATCGCGCCAAGGAAGCGATCATGGCCAAGATCAACGAGAACGACGCTGCCGTCGCAGCCCTCGCGGTGACGCGAGGGTCGCGGCTGGGCGATGTCGCTTCGGCCAGCAATGTCCCCGATCTCGACAAGGCCCGCGCGCAAGCCGGACGACGGTAGCGCAGTGGCTTGGTCTAAGGCATTTGCATTGGACCGCGACCACGACACTTCAGTGGTCACCCCCGCGAAAGCGGGGGTCCAGAGGGGGGAGGCATTGCAGTTGCCCTGGATTCCCGCCTGCGCGGGAATGACGATCCAAGATTGTCCATGGCGTTGAGGAAGAAGTATGGCGCTGCTGCTCATCGATCTCGACAGGCGCATCGGCAACGCGCAGGCGTGGCGCGACACCTTTGCCGAACAGCTTGCCGATCTCGAAATTCGCATTTGGCCAGATCCGGGCGAGCTGGCGGATATCGAATACCTCGCCTTTATGCATCCCGATTTTGACGCGCTGCCGGTATTTCCGAATTTGAAAGCGATGTTTAGCCGCTCGGCTGGGGTCGAGGCGTTTGTCAATCATCCGAAATTGCCAGAGGTCCCGCTCGGCAAGATGGAGCCGCCAGGCGGCGATCCGATGATGACCGAATATGTCGTCATGCATGTGTTGCGCTTTCATCGCGACATGCCGGGCTACCAAGCGGCTCAAGCCAATCGCGAGTGGCTGCGCAAAAGGATCGTTCGGCCCGAGGAACGGCGTGTCAGCTTTCTCGGCTACGGCATGATGGCCAAAGCGCCGGCGCTGGTGTTGCAGTCGCTTGGCTTTCCGGTCTCGGCCTGGGTCCGGTCGCCGCGCGCGAAGGAAGAGGTGCCGATATTCCACGGCTGGGACCAGCTCGAGCGGTTTCTGAACCAGACCGACATCGCGGTGTGCTTGTTGCCACTGACGCGGGAAACCGAGGGGATTTTCTGCACTCGCACCTTTGCAATGATGCCGCGGGGCGCGATGCTGATAAATGTCGGGCGTGGCAAGCATGTCGTGGAAGCTGACCTGATCAAGGCGCTCGATTCGGGGCAGTTGTCCTACGCCGCGTTGGACGCGCTGTGGCCCGAGCCTTTGCCGTCCTCGAGCCCACTATGGCTGCACCCCAAAGTGACCGTGATGCCGCATGTGGCACGGCGACCGACCGTGCTCCAACTGGTGACCGAGATCGCCGCGAACATCCGCAGTCTCAAAGCCGGCGGCCGGCTGTTGCAGGAAATCGACAAGGCAATGGGATATACTGATCCCCCGATATCGGCTGAGAACTTCGCCCAGAATCTAACCGTCACAAAATCAGGATCTCGGCGATCGCGATACCGCTTTCTCCGGCGACCGCGTAGAGCAGATATACCCGGCCGTCTTCTTCGAAGATGGCCGGGTCACGCAGTTGATTTACCTGTCCGTACGCAGTGCTGCGCACCGATGGAACAAGCGGCGCGTCTGCGCCCTCCCAGCTGCGCTCCGGCCGGAGGAATTCGACGGGTGCGCCATCCTTCCAGTTTCGCCAGTCGCCGGAAAGGTCGATCCGGCTCAGCAGAATTCGCTCGGGCGTCTCGCCAACCTGGGTCCAGAACACCCAGAGCTCGCCGGAGCGCTTCATCACGGCTGAATGACGCATGTCGGAATTGAACAAGAGCGGGCCTGGTTCAAACCCGCTCATGCCGTCCCGCGAGCGATAAAACTGCCCCGGCATCGACATCGCGTAGGTCATACCGTCATGCCGAAAGGCGCGCATGTAGGAGCGCCCCAATACCTGCGGCTGCGCGCTGAAGTCGATGCCGTTATGCGATGTGGCAACGCGGGTAACCTGCGTTCCAACCGCCTCCAGCCCGTGGAAATACATGACGATCCGCCGCCCCGCCGTGTCGACATGCACATCGGGTGACGCGATGTGCGGCGTCGTGATCTCCGAGAGCAGGTCGTGGGAGATTACAGTCCTACTCTGCTTCAGCCGAGCCTCGAATTGCGCAACTTGCTCAGGTGTGACCTTTGGCGGCTCGGTCAGGAAGTGCGACTGCTCGAGCTGCAGACTGCCCGGCGGGTAAATTTTCCACGGTCCCACCAGATCATCCGCGTAGGCGAGCCGGATGTAACGGCCCTTGTGGTCGGCGAAATAGAGGTAATAGTCACCGAGCCGGCCCTCGATCCAGCCGGGTACGCGGATCATCGAGGGACCCTGGATATTTACGCCGATGCTGGGATGCAGGTCGGCCGAAATGATTGGTCCGTCGACAAGACGCTCTACACGCACCACTCGGCTCCTCTAGGTCCAAAAGGTCGTGGATGGTCCTTAACGCACTCAAGCCGCTACGCGAACGTCACTTCGCTGCCGTTGTTCGAGGCTTGCTTGATGGCGTCGACCAGGCGGTGCAGCTCGACCGCGGTCGCAAAAGTCGGGTGATTGCTCTCACCACCGCGGATCGCTTTGGCGAACAACGTGTACATCTGGCCGACATTGATGGCTTCACCCGGCGGCGTGGCGGGTGCGGCCAGGATAAAGCGCTGCGGCACCTCGATCGGCGTCAGCGTATTGCCGCGCTTTGCCCCGTGCACAGAAACTGCGCTCAGTTGCGGCGAATCCTCGCCCGATGCGACCAACGTCCTCTCGCGGCCGTAGATCTCCATGCGATAGCCGCTGCCGGCAAACGGAACGGCGCCGATATGGACCGATGCGACCGCGCCATTCGCGAGCCGCCCGCTGATTAGCACGTTGTCGGGCGATGTGACGTCGAGCCAAGTGTTGGTCCCGGTGTCCAGCCACTGCTTGGCCTGGGTTGCCACCACCGCTGACAGTCGACCGAAATCACCGGTGACAAAGCGCATGGCGTCCACCGTGTGACCATTGGCGATGGTCAAGGTGTTGGCGCCGAGCTCGGCGTCGCGTTGCCAGGTGCGGTGCGACGGCCGGGACAACACACCCTCGCGCATCAGGCTGACATGGACTGCCATCACCTCGCCGACATAGCCGGCGGCGACCAGCTCCCTGATGTGCATCAAGGCCGGGTTGACGCGGGCCTGCAGGCCGACTGCGGTGACGAGCCCTTTGGCCTTGGCGAGTGCCGCCAGTTCCACCGCCTCCGCCGTTGTCCGCCCGAGCGGCCATTCGCAATAGACGTGCTTGCCGGCATCCAGCGCCGCCTTTGTCGGCGCGTAGTGCGACGGCACGCGCACGACGACGGCGACCACGTCGATCTCCGGCGAGGCGACCATCTTCCGGTAGTCGTCGAAGGCCAAGCGGGCGCCCCACGCCCGTCGTGCCGCCTCGGCGCTGTCGGCCTTGGTGGTGCAGACCGCAGTCAGCTCGACATCCGAGCTGGCTTGCAGCGCCGGCAGGTGCGAACGCGCCGACCAGGTGCCCTTGACGCTGGCGCCGATCAGCCCCAGCCGGATCTTGTCTGCCATGTCTCGTCCTCCCTCTGAAACTCTCCCTCGGAGAACCATGAGCGATTAGCCGAAAGCGGACGGAGGGCGAAGTGATTTCTTCACACCCGGCGCCGGCGATTATAAATTCATATCGCGACGGGTTGGGTCCCGAGCCGGTACCGCCGGACCCTACCGACCGTTCGTCGTGTGTACACTTGCGGAGGTGCTTGTTGACCGACCGGCTATCCCTGACCAACGCGCTGGCGGAGGCCAACATCGACCGCAAAGCGGCCGAACGCATCGCCACCGATCCCCGGGCGATCCGCCGCATGATTTGCCCTTGCTGTTCCGCCGACCGCTAGAGTGGTTGTTAGCCCGGGGATCGACGCGATCCACGACAACGTCGCTACCAAACAGGATCTTGAAAACCTGCGTCTGGAGCTCAAAGCCGATATAGCCGCAGCCGAGCACCGCCTGATCACCCGACTCGGCGGATTGGTTGTTGTGGTCGCGGGTCTCCTGTTCGCAGCGCTGCACAATTGGGCACCGCGCGGCTGAGCTATACGGGCGAACGCCCGTGAACCTTTATCGCTCGAACTGGCGCCGAATATCCGTTGATTCAGATCCGTGACTTACTGACCTGTAGCGGCTCCTGCTCGAGACGGATCGCAACTGCGCCTCAATCCTCGCCGAAGCAACGGCGCCGCCGAGACACATGGAATTTCTCTCGTCCGCGCCGACGATTAGGATTAGGCGAGCGCGATAGATGCGCTCGTCGCGCGCGGCGAGGCGAACGCAAAAGGCCACAGGGCATTTCTGGCAACAACCCGACGACGCGCGCACCCGGCAGGACGGCCGGTCCCGCCTTCTCCGTTGCGGCGACCATTACGGCCTGCATCTCACAACCTCGCCGCTACGCGAACGTCACTCCGGTGTCGTCATCCCGAAGCTTGCTTGATGGCATCAACCAATCTCTGCCAGATTCCGGCTCCGATATCGGCGCCGTGAGGCCTTCTCCTTAAGCCCGGTTGGCGCTCAACACCGTTAAAGCTACACTCGATTTTGTTTAGCAGTACAACCAGCTGGCCGCTCCAACAAACGGCGGGAGGAACCATCGATGCTCGTCATGAACGTGATTGCCGAGATCCTGAAGAAGGAGGGGGTATCGAACCTCTTCTGCTTTCCAACCACCCCGATCATCGAGGCCGCGGCGGCAGCGGGGATCAAGCCGGTGATCTGCCGCCAGGAGCGGGTCGGCGTTCATATGGCCGACGGCTTCTCGCGGGTCTCGAACGGCCGGCCGCCGGGGGTCTTTGCGATGCAATACGGGCCCGGCGCCGAAAACGCGTTCGCGGGTGTCGCGACGGCCTTTTCCGACTCAAGCCCGGTGGTGTTTCTGCCGCTCGGCCATCCGCGCGAGACGGCTCAGCTCTTTCCAATGTTCAAATCGAGCCGCACCTACGCCTCGATCACCAAATCGGTCGAGGAGGTCATTCTGCCCGACGAGGTCGGCAATGTGATGCGCCGCGCCTTTGCCCAAGCGAAGAACGGTCGGCCCGGTCCGGTCATGGTCGAGGTCCCGGCCGATGTCCACAGCACCGAGGTCAACGTCGATCCGGGCAAATATCAAGCCGTCCGGACCACCCGGTCGGCCGGCGACGCGCGCGATATCGACGAGGCGGCCGGCATGCTGCTCGCCGCGTCCTGCCCAATGATCCTGGCGGGGCAGGGGGTGTTTTATGCCGAGGCGACCGACGAGCTGCGCCATCTCGCGGAATTGCTGCAGGCGCCGGTCATGACGACCTTTGACGGCAAGAGTGCGTTTCCGGAGGATCATGCATTGGCGCTTGGGCCGGGTGGCGGCACCTTTACCGGGCCCGGCCGGCACATTCTGCACAAATCCGACCTGGTGTTCGGCATCGGCTGCAGCTTTACCCGTCATGGCATCGCCACCCCGGTCATCCCGCCCGGCAAAAAGATCATCCACGCGACCAACG
>Ga0306925_10003554_pt1 | contig 13862 bp, 10 predicted proteins | sample flu12Cox44000176_FD_203755 | JGI IMG/M metagenome (GOLD analysis project Ga0306925, IMG submission 203755) | Lab enrichment of tropical soil microbial communities from Luquillo Experimental Forest, Puerto Rico - flux8day.12C.oxic.44.000.176 (v2)... | ecosystem: Environmental > Terrestrial >... | reverse complement strand
CCACACCGAGAGCACATCGCCATGGACACCTTCGGTGTGGCTCTTGGCGCCCCAGATCACTAGGAGCGGGAGGGTGATCTTATGCCCGGCCTCGAAATCGGACTTGTCCATGTCGAAGTCGCAGGTCGGGCAGGCGCGATAGTCGGCGCACGAGCCTTTGATCGTCTTCCAGTTAAAGCAGCGGACATATTCGGCAAACGCCTCGGGGTCGAAAAAGCCGAGGCCGATGCCGGGCCTCGACAATTTCTTTTCCATGTACCACTGGGCCGGAACCGCGGCCATCATCCGCTCGGGGAAGTCATAGGGCTGGGCCATCAACGCCCAATGCCATGAGCGCAACGCCCATTCCCTCGAGGTGTGGGTCCAGATGTGGTGATTGGGCAAGATGTCGATCAGCGCCGCTTTCTTTACCCGATCGGGATAGTCGAGGCACATGCGCGCGGTGGTGCGGGCGCCGCGGTCGTGCCCGGCGACAAGGAATTCGCGGTAGCCGAGCTTCTCCATAACCTCGACCTGATCCTGCGCCATCGCCCGGAACGAATAGTTGACATTGTTTTCGCCGGCGTCGTCGGGGCCGACGCTGTCGCCGTAGCCGCGCAAATCGGCGGCGACGACATGAAAGCGCTCGGCCAGGCGCGGGGCGATCTTGTGCCAGGAGACATGGGTCAGCGGGTTGCCGTGCAGCAATAGGAGCGGCGGGCCGTCACCGCCATGGCGCAGATGGATTCGCGCGCCGCTCGTCGCGATTTCCGTCCTGATGAACCCCTCGAACATCCCTGCCTCCGCTGGTGTGCGCCGCCAGGCAATTTAGCCCAGCCGCGAGACGATGTGTGGCCGAATCCGAGCGCGCTCGAAACGCCTTGCCTTGCCTGCGCTGTCGGTTGATCCTAGCCGGCTCGCCCAGCCGACCGGGATGCAGAACCGAAGTGCCAGAAGAGGGCGAAGCTGCGTCCCTAGTCGTTCATAAGGCGGGAACTCAGTGCAGCAAAGGGAGGAAGCATATGTCGAAGAAATGGATCCTTGTATTCGCCGCCTTGCTGCTGATGCCTCGGCTCGGCAACGGTCAGGACTCCAAGGCGGTCCTCGATGGTGTGGCGAAGGCGATGGGCGACCCGAAGTCGCTGCAATATAGCGGGAGCGGCGCCAATTTTTCGTTCGGCCAAAGCGTGGCGCCCGGCACGCCGTGGCCACGCTTTAACCTCAAGAGCTACACCCGTACGATCAATTACGATACACCAGCGATGCGGGACGAACTCGTTCGCACCCAGGCCGACCCGGCGGCTCGGGGTGGCGGCGGGATCCCGCTGGTCGGCGAACAGCGCCAGCTCCAGGCGCTGAGCGGTAACGATGCCTGGAACCAGGTCGGTGAGAATCCCCCTACCGCAGCCATTGCGGCCGTCGGTGACCGATTGCACCAGCTGTGGATCACCCCGCACGGTGTCATCAAGGCAGCGATCAAACACAACGCCACGGTCGACACGCAGACCGTTGACGGCAAGAAGATGACCGTCATCTCTTTTGCGGTTCCCGGTCAGCTCAAGGTCAAGGCGTTTGTCAACGCGCAAAACCTGGTCGAGAAAGTGGAATCGTGGAGCACCAATCCCGTGCTCGGCGATATGGCGACAGAGACGACCTACGCCGATTACAAAAATTTCGGCGGCGTGCAATTTCCGACCAGAATCACCCAGAAGCAGGGCGGCTTCCCGACCCTCGATCTCACGGTCAGCGACGTCAAGCCCAACGCGCCCGCCGATATTCAGGCGCCCGACAATGTCCGCCAGGCAAGCGTCAGGGTGCAGGACGACAAGATAGCCGATGGGGTGTGGTACCTGACCGGCGGTACGCACCACAGCGTGCTCGTCGAAATGAACGACCATCTGGTGGTGATCGAAGGACCGCAGGACGATGCGCGGGCCGGCGCGGTGATTGCCGAGGTCAAAAAACTCGTCCCGAACAAACCGATCAAATACGTCGTCAACACGCACCACCATTTCGACCACGCCGGCGGGCTCGGCCCCTTCGTGGCTGATGGCGCGACCGTCGTCACCCACGACACGAACAAGGCGTTTTTGGAACAGAGCCTCGCCGCCCCGCGCACCGTGCAGCCGGACAAGCTCGCGCAGTCGGGGAAAAAGGCGACGGTCGAGGGCATGCAGGACAAGCGTGTGCTGAGCGACGGGACACGCACGGTGGAGCTCTACCTGATCAAGGGAACCGTGCACGGTGATGGGCTGATCATGGCTTACCTGCCCAAGGAAAAGCTCTTGGTTGAGGCCGACGTCTTCACTCCGGCCCCACCCAATGCTACACCGCCGGCACAACCCAATCCGGCTCAGGTGAACCTCTACGACAACATCGAGCGCCTCAACCTGGCGGTCGACCAGATCCTGCCTATACACGGACGCAAGGTGCCGCTGGCCGAACTCCAGAAATGGATCGGCAAAGCCTCGTAGGTTTCGAGAGAATCAGCAAAGCGGCGAGCTCGCCGCTTTCCTCGCTGCGGACAGCAGGCTAGAATCCCCTGCGACCAAGCCTGCGGGGCGAGGGTGCGTTGGGGGACCATCGGTTCGTCGTCGAGCTGATCAAGCCGTCGCATTACGACGATGACGGCTATGTGATCCAGTGGTGGAAATCGTGGATCCCGTCGAACTCGCTCGCCTGTCTTTACGGGATCGCGACCGAGCTCGCCGAGCGCAAGGCGCTCGGCCTCGGGGTCGCGGTCGAGATCCATGCCTATGACGAGTGCCACACGGTGATCCCGATCCGCCGGATCATTCGGCGGATCCAGGGTGCGGATGCCGGGCTCGTCTGCTTCGTCGGCGTGCAGTCGAACCAGTTCCCGAGGGCGATGGATCTGGCCGCCCGGTTTCGGGCTGCCGGAATCCAGGTGGCCGTGGGCGGGTTTCACGTCTCCGGTTGTCTGGCGATGCTGCCCGAGCTGCCGCCCGACCTCGCCGCGGCACAGCGGCTCGGCGTGAGCCTGTTCGCCGGCGAAGCCGAGGGCCGGCTCGCCGGCCTCTTCTCCGACGCATTGGCCGGGCAGCTGCAGCCGATCTACAACTACATGAGCGATCTGCCCGCGTTGCAGCAGCAGGTCACCCCGTTCCTGCCGCTCGACATCGTGCGGCGCTACGGCGAGACGATTGGCGCCTTCGACGCCGGACGCGGCTGTCCGTTCCAGTGCAGCTTTTGCACGATCATCAATGTGCAGGGGCGCAAATCGCGTTGGCGCGACGCCGACGACGTCGAGCGGCTGGTGCGTGCCAACTTGGCGCAAGGCGTCTTCCGTTTCTTCATCACCGACGACAATTTTGCGCGCAACCGCAATTGGGAGGCGATCTTCGACCGGCTGATCGAGATGCGCGAGCGCGAAGGGTTGGAGCTGCAGTTCATCATCCAGGTCGACACCCTCTGCCACCGCATTCCGAACTTTGTCGAGAAGGCGGCGCGCGCGGGCTGCAAGCGGGTCTTTATCGGGCTCGAAAACATCAACCCCGACAATCTGCTGCAGGCCAAAAAGAAGCAGAACCGGGTGCACGAATACCGCCAGATGTTTCTCGCCTGGCGGGCCCAGTGGATCATTACCTATGCCGGTTATATCCTCGGCTTCCCGGGCGACACGCCGGAGCGCATCGCGCGTGACATCGAGACCGTGCAGCGGGAATTGCCGGTCGATCTGCTCGAATTTTTTATCCTGACGCCATTGCCCGGTTCGGCCGACCACCGGGCGCTGCACAAGAACCGGGTGTGGATGGACCCCGACATGAACAAATACGACCTCGAGCACGTCACCACCGGCCATGCGGTGATGAGCTCAGCCGACTGGCAGCAAGTCTATCGCCGGGCCTGGGATCTCTATTACTCGGCCGAGCACATCGAGACGATCTTCCGGCGCGCCAGGGCCTCCGGCATCAAACCGGTGCGGCTGTTGAACCATATCCTGCAATTCTATTTTACGTTTCTGCACGAGGGCGTGCATCCGCTGCAGGGCGGCTATTTCCGGCGCAAATTGCGCCGCGAACGCCGCGCCGGCCTGCCGCGCGAAGCCCCTCTCCCGTTCTATCTCAGACGGGTCAGCGAAGTCGTCGCAACCCATATCGGGCTCGCCGCCTTCTACCTTTATCTGCACCGCATCCGCCGCCGCGTCGAGCGCGACCCGAGCCCCTATATCGACCCTGCGCTGGCGCCGCCCGCGGGTGAAATCCCGGCGATCCGCCGCAAGGAAAGGGTGCTGACCGCGGCGGCCTGAAGGGCGGCGGCTAATTCCCGGCCAGGCGCAGGGATTGCTGCGCGCCGGCGAGCTGACGGCGGATCAGCCGCGCATAGAGCCCGTTGCGGGCAAGCAGCTCGCCATGAGTGCCGGTCTCGACGAGCCTGCCGCGGTCGAGCACGGCGAGCCGGTCGGCGTCGCGCACTGTCGACAGGCGGTGGGCGATGACGATCGTCGTGCGGTCGCGCATCAGCGCGGCGAGCGCGCTGCGCACCTGAGCCTCGCTGACCGCGTCGAGATGCGAGGTCGCCTCGTCGAGGATCAGGGTCGGCGCGTTCTTCAGGAATGCGCGGGCGATCGCAACGCGCTGACGCTGCCCGCCCGACAGCTGGACGCCGCGCTCGCCGACCATCGTATCGAGGCCCTCGGGCAGGCTCGCGATAAAATCGGCCAGTGCGGCCTGCTCGAGCGCGCGGCGGATGGCCGCCTCGTCGGCCTCGGGTCGAGCCAGCAACACATTGGCGCGCAAGGTATCGTTGAAGAGATAGGTGTCCTGCGAGACCAGCGACATCCGCGTCCGCAGATGGTCGAGCTCGAAATCGCGCAAATCGACCCCGTCGATCAGGATCCGGCCGATACTCGGATCCCAGAACCGCAGCAACAGGTTGGCGATCGTCGTCTTGCCGGCGCCCGAGGGGCCGACCAGCGCCATCGTGCTGCCGGCCGGAACCTTGAGCCGGATGTCGCTCAGCGCCGGCCGCCGGGCCGCGGGATAGGAAAAGCCCACCCCTTCGAAGCAGATCGCCGAGCCGCCGGCTGGCGCCGGCGGGTGGAGCGGGCCGTCGGTGACCGCCGGCGACTCGCGCTGCACCGCGTAGTAGCGGCGCGTCGAGGCGATCGTATCGGCGAGCTGCCGGCTGACATTGGCGATTTCGGAGATCGGCAGAAACGAGGCCAATGCCAGCAGGATCAGCAACGGCAAGGTCGTCGCGGCGAGCTGATGCTCGGCGGCGAGCCGTGCACCGGCGACCGCGACCGCGAGCCCACCGAGCCCGGTCACGATCTCGAGCTGGGCGGCCTGCGAGGACAGATCGCGCAGCAGTGCCAGACGGGTCTTCTGGTAGCCGCGCACCAGCTCCATAAATCCCCGCCGCCGTCCGCCGACCGCCTGAAACGCAACGAGATCGGCAAGGCCCTGGATGGTCTCGGTGACATAGGCGCCCAACAGCCCGAGAGCGTCGCGCGCCTGCATGCCGAGCCGATCGATCCGCGCCCGCATCAGCACCGGTGCCAGCCCGGCGAACAGAACAAAAGGCAGCAATGCCAAGGCAATCGGCCAGGCGACAACGGCCAGAGTAACGAGCACCGTGGAGGGCACGAGGATCGCCACCAGAGCCGGTGCCACGGTGTGTGCAAAGAAAAACTCGATCGTCTCGATGTCCTGGTTGGCGAGCGCCACCAGATCGCCCGACCGGCGGCGCACCAGATAGGCCGGCGCCAGGGTGTCGAGCTTATCGAACAAGCCGATCCGCATCTCCGCCAGCAGCCGGTAGGCGATGTCGTGCGCGAGCCAGGATTCGAGCCAGTGCAACAGCCCGGCGAGCGGGGCCGCCAACCCGAGCAATATCAGCAGATAGCCGAACGGCAAGCCGGTCTTGACCGCGGCGACGGCAAGCGCGCCGAGGACGCCGACCCCGATGAACGCTGCAACTCTGGCGATCCCGGCGGTTACGACGATCGCGAACCGGCGGCGCCACGGCGTGATGATCCGCACCAGGGTGGCGAGTGTCGCGCCCCAGCCGACCGCGGCGGCGGCCTCGGCCATCGCGTCCGTCGCCGTTTCGCCGGCGGTATCGACTTCCGCTCGGTCCCCGCGCTCGGTCGCTGCGCGATCGTCCTCGGCAAAGGCGAGTTCGTCCTCGCGTTCCTCGGCCTGCCCTCCCATCAGCCGGCGATACGGGCCGTCGCGCCGAATCAGTTCGGCATGCCGGCCGGTCTCGACGATTTGGCCCTTGTCGAGCACCAGAATGCGGTTGGCGGCGATCACGCTCGACAGCCTATGTGCGAGGATCAATGTCGTGCGTCCGGCCGACAGCCGGTCGATCGCCTGCTGGATCACCGCCTCGTTTTCTGCGTCGACCGAGGACAGCGCCTCGTCGAGGATCAGGATCGGCGCATCGCGCAACAAGGCGCGGGCGATCGCCAGACGCTGGCGCTGCCCGCCGGACAGCATCACCCCGCGCTCGCCGATCATCGTCGCATAGCCCTGCGGCAAGGCCATGATGAACTCGTGGGCATTGGCGTCGCGCGCCGCGGCTTCGAGCTCTTCACGACCGGCATCGGGCTTGCCGAGCCGCAGATTGTCTTCGACCGTGCCGTAGAACAGGTAGGTGTCCTGGTGGACGACGGCGATCATCCGGCGCAACACCTCCGGATCGAGAGTCCTCAGGTCTTGACCGCCGATCCGCACGGTGCCGCGCTGCGGGTCGAAAAGGCGCAACAGCAGGCGCGCGACCGAGGATTTGCCGGAGCCGCTGGGACCGACGATGCCGACCTTCTCACCGGCGGCGACGGTAAAAGATAGCCCGTCATGGGCGGCGCCGCGCCCGCCAGGGTAGGCAAAATAAACAGCCTCGAAGGCGATCGTCGGCAAAAGTGGACAGATCGGCCTCGGCCAGTTTGCGGCGCGCGACGACACCAGCGGCTCGGCGGCAAAGAGCGCATTGATGCCGGCAGCGGCGGATTGTCCGAGGATCCCCTGATGCAGCACCATCCGGAGATCGCGCAACGGGCGGAACACCTCGGTGCCGGCCATCAGCACGATCAGCAATGCCTGCAGGCTCATCAGCCCGTGCGACACCCGCCAGACGGCGAGCGACAGAGCTGCCGCAGCACCGATCGCCACTCCGCAATCGGTGATGCCGCGGGTCATCACCCCGATCGAGATGACCCTCAGCGACGTGTCGCAGAGTTCGCGGGCCCGGTTCGCGAGCCGGCGGCCATAGGCGCGGCTCTGCCCAAATGCCTTCAGTGTCGGCAGGCCCTGGACGCCGTCGAGAAACTCCGAGCCGAAGGATTTGAGTGCTCCGTGGCGCCCATGGCTGGAACGGCGCTCGATGTGGAGGAACACACTCGGCCCGATCAACGTGACGAGCGCGAAGACCAGCATCACCGCCGCCACCGGGACGTCCCAGAAGGCGATAAAGGCAAAGATCGCCAGCGGCGTCAGCAGCGCGACCGTGACCTGCGGCACGTATTGCCCAAAGAAAGTCTGCAGCTGCTCGACGCCGTCGACGATCGACAGCATGACCCCGCCGGTGCGTTCGCCGGCGAACCAGGCGGGCCCCAAGGCCGCGATCTTGTCGTAGAGGCGGCCGCGCAGATCTTTCTGCACTCGAGTGGCGGTGCGGTGCGAAATCATCGTTCGGTGGTGATCGACGATCCCGCGCAGGACCACCGCAACCGCGACCCCGAGCGCCGGGATTGCCACGGCCCAGAAGCCGGCGCCATTGAACACCTGGGAGAGCAATACGCCGAGGACCGCGAACCGCGCGATCCCGACCACCGCGGCGATCAGCCCCAGCAGCACCGCCAAAGCGATCCACCCGCGCAACCCGTGCGTCAATTCCCAAAGTCTTCGGTCGAAATACATCAGCGCCACTTTTCCTCGATGGTGCCCGACAGCTGCGTCGCCGTCAGCGTTCGCGGATCCTCGACATCCACCGTCAGATGCTCGGTCGGCTTTGGCGTTGCGGTCATCACCGTGACCCCGGTGGCAGATTCGAAACGATGCCACATTCCCTGCGGCACGACGACCATCATCCCCGCCTTAAGCTCCCGGGATTGCGGCCCGTCCTCGGTCACGAAGTGGAAGGTCGTGGAGCCGTCGACGATCTGCACGAGCTCGTCCCCGTTTGGGTGCCGCTCCCAGACGCCGGCGCCGGAAAATCTGGCGCCGAAAATGTTGCCGTCGCGGTACGGCGCCAACGTTGCGAAGGCGCCGCTCGCCTTGCGCTCCTCTTCCAGCATGTCCGGCCGGCGGCCGTGCAACGTATTCAGCTTCCCCAATTCCGTCTTAAGATCGAGAATCGTAACCACCTTTCTACCTCCTTTACCCCAAAGCAGGCTCCTTTGCCTCCCCAAGAGGGACACACGAGCATAGCGATACATTCTGATTTCAGATATCGACAATTTCGATATCCCGCGATACGGTCTCGTATCATGACAGACAGCAGCTCCCCTCCGATGGATTGGGACGACGTCCGCGTGTTCCTCGCGGTCGCCCGGCATGGTTCGTTGCGTGCCGCCGGGCGTGCGCTCGATCTCAGCCAACCGACGGTGGGGCGTCGCCTAGCCTCGTTTGAGGCGACTTTCGGCGGGCCAGCGCTGTTCGATCGCCTGCCCGAGGGGCTGCGCCTCAACGCCGCCGGCGAAGCGCTGCTTGCAGTGGCGGAAGAACTGGAGAGCGCCGCATTGGCGCTCGAGCGTCGCCGGGCGGCGGCCTCGCCGGCACTCAGTGGCACGGTCCGTGTTTCGGTCGGCGAGTGGGCGGCGAGCTTTCTCGCCCGCTATCTCGCAGGCACCTCGGCCGTCGCGTTGCCGTCGGGGATTACCCTCGAACTCGTCGAAACGCAGCAAACCGCCAACCTTGCGCGCCGCGAAGCCGATCTTGCGCTGCGGCACCATCCGCCGGACGGCGGCGACCTCTACATCACCAAAGCCGGCGTGTTCGCCTGCGCCGTCTATCGCCGAATCGGAGCGGAGGGCGCCGCCTGGGTGACCTACACCGAGGAACAGGCGCATTACCCGACCGCACGCTGGGTGCAGGATCGGCTGCGCGAGACCGGCAGCTCGGTGGCGCTGCGCGCCTCGAACATGCCGATGCAAGCGGCGGCGATTCGCGCCGGCGCCGGCCGCGGCGTGCTGCCGTGTTTCCTGGGCGACGCCGACCCGCTGCTCGAAAGGCTGACCCCGCCGGTGCCGGAAATCGCCGTCGAATATTGGGTCATCGTGCATCGCGACCTTCGCCGTGCAGCGTGCGTCCGCGCAGTGATCGACTGGATTCGCCACTTGTTCGAGGAACGTCGCGACGAACTCTCTGGCATCGCGGCCGCGCCAATCAAATCGCTCGCTGCGGAATAAGAGCGCTGGCGCCGATCGAGATTTCACGAGCCGTTACGATCGGCACCCCGAGTGGCCCGATAAGCCGATCGGGTTGCGGCGCAGGGCGGGTTATCCGCCGATGCCGTAGTTCTTCACCAGATAATCGACAATGATTTGTGCATCCTCCGGCGTAACGGGCGCGCCGAAGGCGTTGGTCATCTTGGTTATCTCAGCCTGCCATCCTTTGCGATCGAGAAATGGCGAGTTGGTACGCAGATAGTCGAGGCTGTGGCAGGAGGCGCAGTTCTCTTCGACCGCCTGCTGCCCGGGCGCTTCCCTGAGGGACACCGGCTTCTCCTCGGCGTGCCCACTCGCCGTAGCGATTAGCATGGTGATCAGCAAGACCAATGCGGCTGTCATCGTGATCGGGTCATGCGACGGTGATTGTCGTTGGCCGGATCACATTGTTGTGGTAGCCGGCCGGGTTGAAGATCAGTTTGTCGACCTGAGTCTGACCGACGCGGTTGGTCGCCTTGGCGATGATCCGGTGCATGCCGGGACCCTCCGGAGTGAAGCGGAAGCTCCACGGGCGGAAGGCAAAGCGGCCGTCATCCCTGCCGAGGCTCGCCTGATGCCAAGTCTCGCCTCCATCGGTCGACACCTCGACGGAGCGAATGCCATAGCCGCCGTCCCAGGAGACCCCGCCGACATCGACCGGCTGGCGCGCGTCGAACCGCTGGCCCTCGACGGGCATTGTGGTTAGCGAATTGACCACCATCTCGGTGATCGGCGTCGTCGCATCGGTCTCCTGAGACAGGAAACGCTCAATGACCGGGAATTTTCCGATCGGGATGCGGTAGGCGCTCTTCATCCAGAAGCCCTGGAAGGGCTTGGTCACGGTGTCTATCGACACGAGGTGCTTCATCCAATAGGTCGCGGTCCAGCCCGGCACCACCAGACGCGCCGGGGACCCGTTGAAATGCGGCAGCGGCTGCCCGTTCATCCGCAACGCGACGATCGTGTTGTCGTCCAACGCCTTCCAGATCGGGATGCTCTTGATGAAATCGGGCGTCTTGTCGGTCACCGGGCCGTCCGCACCGTTCAGCACGACCTCGATCGTCTCTTTGCGCAGCCCCGCCTTGGCCAGCACACCCTTGAGCCGAACCCCTCTCCACAGGGCATTGCCCATCGCCCCGAGCCCCCACTGCACGCCAGCCACGTGCGGGTCGGAGAGGCCACGACGGTTTCCCGAGCACTGGCAAACCGCGGTGATCTCGACCTGCTCGAACCCGTTCTCCAAGTCAGCCATCGTCAGCTCGAACGGGTTGGCAGCGCCGTCGCCGGCCACCCGTAGTCGCCAGCTCGGCAGATCGATCTTCTCGGGAATGTCAGCGAGGTGGTACCGCACAAAGAAGGCGTCATTCGCGGTGATCGGGGACGTGAAATAGGAGACTGGCGTCTCGTAGTTCGGCGGACGATAGGCAAGTTTAATCAGCGGCTTTTTGCCGGGGAGCGCGTCGAGGACAGCCGTGTCGTACACCCCGGTGGGCAGCCCGAGCGTCAGATAGGGAGGCCCCGCGGGAAAAGCTCGCCGTAACCCGAGCGCCGGGACCGCAAATGCCAGCGCGCCGCCCAACCCTCGGAGGACTCTTCTGCGTTGCAGCATGTCACCTCCCCGGACGAGACGCGAAACACATTCTCATCGGCCATAGTAACCCGCAAGCGCATCGCGACCGATTCGGGGGCGAATATTTTGTCGAACATGCGAGCAATCTCCGCAGCGGCAATCAACGGGGGCTCTTCCGCCGACGCTTTCGATGGCTATGCCGTCCGATTACCCTTCGCCAGATCGAAGCTATCGGGTGAGACATTGAGCAGGCATAGCGGCGGGACAAAGACTATAGACTCGCACTGGGAACCGACAATCGGCGCTCCGGTCTCGATCCGGGTCAGCCGGCGCGCGCGGCGGGTGGCGGTGCGCATCGATTCGGTCGCAGGCAAGGTCGAGCTGGTTTTGCCGCGCAGCGTCCCGACAGGCGCGGGTCTGCGATTTCTGGCGGCAAAGCGGGAATGGATCGCCGCACGCCTCGGGGCGTTGCCGCAACCCGTACCGTTTGCCGAGGGAGCCATCGTGCCGGTGCTCGGGGTTCTCCACCGGATTCGTCTCGATCGCGATCACCCGCGACCGCCGGTCGAAATCGTCGATGGCGAGATCCGGGTCGGCGGCGATCCGGCTCATCTGCCGCGGCGGGTGCGCGACCACCTCGTCTTCACGGCGCGTGACGTACTGGCGCCGCGTGCTCTTCGATTGGCCGCACGGATCGGTCGCCGAGTGTCGCGGATCACCATACGCGATACGAAGAGCCGGTGGGGCAGCTGCTCGGGACAGGGAAACCTCTCCTTCAGCTGGCGGCTGATCCTCGCCCCGGAGCCGGTGCTCGACTATGTCGTCGCCCACGAGGTGGCGCATCTCGTCGAAATGAACCATGGGCCGCGCTTCTGGCAGCTGGTCGAGAGCCTAACCCCGGGCAGCGCGGCGCCGCGCGCTTGGCTAAGGGAGCATCGCAACCGATTGCTGTCCTACGGGTGACTGGGGCGGCCGGTACCGAGGCGCGTTGCCGAATCTGCCGAATGGGAGAGGCATCATGAGCGAGCGCAAAATCGATATTTACAATCATGTGATGCCGAATGCGGTCGGCGACCGCATTCGCGAGCTGGCGCCCGGAAAAGGCGACATGGTCAAGCGTGTGACCAGCATTCCGATGCTGCACGACATCGAGGCGCGTGTCCGCATGATGGACAGATGGCCGAACTACCAGCAGGTGCTGACCCTCTCCAACCCACCGATCGAGACGATCGCCGGCCCCGCAGACACCCCCGACCTCGCGCGGGTGGCCAATGACGAGCTCAAAAAGATCTGCGATGCGCGGCCCGACAAGTTTCCGGCCTGGGTAGCTTCGCTACCGCTCAACAATGTCGAGGCTTCGCTCGAAGAGATCGACCGCGCCGTCGCGCTGGGGGCGCGCGGGATCCAGATCCTTACCAACGTCAATGGCCGGCCGCTCGACGATCCCGAGTTCCTTCCGATCTTTGCGCATGCGACGGACCGTCATGGGGTGCCGATCTGGATGCATCCGCGCGCGACGCGCGGGTGGCCGACTACCGCGGCGAGGCGAAGTCGAAATACGAGATCTGGCAGGTCCTGGGCTGGCCTTACGAGACGAGCGTCGCAATGGCGCGCCTCGTCTTTTCCGGGATTCTCGACCGGCTGCCCGAGATGCGGATCATCACCCATCATCTGGGTGCGATGATCCCCTATTTCGAAGGTCGCGTCGGACCGCTATGGGACCAGCTCGGCACGCGAACCTCGGACGAGGACTACAGCGGAATTCTCGCCGCGATGAAGGCGAGGGGGCGCCGACCGATTGATTACTTCAGGCTGTTCTACAATGACACGGCAGTCGGTGGCTCAGCGTCGGCAATCCGCTGCGGCCTAGATTTCTTCGGTGCTGACCGCGTGCTCTTCGCCACCGATTGCCCATTCGATCCCGAGGGTGGTCCGATGTTCATCCGTGAAACTATCGCGGCCCTAAACGGGCTCGTCCTTGCCGATGAGGAGCGGGCCCGCCATCTACTTCGGCAACGCGTTGCGCATGCTGAAGATCGAGGACAAATAGGAGGCCGCGGACGACCGGCATCCATAACCTCACCAAGGGCCGCGATTACGGATCAGGCCGGGGGTCACACCGTGATCGGTATCGCCGAGAAAGTCCCGGTAACGGTCAAAAGCACGGTCTCGGCCGTATCCTTGACTTGAGACTGAAAGGTTCCAATTAGATTGTCGCCTCCGTGAGCCAGGGTCAGCCAGAGGCGGACGTTGTCAGTACCGATTGCGACCCCGTCGCTCGCATCCTGTACCAGGAAACGGAAAAAAGCCTCGAAGGCATTTTTGCCAGTCTGCTCCCAAGCGCCGTGTCCGGTCGTCTCGAGCAGGTTGCCGAACGGTGGTGGTGCCTGCACCAAGTAACGCCGCGTTTCGGTCGTTACCCCGCCGTCATAAAAGGAGATCAGATTGTTAAACTGGCCGAGCGGCGGCTCTGTAGCGGTGATTGTACCGAACCACGAACCCACGAGATCGGGCTGATCGCCGTCACGCGCGCGGGAGGATGCCGGGGCGCTTGCGACGCCAGCCGCCACGCCGATGGCCAATAGTTGTCGTCGATGCATCCGTTGAGTTCCTCTCTTCTGGCATCTGGGAGCCCGGCGCACGAACCGAGTACCGCGAATACGCCTCCAGTGCCTGCTGCAGCGGTGTCTTACGAAGGATCCGGCTCAGTCGCGGTGGTAACAATGGCTGTACGATCGTCAATTCTTCGCTCGGCGTCTGGGCGAGCCGAGGTTCTCGCGGCTCCAGCTCGTAGCGACCTTCTCTATACGTGGTCGCACGTATTCACCCCGACCGAAGAGCCGTGCAATTTTCGGAATTGTGGCTGCGAATGACAAGTCCGGCGGGACCGACCGTTGCGTCGGGCCCCAGCTAGGATATGAA
>Ga0306925_10003553_pt1 | contig 13864 bp, 15 predicted proteins | sample flu12Cox44000176_FD_203755 | JGI IMG/M metagenome (GOLD analysis project Ga0306925, IMG submission 203755) | Lab enrichment of tropical soil microbial communities from Luquillo Experimental Forest, Puerto Rico - flux8day.12C.oxic.44.000.176 (v2)... | ecosystem: Environmental > Terrestrial >... | reverse complement strand
CATGCCTGGCTGGGAAACTTCCGACGCTTGGTTGTACGCTACGACCGTTCGCTCATGATCTATGGTGCCTTTTTTCATATCGCCTGCTTCATGATCGTCTTACGGAGGGTTGTGCAATAGCTTCTAGCGATTTTCTCCACATCGATTTTGCTGGCCCGCTTGCTCAACTCTTCGCACAGTGTGCTCAGGATCACAGGCATCGCCGGGAGATTTCCGAGTTGCCGGACCTTTATGCGTCAGGATGTCGTAGGTGACCAAGTTCAAGAGGACCTGCCCTTCGACGAATTTGTTGCAAAAGAGGCGGCTTGCAACAGTTGCAGGTACACAGTCTTGTCGGCCGGCACGCTTCGCCGCCCACAACAATGAGCCGGTATTTGACCTGCACAAGATTTCCCAGATTTTTAAGCGCTATGTTTCCCTCAGTTACCGGCTGCTCCGTTATCTCAACTCAGCCGCCTTCTCATTTCGCGCAGAAACTAATTCCATCCCCATGGACGACGTTGCTAGGTGAAAAGGCGATGCGCAAATGGGTTTCCCTGGTCAGCGTGGCCGCACCTGGTAATTCGGTGGCGGACGGCCTTCTACGCCTTCCGCTCTTGCGCGCCACGTTTTGCGAATTGATCGGTCTGAAAAATTAATATGCAACGGGAAGCGAATCAACTGTTTTTGATGGGACTGCTCTCGGTGATGGATGTTCTGCCTAACGTATCCATGTCCGATGTGCTTGCCGCCTTGCAAGGCGATTACAGCAGCCGGTACCGGCGCATTTTTGAAGTGGTTGTGGACTACGAGATCGGCACTTGGGAGCAACCGGCGCATTCTTCCCGGCACATCGGGCCGCACGAGAATTTTCTACCCGATCTGTACTTGCGAGCGGCCCGTTGGGTGAACGACGTTCTTGCCGACGCGCCAATGCTTGCGTAATGGGGCTAGTCTAAGACCCCGTTTCCGCCAGGACTTCCTGGACGATGTGAAACGCATGATTTGCCGCAGGAACGCCGCAGTAGATCGCGGTTTGCAGGAGCACTTCCTTTATTTCTTCTCTCGTCACGCCGTTCGTCAAGGCGGCGCGAAGATGCAACCGTAGTTCCTCGCTGCGATTCAGCGCCACCATCATCCCGATGGTGATCAGGCTGCGGGTCCTGCGCTCAAGTCCAGGCCGCGTCCAGATTTCTCCCCAGGCATAGCGGGTGATCAAGTCCTGGAAGTCGGCGTTAAAAGGAGTCTCATTTGCTATCGCGCGGTCGACATGGGATGCGCCCAAAACCTCGCAGCGGGTGCGCATTCCTTGCTTGTGGCGTTCTCGTTCATCCATGGGGGCCCTCCTTCGTTACCGCAGGAACTTCAACACGTGGCGGTTAAATTCGTCGCGAGCTTCGATATTCGACAAGTGAGACGCCCTCAATTCGGTGTATTCGGCGGCTGGGATGCGTTTGGCGAGGAATTGCCCTTCCACAGGTGGCGTCACTGGATCGTGCGTTCCTGACACGATGAGAGCCGGCACCTTGATTTCTCCCAGTGTTTGACGGTGATCAAAGTTCCGAACGGCCGCGCAATTCGCGATATAGCCTTCCGGGTTCGTATTTTCCAGCATTTGGAGCGCGGCCGCGGTTTCCACCGGATGCGAGCGGCGATATTCCGGGGTGAACCAGCGTTCGATCACCGTGGACGCGACGGACTTCATGCCGCCTTTCTGAACTGCCTCGATGCGGGAATTCCAGGTTTCCAGCGTGCCGATTTTTGCAGCGGTGTTGCAGAGAACTATCTTGTGAAATCTTTGAGGCGTTTTTGAACCCAAGAACATTCCCGTCATGCCACCCATGGAGAGGCCGCAGAAATAAACACGTTGCAAACCGAGGGCATCCAATGTGCGGACGAGGTCCCAACCCAACTGTTCGATTGTGTATGGACCGGGCGTTATGCTCGATTCGCCGTGGCCGCGGGTATCGTAACGCAGCACGCGAAAGTGTTGTGCGAAAGAATCCACCTGGTCATCCCACATGCGGTAGGTGGTGCCAAGGGAGTTTGAAAATACGAGGATGGGGGCTTGCGCCGGCCCGGACCATTCATAGTGAATCTGACCATCTGGCAATTGTGCGAAGGCCATGGTTGATTTTTCTTCCGGTCAAACCGCAGCCTGGGAAAAGCTCGCTTCCTCGAGGGTGCGGCGGACAAACTCCTCAGCGCTGCCCAGATAGTTGCGCATTTCGAAGAGACTTTCGATGTCAGCAGGCGCGAGATACCCCCGTAAACCAGCTTCTTCCAGCAGGACTTCTTTCAAGTGCCGCCGGTCACGGATGGCTTTCTTGCACGCGGCTTCCACAAGCAAGCGGGCCGGCATTTTCCCCATGCGATCGGCCAGCGCCACGACGACGGCTTCAGCAAAAATCAACCCTCGGGTCATTTCCAAATTTTGTTGCATGCGATCCGTGTCCACTTCGAGGCCCGGCAGCATTTCGGTCAAGTGATGAAGCGCACCGCCGGAAAGCTGCACAATTTCGGGCAGCGTTTCCCACTCGGCGTGCCAACCGCCGAGCCCGCGTTCTTCTTCTTGCACCATGGAGGCAAGAACCGTGCTCACGAGTCCGGGAATGCGCACGGCCGCAGCGAGAACAACCGCGCACGTCACCGGATTGCGTTTGTGCGGCATAGAAGAGGAACCGCCGCGGCCCTCCATAGCAGGTTCGAACAACTCGGCAACCTCGGTTTGTGCGTGCAGCGAAATGTCGCGCGCGATTTTACCGAGGGCGCCCACGCACAGCCCCAGTGTGGTTGCAACTTCCACCATGCGATCGCGGTGGCTATGCCAGGGAGTCGTGGGCAATTCCAGGTGCAAGCCCTCCGCCAGCGCCTTCGCGACTTCTGGGCCCCGGCTGCTAAGCGCGGCCAGTGTGCCGACGGCGCCACCGAATTGCAGCGTCAGGGTTCGCGGTTTGATCTCGGCAAGGCGTTTTCTGTGGCGCAGAATTGCGTCCAACCACCCGGCAACGATAAAGCCGAAGGTTGTCGGTAAGGCTTGCTGCATCCATGTGCGGGCGACAGCAGGCGTATTGCGATGCTTGTCCGCGAGAGCAGCAAGAGTTTTGGTCAGACGCGCAAGATCCTGCTCGATGAGCTCCAGGGAACGACGCAGTTGCAACACAAAGCCCGTGTCAATAACGTCCTGGCTCGTCGCACCCCAGTGAACGAAGCGCGCTGGGTCCTTGCTTTCCTGCGCGACTGCCTGAGTCAATTTCTTGACGAGGGGGATGGCGAGATTTCCGGCCAGGGCAGCTTCCTTGCTCAAACTTTCCAAGTCGAGGTGTTCCACCCTGCACTTGGCGGTAATCGCGCGCGCCTGTGATTCGGTGATCAGGCCCACTTTCGCCTGGGCTCGGGAAAGGGCGGCCTCAAAATGGAGCATGCTCTGCACGCGCTCGGAATCCGAGAAGATGTGATCGATTGCGTCGTATCGGAATAAACCGTCAAGAAGGTTCATCGCAGGCATTTTCTCCGCATTTTAGCAGTCGAAAAAGACAGTTTCTCGGTCGCCTTGCAGTCGCACATCCCATAGGAGTGATGTTCTGTCCTGCTCATCCTGCTGGGCAATCAAAGTACCACGCCTCCCTGAGGGAACGAGCCCCAAAACGCCGTCCGTGGCATTTGCGGGCTCGCCGGGAAAATAGATACGGGTTACCAAGCGCTGCAATAATCCGCGCATGAACACGGAAACTGCCAGATGCGGCGCTTGCGGTTTTCCCTGCAGGTCCAGAGCGCTTCCCGGTTTCAGTGTAGTGAAAGTGAACTCACCGAGATCGTTGGTTTGCACGCGCCCAAAGCCGAAAAATTCTGACGCTGGCCGCCTGTTTCCCGCATCTTCCGCGCGCGGATAGTAACCATTCGCATCCGCTTGCCAAATCTCCAGGAGTGCATCGGGAACAGGCTGATTTTCTGCATCCAGTACGCGGCCGCGAATTGTGAAGCGCTCGCCGCTCTTCGAGCCATTCGTGAGGTCGCTGCGATTCATCCAGGCGAGACCGATGCTGAAGAAGGGGCCGACGGTTTGCGATGGAGTCGTTCCGGCGGCCATATTATTTCTCCATCGGCGTTGCGGACCGGCCGCGCAAGACGATATCAAATCGAAAGCCGAGAGCAGTTTCCGGCGTTGTGGTGTCCCAATCGAACGAGGAGACCAAGCGCTTGCGGGCGGCTTCCTCCGGAACACTGTTATAGATCGGATCGAATTCCAAGAGAGGGTCGCCGGGAAAATACATTTGTGTGACGAGTCGCGTGGCGAACGCCGGGCCGAATACGGAAAAGTGAATGTGTTGCGGACGCCACGCATTGTGATGGTTTCGCCAGGGATAGGCGCCCGGCCGGATGGTGACAAAACGGTAGCGGCCTTCTTCATCGGTGAGTGTTTGGCCCACGCCCGAAAAATTGGGATCGAGCGGCGCATCATGCTGATCTATCTTGTGCAAATAGCGCCCGGCAGCGTTTGCCTGCCAGATTTCAACGAGCGAATTGCGAACCGGCCGGTCATCCTCATCGAGCAAACGCCCACTGACTATGATTCGCTCGCCGAGAGGCTCGCCCTTGTGCTGGAGTGTAAGATCAAATGCCCGGGGCGGCACAAATTCGGCAGGAAAAGTTGGGCCGGTTATTTCGGAAAGAGTGCAGGGGAGCGGAATCAGCGGCATTTGAGGCGCTCTCTTGATCGAAGACACATAAGAAGGATGCAGGAGATTCGGTTGTGTGCCTGCGGCGGGCCTGCGATAGCCAACGATCAAGGAGGAACTCCGGTACTTTAGAGACGTTCCAAAACAATGGCCATTCCCTGGCCCACGCCGATGCACATGGTGCAGAGTGCATACCGCCCTTTGGTTCTCTGCAATTGATAGAGAGCAGTGGTCACCAGCCGAGCGCCGCTTGCTCCGAGGGGATGGCCGATAGCGATAGCGCCACCGTTGGGATTCACGTGCGGCGCGTCGTCAGGCACGCCAAGTTCACGCAGCACAGCCAGTGCCTGGGAGGCGAATGCTTCATTCAATTCGATCACATCCATTTGCGGAAGAGAAAGATTGGTCTTCGCCAGGACCTTGCGCGTGGCTGGCACGGGACCCAGGCCCATGATGCGTGGGGCCACGCCGGCGGTGGCAGCCGCAATGACGCGAGCCTTCGGGGTTAAGCCTTGGCGTTTTACGGCTTCTTCCGAAGCAAGCAGCAAAGCACACGCGCCATCGTTCACGCCGGAAGCGTTGCCCGCAGTAACCGAGCCGTCCGGCCGCACTACTCCTTTAAGTTTGGCGAGCGCCTCCAAGGTGGTGTCTGGGCGAGGGTGTTCGTCCACCGACATTTTGGCCGGATCGCCTTTTTTTTGCGGGATGGGCACGACTACGATTTCTTCCGCCAAACGACCCGCTTTCATAGCGGCCGAGGTGCGTTGCTGGCTGCGGAGGGCGAACGCATCCTGATCCGCGCGCCCCACGCGAAATTCATCTGCAACGATTTCCCCTGTTTCGGGCATGGAGTCCGCGCCGTACTTTGCTTTCATGGCCGGATTGATGAAGCGCCAACCGATGGTTGTGTCCTCTAACTTTATTGAGCGAGAAAACGGCGCGTCAGCCTTTCCCATGACAAAAGGGGCTCGAGACATACTTTCCACGCCGCCGGCAATGACGAGATCCAGTTCACCGCTCTTGATGCCACGCGAGGCGACAGCGATGGCGTCCATGCTGGAGCCGCAGAGCCGGTTTACGGTCGAGCCGGAGATCTCTTTCGGCAGCCCTGCCAGGAGGAGCGCCATGCGGCCGACGTTGCGATTGTCTTCGCCGGCTTGATTCGCGCAGCCATAAACGACGTCGTCCAGCGCATTCCAATCCACTTTGGCGTTGCGTTCTACGAGTGCTTTGATGGGAATGGCCGCCAGGTCGTCGATTCGCACGCCGGCCAGCGCGCCGCCGTATCGGCCGATGGGCGTACGAATGGCGTCACAAATAAAAGCAGAACTCATGGTTTTCGTTCTTTCCTTACTCCCAGTCTACCGTAAACGCACACCCAAAAACCAAAGGGCATGCGCATTTCGGCGGTCTGCGTTAGACTCGGCCTGTGCCGGTTTGGCCGGTTCATCCAAAACTACATGCTCACAAATCGCAGAGAGATCCAAATCGAGTGGGGCGATTGCGATCCGTTTGGCATCGTCTTTTTTCCGCGATACCTGGAATACTTTGATGCTTGCACCAACGCTTTGTTTCATCGGGCGTTAGGCATCCCGAAGGCGGAAATGTTGCGCCGATTTCAGATCGCGGGCATTCCGCTGGTGCAAGCGAGCGCTAACTTTTTTATTCCGTCTTCTTTCGGTGACCTCGTGGCTGTGGAGTCGCGCGTCACGCAATGGGGAACGAGTAGCTTCTCGGTGGAGCACAAACTTTTCCGCGGGGAGGCGCTCGCGGTGGAAGGCTTTGAAAAGCGGGTGTGGACGATTCGTCCGGGCGGCGATCTAACCAAAGCACAGAGCCATCCTATTCCAAAGGAAGTCATCGAAAAGTTTTCCTAGCGCGGCGACAAACGCACTCACGCCATGGCTACGATCCGCACGCAAGTCGGCATCATCGGCGCAGGCCCCGCGGGCCTGACCCTCGCGCATCTGCTCCATTTGCAGGGGATCGAGTCCATAGTGTTGGAAAGCCATAGCCGAGAGCATGTCGAAAGCCGCGTGCGAGCCGGAGTGCTCGAACAAGGCACGGTGGAAATTCTGCGGGAATCGGGAGTTGGCGCGCGGCTGGACCGCGAGGGTCTACAGCACCACGGCATTGAACTGCGCTTTGGCGGCGCCGGCCATCGCATCGATTTTCAGGAGCTCGTCGGAAAATCGATCACGATCTACGCGCAGCAGGAAGTGATCAAGGACCTCGTTGCCGCGCGGCTCGGCTACAACGCTCCCATTTTATTTGAGGCGGAGGCCATGAAGATTCACTGCTTCGATGCCCAGCCTACCATTCAATATGTTCGCAATTGCGCAGAGCACTTGATTGCCTGTGATTTTATCGCCGGGTGCGATGGCTTTCACGGAATCTGCCGCCCCGCGGTTCCTGCCAGTCAGTTGCGCGTTCACGAACGGCACTATCCTTTTGCCTGGCTGGGAATTCTCGCTCATGTCCCGCCCGCTTCCGAGGAGCTCATCTATGCGTATCACGAACGAGGGTTCGCGCTGATGAGCATGCGGACGCCGGAAATCTCACGCCTTTATCTGCAATGTGGTCCGGACGAAGAAATCGAAAACTGGCCGGACGAGCGGATCTGGGAGGAGTTGCGCACGCGTATGGCGACGCGCGACGGGTTTGTGCTGAAGGATGGGCCGATTTTTAAAAAGGGCATTACGCCGATGCGGAGCTTCGTGGCGGAACCCATGCAATTCGGTAAGCTATTTCTCCTCGGCGATGCGGCACACATCGTGCCACCGACCGGGGCAAAAGGGCTGAACCTCGCGGTGGCGGACGTGCGCGTGTTGACACGTGCGCTTGTGGATTTGTACAAGCGTGGAAAACGCGAGGGGATTGGCCAATACACTGAGCGCTGCCTGCGCCGCGTTTGGAAAGGCCAGCGATTCTCGTGGTGGATGACTTCCATGCTGCACCGCTTCGAGAACGAAACGGGATTCACGCATAACATTCATCTGGCGGAGCTCGACTATGTAACGAGTTCGCGCGCCGCTTCGACAATGCTTGCCGAAAACTACGTGGGATTGCCGTTCGACACGCCCGGACTTTTCTGATTTTTCTGTTTTCCATCCCACTGTGGTAAAACATCTGCACCCTACACCGTACTCTTCTTGTTCAGGATTGTTCCTTGATAGGTTCTTCCAACTCGCTGTATGACGCGATCGTCGTCGGGGCAGGTCACAATGGCTTGACCGCGGGCGCGTATCTGGCCCGCGCGGGACTGAAGACGCTGATCCTGGAGCGCAGAGACATTGTCGGCGGATGTTGCGTGACCGAAGAGATCGCTCCGGGCTGCCGCGCTTCCACAACATCTTATATAGCAAGCATGCTGCGGCCGGAGGTCATCAAGGAATTGCGGCTCGCGGAGTTTGGGCTTCGGATGGTGCCGTGTGAACCTGGGATTCAAGTGCCGTTCCCCGATGGGCAGTTGGTGCCTTGGTGGAAGGACCGTGCGAGAGCCGTCGCAGAGTTTCGCAAGATCTCGACGAAGGATGCGGAGCGGTTTCTGCGCGTGGATGACCAGCTCAAGAAACTCGCCCGCTACCTGCAGCCATTCTTTCTCGAGCCGCCGCCGGAAATAGGCACGGGCACGTTGAGCGGATGGAGTGATCTCCTTCGAATGGGAAAGCGGTTCTACGGGATCACCAACGCGGAGGTGGCGCAATTGGTGGCCTTCCTGACGGGAAGCTTGGGCGAATTCCTGGACAAGAATTACGAGACTGAAAAAATTAAAACGATGTTCCTCGCGAACAACGTGTATGGGAAACATGGCGGGCCTTACCAGCCGTGCACGGCGATTGGCTTGCTGTTTCATCTGTTGAGCGGCGGCGAGCACGAATTGCAAGGCTTTTTTGGCCATGTAATGGGTGGGATGGGCTCGATCACGCAGGCGCTGGCCGCTTCCGGGCGTAAGCTTGGTGCGGAAATCCGCACGAGCGCGCCTGTTGCGCGCATTGATTCGCGCAACGGAAAGGTGCGTGGCGTTACACTGGAAGACGGTACGGAAATTCGGGCCAAGATGGTGCTTTCTAACGCCGATCCCAAGCGCACTTTTTTGAAGCTGGCGGATCCCAAGGAATTGCCGGTGGAGTTTCTGGAGGCTGTGCGAGGCATCAAAATGTCCGGGCCTTGTGCCAAGGTCAACCTGGTTCTTGGCGAGGAACCGCGCTTTACGGGGACGCCAGCTAACGCCGCGCCACAGGAGCGTTCTCTCTTTACGCTGGTTCCTACGCTCGAATTCGCGGAGCGGTGCTACGACATCGCGAAATTTGGTGAGATTCCGGAGGAATTGTGGGTGGATTGTGTTATTGCGTCCAATGCGGACGATTCGCTGGCCCCTGTTGGAAGGCACATCATGACTTGCTTTGTTCAATATGTGCCGTACCAATTGCGGGAAGGGGCTTGGGATGAGAAGAGGGAGCTCCTTGGCGATCGCGTGGTGAAGAAGATCGCGGAATATGCGCCGAATGTGGCGAATACGATTGTTGCGCGGCAGGTGTTGACGCCACTGGATCTTGAGCGCACATACGGCCTTACCGAGGGCAACATTTTTCATGGCGATTTGAATCTGGAGCAGCTATTTTTCATGAGGCCGGTGGCGGGGTGGTCGCAATACCGAATGCCGATTGTGGGCTTGTATCTTTGCGGTGCGGGGGCCCATCCTGGGGGCGGAGTGACAGGCGCCCCGGGAAGAAACGCCGCGCACCAGGCGATGCGTGATTGGAAGCGAGGACGCTGGATAAGCAACTAGGTCGCGTAAAGCGAAGGCATTGCCGAAGACGCAGGGACGAGGGCGGGATGACGAAGGATCTTGAATCAAAAAACGAGCTACAGAGGTCCCTTCCTAGCTCTTACTACACCTCGGAAGAAATCTTTGTGCAGGAAAAGGAAAAGATTTTTTGGCGGGAATGGTTCTGCGCGGCGCGTGAAGAGCAGATCGCAAGCCCAGGCGATTTTCTGGTTGTAGAGGTGACTGGCGAAAGCGTCCTGCTAGTGCGTACCAAGGAAGGCGAGATCAAGGCGCATTACAACGTGTGTCGGCACCGTGGAGCGCGAATCGTTCCGGCGCCAGGAGAGGAAGAGAGAGGTAGAGTCAAGCTGAACGGCGGAGTGCTCGGCGCGAATGGAATTCGCTGCCCCTATCACCACTGGACGTACGCGCTAGATGGGAAATTGCTGAATAGGCCGCACATGAAGGAACGCGAGGGGTTGTGCAAAGAAGAATTCTCTCTCTATCCCGTGGGAGTGGAACTGTGGGGCGGATTTATTTTTTTGAATTTATCGCCGGATTCGTCCACACGGGCCACACTGCGCGGCGCGTTTGGCGATGCGATGGACCGGGTGAAGAGATACCCGCTGCAGGAACTTCGGACGGCCAAGCGTATCGTCTATGAGGTGGAGGCCAACTGGAAAGTTATTCTGGAGAACTACAACGAGTGTTACCACTGCGGGGGCGTGCACCCGGAGTTGTGCGAGGTGGTACCGGCGTTCCGGCAGCAGGGCGGATCGGGACTGGAGTGGGAACGCGGAATCCCCCACCGAGAGGGGGCGGTGACGTTCACCTGGACAGGGAAGACAAATCGTGCACCTTTTCCGGGGTTGGATGGAGAGGAGAAGGTCCGGCACAAGGGAGAATTGATTTACCCGAACATGATGCTGAGCCTGGCGTGCGATCATGTGGCGGCGTTTACGTTGTGGCCGCACGGGCCTGAAAGGACCACGGTTTTTTGCGATTTTCTATTTCATCCGGAAGAGATGGCGAAGGCGGGCTTTGACCCGAGCGATGCCGTGGATTTCTGGGACCTTGTGAACTGGCAGGATTGGGCGATTTGCAAACGCGTGCAGCAAGGCAGCAGTTCGCGAATGCACAAGTTTGGTTACTACGCGCCGATGGAAGATCTGAGCTTAGACATCCGGCGATATGTGCTGGACCGACTGGGGAACACTTGAGCTTGGAGCTCGGCTTTTGTCGGGCTCATTTTATTCTGAGGACCGGGCACTCTGAAATTCGCCGAGACTTGGGTTACGGGATAGCGCGATGCGGGAGCCAAGAGCCGCGCCGAAAGCCCAGCCGAACGTCCGCGGAAGGAAACGAAAACGCACCAGGATGAGCGTCATGGTTTTGGCTTTGCGATAGAGCTTCGCGAGCGCCAAGGACTGACGCCAGATTGAGGAAGCTGTGAAGGCCGCGTCCTCGAAATCGGGGATGGACGAAGTTTCTGTAACGCATCGCTTCACCCGGACGAATGATCCAGGTGACGCCGAATGCGTTCCATGCCGTTGCAGAAGCTCAGCCACGCGTAACCCACGGGCTCGCCTTCCGTGAGTGCAACTAGCACGGCATCCCCTCGATTTAACCGCTCGGCAATTGTGTCGCGCCGCAGTTCACCGATGTGCGAAAGGGAATCCTCCACTACGTTGAGTTCTTGGAGTCCTGTAAAAGCTTTGATTTCGTACTATTCCTTGGCATAAGAGTCAGGTAAAGGTTGACTTACCACATCGGTTTCGTAAACGTTCCAGGCATGCCAGTAAACAAGGGTGCGCATGATTTCGCGCACGGAGAGTGGGAAAAACGGAATGGGCCCCACCAGTGCCATCTCTCGCGCACCGGCCGCCCTGTGGGTAACTGCCAGATGGCCATGAGCTTCTCGATTCTGCGGGGACAGAATGGGATCTATGGAACAAACGGCATTGCAACAACCGAGATAGCCGGACGATCAAACCCACCGGACGATGAAATCGGCTTTGTGGGCGGGATTCTCTCCTGTTGGGGCTTCAAGATGATAGGAAATCAGGCGGATGGTTCGCACGTAAACAAACAAAAGCGGGGTACGTCAAATGTACCCCGCTTCGCGTTACGACCTGGTCTGATGCGCGCATTGTGTTAGCGCGGCGTCAAGGCAGCGTAGATCACAACTTCCTGGCTCTTCTGGTTCATCGCCAATTGAATTTCTTCCCGGCTTGTAGGGAGGCGGCGCCCGGTTTCCCGGCCCGCGATCCAGATTTCAGACAGAAAGTAGTTGTCTCCCAAGCGATGAAAGACGAGCTTGGATTTTTCGGCTGCTTCCTTGGAGCGGCAGGATTGCATGAGGACCATCAAAACAACCGAGCCATCATCATTCTGGAAGAGTTCGGTCTCGCCGCCACCCGAGCCTATAGGCCGGACCGTATAGTGATCAGCCGGCAGGGTCCTACCCTGGACAACAAAGTCAAAAGGAATATTCGCGGCCGCGCGAATTTCCTGGGCCTGCAGAGTGAGCGCCGTAAAGAGAAGGCCCAAACCGAATGCAACGAATCTTAGATATTTCATAAGACCTCCTTCATGTTGGAACGGCGGAAGCGAACAGGAGAGGTGAGCGGACTGGAGCCTTCGTCGCTATCTGATTTGTGCGCCGTCCTACATGTTTCAAACAACTTCAAAACCAAGGACGTCCTGATGTGGTGCAAGTGGTGTGCCACTTAGAATGGAGGTGAACTGCTTGAGTGGTGATCCACGGCAAATCCATGAGGGGACAGAGTTTTGCGGCACGCAGGACGCCGCATTGCTTCGACTCAAAATGTATCCTCGGAGCCGGATCTTACTAACCAAACGACTAGGGTCCATATCCTTATGGATAGGCAGTCATTCGAGGTGGTGGCGAGTTGGTAGCCTGCTAAGCGATTCCAGGAATGGGGATCGCTAGAGGGAAGAGGAGCGCCGGCGGCCCAGAAGGAAAAGAAGGAAGCCCACAGAAATCAACACTGCGGTGGAACCAAGGATCTTCATGAGGTACAGAATCTTGTGAGGTTCTTCCGGTGCCGGAATGAGAGAGAGAATGGTGGCGAAGCTGGCGGTAGCAAAGCCGACGCAGCCGAGGAAAACAGCAGCGGACCGTCCGCCGGGGACGCGAACAACATCGGCGGGTGCAGGTTCGCGCTGGAGGCGAATCATGGAAGCAAAAAGAAACAGAAACGGAACCATCGCGATCACGACGGAGATGGCTACGAGAATATCGTAGGCGCCTTTGACGGAAGTTCCTGCCTGGCCCAGAAAAACGAAGAAAATCCCGAATAGCCCCTGGCCGAGAACGGAAACCCAGGGCGTTTTCCAGCGTGGGTGAAGTCTGCCGAAAGCAGCCGGCAGGTAACCGTCAAGGCCGGCCACAAAGGGGAGACGCGCGGCGGCGGCCAAATAGGCGCCGGCGGCGCCAATATTGCTGAAGGCGATGAAGATGGCTGCAAATCCGCTGATGCCAAAGATTTTCAGGCGAGTGGAAGTGTGGGCAATGGCCTGGGCAAGGCCATCGAGATTCGATGATTCGGAACTGGGGAGAGCGAGAAGCACGCAGAACGTGCCGAGCATATAACAGAGCGCAATGGTGATACCGGAAAGGAGCAGCGCGCCGGGAATGTTGCGGCGGGCCACATCCAAGCGGACAGAAAACCGGCGCCCTCACCGAAGGCTTTTCTGGTCCAAACGTAGAAGCCACCTTCCGCGGGATACCGGGACGAAAGCTCGATGACGGAAAGAGCGAGTGGAATGTAGAGAAAAAGCCAAGCGCCAAACCAGATGACGAGAGACGAGGGGCCGTGGCCCGCGGCGGTCGCAATCCAACGCAGGCTGACGCCCGTGACGACGTAGAAGAGAACGAGATCGCGAAAACCCATGACACGCGCGGGAGCGGGAGGAGAGTCCGGGAGGGAGGAACGAGAAACGTTGGGCAAGAACGCGTGGCCTCCGCGGAAGGAATGGTGGGGAGACAGTAGCGGTTTTGGCAAGAGAGGTCAACGGTTACGCGTGAAGATTTCCTAATCAGTGAGGACTTCGTTGCTTCAAATTGAAAAAGAGCGACCTAGACGCATTTGTTGCGTGCGTGCAAGCCCTTGTAGAATCCGTGTTCGTCCCCTAATCGGAACACTCGCAAGTCCCCTCACCCTACTAAACTTTTCCATAGGAGCGCCGATAGACTGGAAGAACAGCAGCGGACGTGTGAGGAATCACGTTCGCAGCGGAAGATATGCGTTCCGGCACCCGGCTTTGGGCTGGTAAGCTGTGCCGATTTCATTACGTTGCTCTTATTCCCAATAAAACCGGTGCATTCGATAGGTCGATGCAACACCAGCTAAGGACTGATCTGTTCAAAGGTGGTGTTTATGATCCACACGAAGCGGTCGAGACTCACTCC
>Ga0306925_10003551_pt1 | contig 13866 bp, 12 predicted proteins | sample flu12Cox44000176_FD_203755 | JGI IMG/M metagenome (GOLD analysis project Ga0306925, IMG submission 203755) | Lab enrichment of tropical soil microbial communities from Luquillo Experimental Forest, Puerto Rico - flux8day.12C.oxic.44.000.176 (v2)... | ecosystem: Environmental > Terrestrial >... | reverse complement strand
TCGCGACGCGTTCGGGCAAGCGGGCTGCTGCAGACGTCGGCAATGTAGTCGCGTCGCGGAATTAAAGTCGGCGCGACATGAAGGTCACCCCCCAGCCAACGCATGGGCGGCCTTCCTATTGGGTCGCCCGGATTACCTCGCTCGCGAGGCGGTGCAGCTCGCCATCGCCGACGGCGTCCCGGTCGCGCAGCACGTGCGCCACGATGCGCATGAAAACGGCGCGGCATTTCGGCTGCAGCGGCTTCGCCAGCCGCATCAGCGTGTCCAACTGTTGGTCACTGAGCGCAAGCGGCGTCGGCATAAGGGGTTCCTCCCGGGTGCAGATTGACGGTGCGCGGCGTCGGCGTAGGCTGCGCGCGGTCTTCTGCGATGAGTAGGAGAACCATGGCGAGTAGGACTGCCCGGCGTTTAACTCCTGGGACGCCGGGCACTTTTCTTTTTTAGGCTAGCGCTAAGCTGGCCTTCCCTCCTTCTGTTCACTGCGGTCGGAGGGATCAGCGAGCCCGGCGCGCGAGGCTTCCCGGCTTCCCGCCGGGCATTTTTTCTTCAAGCCACGTCCCGCCGCTTTGCTTCGGCCGCCGCGATCGCTGCGCGCGGATCGGGCTCGAATAGACTGAGGCCAAGTTCGAGCACGCGCCGCTTCAACGCCACCTCTTCGGCAGTGCGGCCATAGCCCCCGGCCTCGTCGACCTCATCGGCGACCTCGAAGAGTGGTGCTTGCCAGGGGCGCAGCCCTGACGATTTGATCTGGGCGCGGTAGGCGGCGCGGGTGGCGGCCTCTACCCATCCCTCTCTTTCGAGGACTGCGTCGTAATGCTCGCGCTCCGTTTCACCCATTGCCCGCATCATTTCCAGCGCGCGCTTCAGGCATCAATATCGTCCGCCGTGAGGTCCGTCGTCGCCATTGCCACTGCCCTCCAATCGCATTTCGTCGTAGATGCTCATCGGTTTTGCTACGGTTTTGACCGCTTTCGGCGAGCGCGCCGATACGGTCAGCCGCAGGCGCGAGGCCAGGCTGTTGGCCGTCCTGGACGCGACTACGTGCACTTGAAACCAAGGCGAGAGCGCGCCCCCGGCGTCGACAACGCCGTCGGTGGCAAACAACTTCGCGGCGGCCATTTCGCCGAGCGCCTGTGCCTCGCAATATCGCTCCAGCAATTCCTGGTCGGCCGGTCGGAAATGGCCAGCGGCGGTAGTGTTCACGACACGGGTGAAGATGGCTTTGGCGCGGGGCGCTAAACGGTTGGATGGTCTGAGCCGACGCGTTGGCGCTCCGCTGTAGGGTTCGATGTCATCGGTTGCGTAACGACGGCCCATGGTTCCGACCGGTTCCAGGTGGGTTCCATCCGCTGCGGTTGGCCGACAGCTTCGAGCAGAGCGGTCACCGTCAACTCGAAGACATCATCTCCGACATGCGTATTGCCTGGGCGCGCTGGCAGGCGCGCCACCTGCGCATCGAGTTGGCCGATCAGTTGGCTGACGCCGTGCTCAAGGGCAGCGACCCGGCACAGGCACGAATGCTGGCGCAATTGATCGTTCGTCACCGCGGTGACGAGCAGCGTGGATTAGGAGGCGTGTCATGAAAGGCCACATCAGACGACGCGGCAAGAATTCCTGGGAAGTAAAGTTCGATGCCGGTCGCGATGAGAACGGGCGGCGCAATGTCCGCTACGTCGCCGTCAAGGGCAGCAAGCAACAGGCGCAGGCCAAGCTCGCCGAGCTACTGGCGGCGCTGGGCAGCGGCAGCTTGGTCGAGCCCACCAAGGTGACCGTCGCCGCCTTCGTGCGCGCCCGCATCGACCAGTGGGAAGCGGCGGGCACCATCTCGGCCAGGACCGCCCAGCGCTATCGTCAACTCACCGACCATCAGATCGCGCCGCACATCGGCGGCATCCTGCTGCAGAAGCTGCGGCCGCTCGACATCGAGGATTGGCACACCACGCTGCGCACCAGCGGCCGGGTCCGCGGCCTCGGCGGCGTATCCCCGCTGACTGTTCGGCACGCTCACCGGGTGCTGGGCAAGGCGTTGCGCGATGCCGTCCGCAACGAACTGGTCGCCCGCAACGTCGCCGCCAGCTATCGCGCTCCAAGCACGGGGCCGACCGCCGAGGTGACCATCGTGCGCGACGTGCCGCTGCTGGTCCGCCAGCTTAGCGGCTGGCGCTATCGCACCGTGGCGCTGGTCGCGCTGTTCACGGGCATGCGGCTGGGCGAGGTGCTGGCATTGCGCTGGAACCGGGTGGACCTCGACGGCAAGCTGATCAGGGTGCACGAGGCGTTGGAGCAGACCAAGGCGCACGGGCTCCGCTTCAAGCGGCCGAAGACCAAGGCCGGTAGCCGCACCGTCAGCTTGCCGGTATTCCTGGTCCGCGTGCTGCACGAGCACCGCATGGCGATGCTGGAACAGGCGGTGCGACTCGGCCGCGGCAAGCTCGCCGACGATGCCCTGCTGTTCTCCGGTCTCGACGGCGGGCCGTTGTCGCCCAATGCGGTGTCAGCGGCCTGGGCACACTTCGCCAACAGCATCGGCCAGCCGGACGTGACCTTCCACGCATTGCGCCACACTCATGCGTCACAACTGATCGCCGCGCACATGGACATCACGACGATCTCGAAGCGCCTCGGCCACGCCAAGCCCGACATCACGTTGCGGACCTACGCCCACTTCTTTCACCCCGACGACAGCAAGGCCGCGCAGGCAATCGATGCCGCACTGGGAGGATGAGCCGAACGACTGAATGTGCTCGCGTCGAGAGGATAATGGAGTGGTCGGACCCGAGGGGTGGCAATCGGGTGGCAAAACGCCGCCCTGTTCCCGCTCCGTGCCTTTGCCGCTCGCGCTAAGCCATTGACATTACTGAGGCGGCTGCTAACCGCTGGCGCGGAGGCAGCGGTTCAGAAGTCCGCATCATTCTTGGCAGCTTAGTCCGAAATGCGGACTTCTGAACCAAAGCCACACTAGATCAACGAGTTGCTAGTGTCCTTCGATTCCGAAGTTCGCAAATGAGGCTGCAGCACAATGATGCGAACTTCGGAATCGGGACACTAGCGATATCCGACATGCCCCACGCCGCCGAGCCCGCCATCGCCGTTGACCAACTGGTGAAGGTCTACAAGACCACCCGCGCGGTCGTCGGCATTTCGTTCGCGCTCGAGCGCGGCTCCATCACCGGGCTTCTCGGCGGCAACGGCGCCGGCAAGACCACCACCATCGCCATGATCATGGGCCTGGTGATGCCCACCTCCGGCACGGTCAAGGTGCTCGGCGCCGAGATGCCGCGCCAGCGCTACCAGGTGCTGCACAAGATGAATTTCGAGAGCCCGTATGTCGACATGCCGCACCGGCTGACGGTGCGGCAGAATCTCACCGTGTTCGGGCTGCTCTACGCGGTGGAGGATCTCCAAGGCCGCATCGCATCGCTGGCGCGCGAGCTCGACCTCACGGAATTCATCGACCGGCCGACCGGCAAGCTTTCGGCCGGGCAGAAGACCCGCGTCGCGCTGGCGAAGGCGCTGATCAATTCTCCGCAGGTGCTGCTGCTCGACGAGCCCACCGCCTCGCTCGACCCCGACACCGCCGACTGGGTGCGCGCACATCTCGAGCGCTTTCGCAAGGAGCGCGGCGCCACCGTGCTGCTGGCCTCGCACAACATGGCCGAGGTCGAGCGCCTGTGCGAGCGCGTCATCATGATGAAGCGTGGACGGATCGAGGATGACGATACCCCGCAGCGCCTCCTCATCCGCTACGGTCGCGAGACGCTGGAAGAGGTGTTTCTCGACGTCGCCCGCGGGCGCGGCGAAGCGCGCGAGGCCGCGCAATGAGCGCGCCCTCAATCGGGGCGGTGACATTGGCGCCGCATCGCGTCGGGGCGATGGTGCTGCGCTATCTCTATCTCCTGCGCTCGTCCTGGACGCGGCTTCTCGAGCTCATCTATTGGCCGGCGGTGCAGCTCCTGGTGTGGGGATTTCTGCAGTTCTACATCGCCCAGAATTCAGGTTTTTTCGCCCGCGCCAGCGGGGTCTTCATCGCCGCCGTGCTGATGTGGGACGTGCTGTTTCGCGGCCAGCTCGGCTTCTCGATATCGTTTCTGGAGGAGATGTGGTCGCGCAACTTGACCAACCTGATGATCAGCCCGCTGCGCCCGATCGAATTCGTCAGCGCGCTGATGATCATGAGCCTGATCCGGCTTGCGATCGGGATGGTGCCCGTCACGTTTCTCGCCATCGCGTTCTTCGGGTTCAACGTTTACGGCTTCGGTCTCGCGCTGGCGGCGTTCTTTGTGAACCTGATCTTGACGAGTTGGGCGGTCGGCATCGTCGTCTCGGGCGTGCTGCTCCGCAACGGCATGGGTGCGGAGTCGCTCGCCTGGACGCTGATGTTCGTGCTCATGCCGCTCGCTTGCGTCTACTATCCGGTGAGCGTGCTGCCGGACTGGCTGCAGGTGGTGGCCTGGGCGCTGCCGCCCACTTACGTGTTCGAGGGCATGCGTGCGCTGATCATGGAGCAGGTGGTCCGCGTCGATCTGATGGTCGAGGCTTTCATGCTTAACGCGCTTTATTTCGCTGCCGGGATCGTTGCCTTCCTGCAGCTGCTCAAGAGTGCCCGCCGCGTCGGCTCGTTGCTGCAGACCGGGGAATGAGAGGCCGCCGGTCGGGTGGTTCCATTGGTTTGATCATGCCAGCCTTGCCGCGGCGCGAAAGCTACAGGGTTCCCCCAATCGTTATGTCTGCGGTTAAAGCGGCGTGGATAAAGCGCCGGCAATGTTGACTGTATGACAGATCCGCGACAATATGCTGCAGTGCGGCAAACGCCGCTGAGGGCCGGGGACATGGCGATTGGTGAATTCGGCGGCGCGCCGGCCGCAACGGGCGATAATGGCCCGATGTACGCGGCACCGGCCTATTGGCTCTATGAAATGAGCCAGGCCGCGCTCAATCCCTCGCGGGCTTTCGCCGACGCGGTGCGGTTGTTCTACCGCAATCCGGCCAACCCCTTGTCGTATACCGCCTTCGGCAAGACCATGGCCGCGAGCCTGGAACTGTTCGAGCGCTCGACCCGGCGCTACGGCAAGCCGGAATGGAACATCAGCTCGACCGTGGTCGGCGGCGAGCACGTCCCGGTGCACATCTCCACCCTTTGGCAGCGGCCGTTCTGCCGGCTCCTGCATTTCGAGCGCGCTTTCGAGCACGCGCCGCGCCGCCCGCAGCCGCGCCTGCTCATCGTTGCGCCCATGTCGGGACATTACCCGACGCTGCTGCGCGGCACGGTCGAGGGCTTTTTGCCCAACCACGACGTGTTCCTCACCGAATGGGTGGACGCGCGCATGGTCCCGGTGTCGGAGGGCGGCTTCGATCTCGACGACTACATCGACTACCTGATCTCGATACTGCATCTTCTCGGCGGCGACGTTCACATCCTGGCGGTGTGCCAGCCCTCGGTGCCCGTGCTCGCCGCGGTCGCGCGCATGGAGGCCGGGAACGATCCCTACGTGCCCGAGTCCATGGTGCTGATGGGCGGCCCGATCGATACGCGGGTCAACCCGACGGCGGTGAATGTCCTGGCGGAGCGACGCGGCGCCGACTGGTTCCGCCGCAACGTCATCACCAAGGTGCCGTTTCCCAATCCCGGATTCATGCGCGACGTCTATCCCGGGTTTCTGCAGCTGCACGGCTTCGTCAGCATGAATCTCGATCGCCACATCGAGGCGCACCGCAAGCTGTTCCTTCATCTCGTTCAAGGCGACGGCGATTCCGCGCAGAAGCACCGCGAGTTCTACGACGAATATCTCGCGGTCATGGATCTTGCCGCCGAGTTCTATTTGCAGACCGTCGAGACCGTGTTCGTGCGCCACGCCTTGCCCAAGGGCGAGATGACCCACCGCGGCATCCGCATCGATCCCGCGAACATCCATCGCGTCGCCTTGCTCACGGTGGAAGGGGAGAACGACGATATTTCCGGGGTCGGTCAGACCGAGGCGGCGCACCGGCTGTGCGTCAACATTCCCTCGAGCCGCAAGGCGCACTGGCTGCAGCCGGCGGTGGGTCACTACGGCGTATTCAACGGATCGCGGTTCCGCGCCGAGATCGTGCCCCGCGTCGCGGACTTCGTGCTCTCGAACAATACCGCGCGCGCGCGCGGCATCGGCAAACGCGCGCCCAAGCGAGCGGACGCATCGGCAACGCCCAATGGCGCGGTGCTGGCGCCGCGGATCGCCCTGGTCAGCGCGGCCAACGAGTAGGGTGCCCGCAACCGGTCACTGCTCGGCGGCGGCCGCGTTTGCTCCGGAACGCCGTCAAGCCGCGTCCCGCCGAGGTTTTTTCGTGATTCGTCAGCCGCAGCGTCCGCGTCTTTGCCGCTAAATCACTGATCGCACGATCGATTTATCCACGGAGCCAGCGCGATAAACGCGCGGCCCGCAAACGGCCGTCGTGAAACGCCGCAGAAAAATTCTGAAAGTCGATTCAAATCTTTAACCTCCCCAAGCTATTGTGGTCGGCCGCCACAATGAGCCCCGCCGCTAGGGGAAGAGCCTTTATTTGTCGCCCGTCGTGCTACGCCCTCTTGCCAATATGGCAGTATTTCAGCCGGGGTTGCTCGAGGGTGGATCCATGTCGCTGCGCGCGCTGCTCTATCGCCGTCCGAGCGAGCCCGCGGTCGTTCAGGTCGTCTTCGACAAAGCGATTTATCTCGTACGCCTGCGCCGTCATCGCCAAGCCCGACGCTATACGTTGCGCATCGACGCCGCCTCGCGCGAGGTGGTTCTCACCATGCCGCCGCGCGGCAGCCTCAAGGAGGCGAAAGAGTTCGCGCAGAAGCACGGCGGCTGGATCGCGGCGCGGCTCAAGCGCTTGCCGGAGGCGGCGCCCTTCGCGCCCGGGGTTGAGATACCGCTGCGCGGTGAACCCCATCGCATCGTCAATCGCCGCGGCGCGCGCGGCACGGTGTGGACCGAGGCGGCCGAGTGCGGCGGCCGAGCGCTTTGCGTTGCCGGCGAACCGCCGCACGTCGACCGCCGCACCAGCGACTTCCTCAAACGCGAGGCGCAGCGCGATCTCGAGGCCGCGAGCCGGCGCTACGCGGCCAAGCTCGGCGTTGCCATCAAGCGCATCTACGTGCGCGACCAGTCGAGCCGGTGGGGCTCGTGCTCGAATACCGGCGTGTTGTCGTTTTCCTGGCGGCTCATTCTCGCGCCCCCGTTCGTGCTCGACTACCTCGCCGCGCACGAGGTGTGTCACCTTGTGGAGCTTAACCACTCGCCGCGGTTCTGGCGGTTGGTGAAACGCATCTATCCGGACGTCGAACGCGCCAAGGTGTGGCTCGACGTGCACGGCACCGACCTGCATCGTTACGGGCTCTGCGCGCGGCGCGGCGCTGGCGACATTTAATCCAAGGCACCGAACGGCTTGAGCGACACGCGAAGCGGCGCCACTCCCGCTTTGGCGGCTTCCTCCTGCAACGGCGCGACCTCGTTGGCACTGTAGGGAATGCCGCACCTGCGCCGCTCGTCTTCGTGGCGGCGCTCCGGCTCGCCGGGCATGAGAACCTCGTCGAAGCCTTGCGCGGTGGGGCTGGCGTGCACGCGCTCGATCAGCGTGTCCATGCGGCCGCGATAGTCCTCTTCCGGCACGAACAAGTCGGGCTTCATCGCCAGGAAGAAATGGCCGACATCCTGCGGGCGGTCATAGGCCTTGTATTGGTCGCCGACGTCCCCGCCGTAATTCGCACCCGAAATCACGCCGCCGAAAATGTCCATGAGCATGGCAAGCCCCGAGCCCTTGTAGGTGCCGATCGGCAGCACCACGCCGCCCAAGGCGGCCTTGGGGTCGCTGGTCTCCTGCCCGTCGGCGTCGAGCGCATAGCCGAGGGGAATTTTCTCGCCGCGGCGCTCGGCGCGGCGGATCTTGCCGCGCGCGGCCACCGCCGGCGACATATCAAGAAGGAAGGGAGGGTGCCTGCCCGCGGGCGCGCCGGCGGCGAACGGATTGGTGCCGAGCAGCGCGGTGCGCGCACCCCAGGGCGGCATGGCCGGCGATGCGTTGCTGAACACGAGCGAGATCAATCCCGCGTCGAGCGCTTGCAGCACGTAGGCGGCGGCCATGCCGAAATGGGTGCTGCGGCGCGCCGACACCACGCCGACGCCGAACTCGCGCGCGATCGCGATCGCCTCCTGCATCGCTCGCGCGCCGACCACGAAGCCGAAACCGTTCTGCCCGTCCAACGCGGCCGCGACCGGCGTGACGCGCTCGGGCTTGAGCACGGGACGCGGATTGATCAAGCCGCGCCGTAGGCGGTCGAGGTAGCCCGGCAAGCGGCAAAGCCCATGGGTGTCGACGCCGCGCAAATCCGCGCCGACGAGGCAGGCGGCGACGGTCGCCGCGTCCTCATCCGGCACGCCATGGGCTAAGAGCAGCCGCCGCGCGAAGGCGTCGGCCGCGCCGGCCTCGACATAGACGCGGGCCGCTTTGACGGCAGGCGGCGCCGACATCAGAGCTTGATCTCCCTGACCGCTTTCGCGCGCGCCGCGCAGGCGCTCAGCAGGAAGGCGAGGTCGGTGCCGGTCGAGACGTAGCGCGCGCCCATTTTCACGAACTCGGCCACCAGATCGGGACGCGTGGCGAGCCCGCCGACGCCGCAGTGCTTGCCGCGCTTGCGGCAGGCCGCGATGGTCTTGGCATAGGCCTCGCGCACGCGGGGATGGTCGTACTCGCCGGGAATGCCCCAATCCGCCAACAGGTCGTTGACGCCCAAGAGCACCATGTCGACGCCGTCGACCGCCACGATCTCCTCGGCGCGCTCGAGCGCCGCGGCGCTCTCGAATTGCACGACGACCATGGTGGCGTCGTTGAGCGCGGCGGAGGTTTCGGCCGCCGGGAAGGAGCGGAAATGGAGATGCGGGAGGCCGCCGGCGTTCGAGCGCTCGCCGAGCGGAGGAAATTTGGCCGCCGTCACGACCGCCTTGGCCTCGTCCGCCGAGCGGATGTGCGGCGCGATCACCCCGAGCGCGCCGCCGTCGAGCACGCGGGAGACATAGTCCGGCGTGTTGGCGGGAACGCGCACGAACGGCGCGATCCCGGCTTCGAGCGCGGCCATGCAGATCTGGCCGCAGGTGTCGAGCGAGAAGCTCGAATGCTCGATGTCGACATAGAGCGAATCGAAGCCGGCGGTGCGGGCGATGCGGGCGATCTCGACGGTGCGCACGAGCCGCACCGTCATCGACGCCACCACCTCGTCCCGCTTGAGCTTCTCCTTGACATTGTTGCGCAAGATGTCGCGTATCTGCACGGCGGGCCCTCCCTCTTGCCTTGGTCTCGGCTATGCGCCGGCACTATGCTGCCCGGCGTCCACCCTCGCAGCGAGCAAGCACGGACTATCCATGAATTACACGACCGACTTCAAGTCGATCCGCGCAGAGGTGTCGGCCGGGGAGTGGCAAGCGCGCGTCGATCTCGCCGCCTGCTACCGCCTGGTCGACAAATACGGGATGACCGACGCCCCAGGCGCTCTACACCTTCACGGTCGGCGACGAGGCCAACCCGCTCGCTCCGAGAAAGCTCAATCTGGTTGGCGGCGGCCGCGCGCCCTTCGTCAACACCAGCGTGCGCTTTCTCAACGGCTTCGACTATCTCTACGATGCCGAGGGCGGCTTCGTGGGCCTGCGTTGGACCGGCCGGGTCCCACAGTCGTTTGGCAGAGTCGTCTCGCCGTCAAATTGATGGCGCGGCGACCACCCCACAGCTGGGTCAGTACCGATAGTCCTCGATCTTGAGCAGGGGAAACGCGCTCAAGACGTGCGGGGCGTTTGCCGGCGCGGCGGCGTGCAGATAGGAGCGGTCGAGATCGGCCAGCTTGCTGACGCCGAGCAGGCCGAGACAGCGCTGCACCTCGTCCTCCAAAAGTTCGAGCAGCCGCACCACGCCGGCCTCCCCGGCGGCGGCGAGCGCGAAGCACTGCATGCGGCCGATGCCGACCAAATCGGCGCCGGTGGCGATCGCCTTGACGATGTCGGTGCCGCGGCAGATCGATCCGTCGACGATGATTTTGGCGCGGCCGGCCACCGCGGCCACCACCTCCGGCAGCACGTCCATGGAGCCGCGGCCGTGATCGAGCTGGCGGCCGCCGTGGTTGGAGACGTAAATCCACTCGACCCCGTGGTCGAGCGCGATGGCGGCGTCCTCGGCGGTGGCGATGCCCTTGATCGCCAGCGGGATCTTGAAGCGCGACTTGATGCGCTTGACCGTGCGCCAGTCGAGCGCCGCTTGAAAGGCGCGGCCCTGGACGCGCCGCCGTCCCGCGGTCACGAAGCGCTTGGCGATGTCGCGCTCACGCCGGCTGTAATGCGCGGTGTCGACGGTCAGGCAGAACCCGGCGTAGCCGTGCGCAATCGCGCGCTCGACGTGATCGTCGACCCAGGCCTCGTCGCCGCGCACGTAGAGCTGGTAGAGGCGCAGCGCATCGGGCGCCGCCGCCGCCAGATCTTCGAGCCCGGGATCGCAGACTGAGCTGAGCATATGCGCGGCCCCGAACGCGTTGACGGCGCGCACCACCGACTCGGCGCCGGCGGGGTGAAAGCTCTCGAGGGAGCCGACCGGAGCGAGCACCACCGGGAGGCGCAGCGTGCGTCCGAATTGGCTCACCGAGGCATCGACCTTGCTGACGTCGCGCAGCACCCGCGGCCGGAACGCGATCGTGTCGAGCGCCATGCGGTTGCGCCGCAGCGTGGTCTCGGATTCAACGCCGCCGACGATGTAGTCCCAATCGTTCTGATTGAGGTTCTGCCGCGCCTTGGCGACGATCTCATGCAGATTGAGAAGGTCGCTCGGGGCGGTCGCGGTGTCGTGGACGGACGGCGGGCGGGAATTGCGCTCTTGCATATTGCGCTCTTGCATGGGGAACCAACGAGGCAAGGAGGAACGAGAATTCCTCCATCATGATGCTCATCCTCGCCATCCGTCGTCAACCAGCCATGGACTTGCTAGGCTCGCGGCCCAGCAAGGGAGGCAAAGCGTGGCACCGGGCCCGACAACGCGTCACGCGGCTATGCCGCTGCGAATTGTCGTGATGGAGGGTGACGGCATCGGCCCGGAGATCACGGCTGCGACCATGGCCGTTCTTCGCGCGGCCGATGACATCTTTAAGCTCGGTCTCTCGTTCACGCCGGTGGCGATCGGACTTGCGGCCTTGCGCGCGCAGGGCACCACCCTGCCGCAAGCGGCGGTCGACGCGGCCAAGGCCGCCGACGGCGTGATCCTCGGACCGGTGTCGCACAACGACTATCCGCCGTTGGCGCAGGGCGGCCTCAACCCGTCCGGCGAATTGCGCAAGCGGCTCGACCTGTTCGCCAATATCCGCCCGGCGCGCAGCCGCGGCGGCTTTCCGCCGCGCTGCGGATCGCCGGTCGACCTCGTCATCGCACGCGAGAACACCGAGGGCTTCTACGCCGACCGCTCCATGTTCCTCGGCTCCGGCGAGTTCATGCCCACGGCCGACCTCGCGCTCTCCGTGCGCAAGGTGACGCGCGCGGGCTCGACGCGGATTGCACAGACCGCGTTCGCGCTCGCCGAGCGCCGCCGCAAGAAGGTGACGGCGGTGCACAAAGCCAACGTGCTGCGGGTGTCGGACGGGCTTTTTCTCGAATGCGTGCGCGCGGTGGCGTCACGCTTTCCCGGCGTGGAATACGAGGAACGGATCATAGATGCGATGGCGGCGCTGCTCGTGCGCGCCGCCGCCGCCTTCGACGTGATCGTCACCACCAATATGTTCGGCGATATCCTGTCCGATCTCGCCGCCGAGATCAGCGGCAGCCTGGGGCTCGCCGCCTCGCTCAATGCCGGCGAGGCGCACACGCTGGCGCAGGCCCAGCACGGCTCGGCGCCCGACATCGCTGGGCAGGACCGCGCCAACCCGGCCTCCCTGATCGGCTCGGCCGCGATGCTGCTCAACTGGCTCGGCGAGCGCAGGAACGACGAGCGCTTCACGCGCGCGGCCGCGACCATCGAGGACGCGCTCGATCGCGCGATCGCGAGCCCGCAATGGCGCACGCGCGACCTCGGCGGGCCGCTCGGGACGAAGGCGTTCGGCGCACGCGTGGCGGCGCTGGTCGCGGAGGTGGCGAGCGCACGCTAGCGCTCGCGCGCTGGAGGCGAAGAAAGGGATCGCCTAAAGCGTGATGATTTTTGCTTGGATCGTCGACCTCTGTGTCGTCATCGCCCGCGAAAGCGGGCGATCCAGCAACCACAAGATTCTCCGTGACTGCTGGATACCCCGCTTTCGCGGGGCATGACACGGGAGGAGCGAGAGACTCTACCTAAACGGGCTTTCTCCACGATCTTCGCTATCCAAAAGCTGACATACCCTCACTCCCGCCGCCAGCCTTTTCGCTAAGACTGCCAATGCGACCTGATGTGCCGCGGCATAGCCGTGGCGTGGTCCGGCCACGTGAAAGGCCGCAGCTATAGCTTCCACCTATACGATCAAAACGTGACGGCCATCACAGATATCTGGGCGGTTTCTCTGCAGCATCGACTCCAGCCAGGAGGGGAACAGATGACACCGAAACCGCATAAGATCGCATTTATCTTCGCAACGGTTCTTGTGGTCGGAGCGCTTATGGCGATTACGACATGGGCGGCTGTCCCGAAACATGCGAGCGATTCGGCTGCGCCGATAGCGAAGGGAACGGTTTACCGGCCTGACCTCTGGAAAGTGTACTAAAGACCGGGGTCCAGCTCCCCTATTCGCGTCGCCAGTCTTTGGCGCAGGCCGCCATTCCGGTGCAATTCGCGCGCGTCGTTTGCTGGAGCGAGCAATTGCGAACACTCGCGACTTATCAGTCGGCACGCCTAATCTGCAAAACCTAAGACAGGAATTACGGAATGAAAAAGTTGGTGGCAACGATTGCTCTACTTTGCGTATCGAGTACCGTCCTAGCTCATGATATATACAGCAATCTCCGTGATCGGGATGGGCATCTATGTTGTGGAGGACAGGATTGTAAGCCAGTGGAGGCTATAGTGCTGCCAAATGGTAATTACTTTTTACCAGAACGTGGTGAGACTATTCCCGCCAACATGGCGTCACCATCACCAGACGAGCGTTTCCACCATTGTACATATTATCCAATAGCAAATGAGTTTGATCCCTGGGGTGGTCCAGTGTGGGGTGACAAACCTGTAACTAGATGTTTCTTTGCTCCGATGAATTCTTCGTAGTCCAAAAAGGAAAAGGCGGAGGCAGCAGTAACTTGCTTGCGCTTCCGGCGGCGATCCGCACACGCAAGAGGGTGAGGGCATTCATGAACCTGTCACGAAGCAGCTGAGCCATCATCCTGCGCGGTGGTGGAACGCGTCTCGTTCCAGCGCTGCTCTCAGGCGGTAGTCTTGCCGAGACTTCGCGTCAGGATCCGCGCCAATCGCTCGCAGAACATCCGTGCATCCGCTGGGCGGTCGCCGTCGAGCACGCGCGCTTCATCGAACAGCAGATGCGCGGCATCCCGCTTGAAGGCCAAATCCTCATCGCCCAACGCAGCGAGCGCTACGACGATGTCGTGCCGCGGGTTGATTTCCAAGATCGGCTTCGCGGCGCTCTTAATGCGCCCGGTGCCGGCCAGTATTTTTTCCAATTGCCGATCGAGGCCGGTTTCCGGCGCGACCAGGCAGACCGCGCTATCGGTCAGCCGGTCCGAGGCGCGAACGTCCGACACCGCCTCGCCCAGCGTGTCCTTGATCAAAGCCAGAAAATGCGTGACCGCCTTATCGGTCTCGGGCGCCGGTTCATCCGTGGCGTCGAGGCGCGGGATGAGCGCCAAATCCGCTGCCCCTTGCGTGACCGATTTGAAGGGCTTGCCTTCAAAGGAGGGGGCTGACGTC
>Ga0306925_10003550_pt1 | contig 13867 bp, 13 predicted proteins | sample flu12Cox44000176_FD_203755 | JGI IMG/M metagenome (GOLD analysis project Ga0306925, IMG submission 203755) | Lab enrichment of tropical soil microbial communities from Luquillo Experimental Forest, Puerto Rico - flux8day.12C.oxic.44.000.176 (v2)... | ecosystem: Environmental > Terrestrial >... | reverse complement strand
CGACATGTCGGACGCCTTACCCTTGAGCCTGCAGCAGGCTTTGCATCATGCTTTGGACGACCGACATGATGTGAGCATTGGCTGCATAGGTATTCTGAACCTGAATCAAATTCGACATCTCGGTGTCGATGTTGACGGCGGCGGTCGAGTTGAACTTCTGCTGCAACGTCGAGACCACGACGCTTTGACCCTGCTGCAACTGCGTCGCCAGCGTCGAGGCGTTGCTCTGCTGGCTGATGAATTGCTGCAGGTAATCTGTGATCGTGCCGTTGAACGGCTGCGCAGCAGAGCCGAGCCCGGTCTGCGGCGAATAGTTGGACTTCGCCGAGGTCAATTGCGAGAACAGGAAATCCGAGCGCGTATTGTCGGCGGCCGCGGTCGGCGGCGACGTCGAGTAGACGCTGAGTTTCGACGCGTCGGCGAGAATCGCCGGGTTCACGGAGATGCGCCCCGCGAGCCCGGTCATCTGCGAGCCTGCCGCCGTGATCTGGCCGGTGTAGAGCGAACTGCCGTCGGTGAAGAGCGGGAGCTGCGGATTGCCGCTGGTGAGCGAGCTTTGCGTCGTGGTGGCCGAAGCGTTGTTAACTGTGGCGCTTCCCGACCCCAGCAGGTTGAGCGTCGATCCCGCGCCCGTGAATTGCAACCCGGCGGAGTTGAGCGCGGTGTTGAGCTGCGAGGCGACGTTCGCCATGCCGAGCGAAAAATCGGCGCCAACCAGCAGCGGGTTCGCGTTGGGTCCGTTCTGTAGCGGCAACGCGCTCGAAGGTACGTTGACGATCGAGACCTGATGCTGGATGTTGGACGAGTCGGTATACGTCAGGTTGACCGTATTGCCCGGCAGCACGTTTGATGTGTTGACGGCGAATCCCGCCGCCGGCGGACCGGTGACCGCCGTGCCCGCAGTCGTCTGATCCGACAGCGAGGAAGCAAGCGTCGCCGCAAACTGATCGACCTGGGTCTGCGCCTGCACCAGCGTCTGGTCGCGCAGCTTCAGGTCGGCGGCAATCTGGCCGGAGCTGACGATGTTGTTTGCGACCACGTCGATATTGGCGCCGTTCGGCAGGTGCAGGCTCAGCGTTCCGACGCCGTTCTTGGCGGGGTTCGCGTTGTACAGCGACGTTGGGGTCAGCGCCCCCGCCGAGCTGAAATTGAACTGCGAGGCAAAGCCCGCGCTCACAAGCTGGCTGCCGGTCGTCGTGAAAATATTGGCCTGGTTCGACGAGTCGGTCACGACGCGGATGTCGACCAGCTTCGACAGATCATTGATGGCACTGTCGCGCTGATCCATCAGCGTCGCGGCCTGCGGATCGGTCGGACTGAGACCTTGCAGTTGCGTGTTGATCTGCGCGATCTGGCTCAGGTCGGTATTGGCCTGATTGGCCGAATTGCCGATGTCCTGATCGACATTCGTGCGCAACGACTGGATGCCCTGCGTCGTCGTGTTGAGCTCGGCTGCCAGCGACTGGGCCGCCTGCAGGGCGACGGCTTGCGCCGAGGAATCGCTGGGGTTGTTCGACAGCGACTGCAGCGAAGTCGTGAAATTGTTGAGCGCCGTTTCCAGCGTGCCGTTGCCGCCAGGCGTGCCGTAGACGCTCTGCAACTGGCCGAGGATGTTCGAGATCTGCGTGGCGTAGGCGCTTCCGCCGGTTTCGGTGCGGAGCTGGTTTTGTACGAACAGGTCGAGCTGGCGGTTGACGCCGGTGGTCTGGACCGTCGAACCGAAGCCGCCGCTCGCAACCTCGATCTGGTTGGCATTTTGCGTGACATAGCCGGGCGTATTCGCGTTGGCGACATTCGACGAAATGATCGAAAGCGCCGCCTGGTTGGCGCGCAAACCCGACATTGCAGTGGCGAGGGCCGAACTCAAACCCATTTCAATTGCCCGCCTTGGCTAACGTCACTCGAAAACTGCGCCGATCACGGGATCAGCGCAGCACGTTCAGAAGATCCTGGACCATGCTGTTGGCCGTGGTGATCACCTTGGTATTCGCGGAATAAGCCTGCTGCGTCACGATCAGCTTGGTGAACTCGTCGGCGATGTCGGTGTTGGACCCTTCAAGCGACGATCCGGAGATCGTGCCGGAGGCACCGAGAATTGCAGGTCCAGACAGGTCCGTGACCTGATAGGCACCGCCGTCGAGGGCTTTCAGATAATTGGTGCCGTTGAAGTGCGACAAGGTGACGGCGGCGAGATCGATGTTCTGCCCGTTGGAGAAGGTGCCGACCACGATGCCCGAGTTGTTGATCGCGACTGACTGGAGCTGACCGGCGGCGTAACCGTTTTGCGAGACACCGTTGACGGTCGCAGCGCCGCTCGAACTTGCGAACTGCGTCAATGCGCCCGAACTGATGTTCACAGCCAGGTTTCCCAGCGAAAGGTTGTCGACGGTCACATTGGGGACGGTAATCGCCGATCCCGTCGGCGAGGACAGCGAACCGTCCGCGGCGAAGGTAAAATCCGTGCCGGTGTTGACCCACGCATTCTGGCTGGGCGTCGCGCTGCTTGAGGTCTGGTAGAAAAGATTCCAGACGTCCTGGTGACCGGCCCCGAGCGATGCACTGTCGACCTTGGCCCAGCGCAACTCCAGGTTCACCGGCGTGCCGGCAGCGTTGTAAGCGGTGACCTGGCCGCCGGAGATGGATTCGTTGATGAAGGCGGTGAGGTCGTTACCCACGACGGCGCCGGTGCCCGGATCGGCCGTTCGCGTCTGGTTCACCGGAGAGGTGAAGCCGAGAGCGGAGAATCCCCCCGAAGAACTGGTAATGGCGAGGCTCTGCGAGGTTCCCGTGTGCAGCGTGATCTGGCCCGTTGCGCTGATGGTCGGCGCCACGCCGGTGATCGCGCCGATCTTGTTCAACAGCGTGCCAACCGTGTCGGTCACGTTGACGTCATTGCCGGTGGCGCCGGAGGCAACGACGTGGATTGTCTGGCCGTTGACGGTGATGGTGTCGTTAACCGCGAAGCTCGTGGCGAGAGAGTCGGTGCCCGCGCCGCCGGATAATAGTGTCGCACTTGTAATCGCCGCTCCCAACTTGTTATCGACCGGGGAGGAGCCAGCGAAAGTGTTGTCGAGATACGACGTTGTTCCGAGCGAAACCGGGTTGCTGGAGAAGTCCGCGGGATTGAGCCCACCCGCCGCGGTGATCGTACCCGCGGCTGCCGTCGTGCTCGCAACTGTTTTCGGCTGGGTCGGAAGGTTCGCCGCATACTGTATGGCGCTGGTCGCCTGCGCCGGGATGAAATTGTTCTGGAATTGCAGAACCTGCGGAACGTTGCCGATCGGGTTGCCGGTCTTGGGATCGACCGGGACGCCCATCAGATAGTAGCCGGCGCCGTTGACCAGGTTGCCGTTGTCATTGACCTGGAAGTCGCCGCGTCGCGTATAATCGGTCACGCCGTCGAAGACTGGCACGTTGTCTGTGATCGATGACGGCTTTTGCACCGAGAAGAAGCCGTCGCCCGTGATCGCCATGTTGGTCGCGACCGTAGACGTGGAGACGGTGCCCTGGGTGGTGATGGTCTGTTGCGACAGCGCCGTCACACCACCGGCCACTTGCTTGCTGGGCGTGGTAGAGTCCGGGATGAGATCCTCGAAGGCGGTGTCGATTCCCTTGTAACCGGTGGTCGAGGCGTTCGCGATGTTGCCGGAAATGTTCTGCAGCGCGAAGGATTGTGCCTGCAGGCCGCCTACCGAGGTGTTCAGCGCGTCGAAGATACCCATAACATTGTCTCCACAGTCGATCAGGCGACCTTGCTGAGGGCCGCAATCGGAGGAGACTGTCGCAAACGCTATGCCAATATCGAAAACCTAGTCACATCAATCCCTTGAACGAAAATGCCCCGGCCGTTCGACCGGGGCAGATTTGCCGAGCCGGCAACTCTTGCCGGGTTTTCCGGAACAGGATGAGTTGCCGTAAATCGTGGATTTTCGGCGCGGCTTAAGTGGTGGATTTTCGGTTTGGTCGTCCTACAGGCTCGTCATGCCCGGGCTTGACCCGGGCATCCACGCCTTTCTTTCGATTTTGCCAGGACGTGGATGGCCGGGACGAGCCCGGCCATGACGATGCGGAAAGGATGTTGCCCTGCCCTCCAGGGGGCGTCCCGTTGTTGCAGAGTTCGCTTCGACCGCAGCGGAAGTGCGCTCCCTCCCCCTGAAACGGTCCTCGCAAGCGAGAGAGGGAAAAAAGCCTCCCTGCGGTCGCAGCTCAACCTTCCCGCGACGCTCAGCTCGGCGACGGATCTGCCGGGTGGAACACCAGGGCGTAGCCGTCCATGCAATAGCGCAGGCCGGTCGGCTTCGGTCCATCATCAAAGACGTGGCCGAGATGGCCGCCGCAACGGCGGCAGTGCACTTCGGTTCGCGCGATGCCAAGGGTCCGGTCCTCGGTGGTGCCGACCGCGTTCTCGAGCGGCCGGTAAAAGCTCGGCCAGCCGGTGCCGCTCTCGAATTTGGTCTCGGACGCAAACAGCGGCAGATCGCAACCCGCGCAGGCGAAGGTTCCTTTGCGATGCTCTTTCAATAACGGACTAGACCATGGGCGCTCGGTGCCCTGCTTGCGCAGGATGTCATATTGCTGCGGCGTGAGCTGCGCGCGCCACTCTGCGTCGGTCTTTTCGATCTCGAACTTCTCCGCGGCCTGCGCCGGCTGAGCCCTGAGCCAGCGGAAACCGGCGAGGCCAAACAGGCCGGCTGTGGCGAGCAGAATTCGGCGGTCAATCATTGCGGTCTCCGTGCGGCGATCGGGATCGGTCGCCTTGAGATACGACGGCGAGCGCCCAAAGTTACACCGAACTGGCCAAAATTGCTCACTTTCGCGCGAGGCGAACCGCCGGCCAGACCCGGCGGAATCGGAGGGAACCTAGGGGTGTTCGCCCCCACCATGTTCCGCGGGGACCCGCGGCCTTGGGCGCACGGTCCGCGGCCTGCCGGTTGGCGGGCGGCGTGGCGAAGGCCGCGTTGCAGCCTGGCGATTGGCTTCGGCAAGCCGCGCCTCCCGCAGACGATCCTGCTGGCGCACTTTTTCTCGGTGGCGGGCCAGCGCGCCCGCAAAAGCCGAACTGCCGCGACCCCACATTCCGACGATTTGACCTGCAACCCGGCCGATTGCGCCGCCCGCCCACACCAGGTCGAACGGCGAGAACAGCCGCCAACGCTCGTCGCCCCATAAAATGCTGCGCGCGATCAACTGGCCCGCGATGGCGGAGGTGTTCAATCCCTGACGGCCGAATCCGCTTGCGACCCACAGGCCTTTGCGCAACTGGCCGATCTGCGGCATGCCATGCACGGTCTCCCCGATGGCACCGCCCCACACTTCGGCAATCTCCACATTGCCGAGCTTCGGGAAGATCGTGCGGATTCGGCGGGCAATCGCGCCGGCAAAATAGCGCGGCCGCATCGGCCAGGTGGTTTCCGGGCTCGCCCACATCAGCCGGTCGCCATCGACGATGCGGAAATGATCGATATTGTCGGTATCGTTGACCGATCCCTTGAACGCGATCACCTCAGCCAGCCGCTCGCCAAGCGGCGCCGTGACGCCGGCAAAGCGCCACACCGGCAGCAAGGTTTCCGACAGCCGGCGCAGCGGCGCGCCGAGATGGACGTTACCGGCCAGCACGATGTGGGACGCGCGCAAACGCGCCGACGGCGTGACGACGCGCTTGCGGATGCCCGAAGAATCCACGCTGACGACAGGAGTGTCCTCGAAAATCCGCGCTCCGGCGCGTCGCGCGAGCGCCGCCAGGCCATGGACATATTTGCGGCCGTCGATCTGGAAGGCCTTTGGATAATAGATGCCGTGAAAGTAGCGATCGGTCCTGAGCTGGTCGCGGACACGATCGACCTGCCAGCCCTGAACCTCCGTCTCGAAATCTTCCGACAACATCTGCAGGCGGCTGATCAATTGGTCGCCGACATCGACATTGGAGACTTCAAGCGCCCCTTCGGTCAGGCCGATGCCGGGCATCGATTCCTCGGTCGCATGGGCGCGAACGTAATCGGCGCCCTCCCTGGAAAGCGCCCATAGCGCCTTCGTGTCTTCAAAACCGATCCGCTCGATCAGGTCGGCGATCGGCAGGCCATAACCCGGCATCACGGTGCCGAGCTGATGGCCGGATGCGCCCCAGCCGACGTGTCGGCCTTCCAGCACGGCGACGCTGGCTCCAAGCCGCGACGCCTCCAGCGCAACCGTCAGGCCGGCCAATCCCGCGCCGACGATGCAGATATCGACGTCGAGGTCGAAGGTCAGCCGCGCGCGCTCCCGCGGCGCTGCGGCATCAGGTCCACTGACGATGCCTGTGGAAATCTCGTTCATATCGTCTTCTCGTTAATCCCCCGGTGCCACCGATTTGAAGTTCGTGCACAGATTGCCGGCACCCGGAACAGGAACCTCGCGTTGAAAAGCGGCACCACAACAGCGATTTGCGAGTGTCCCTTCGAATCATAAGTTAGCCAAGAGGACAGGTCCAAAATCCTGCGAACATCGGATTTCGGCGACCGGCCTGCCTGTCACCTTGTTCTATGCGCAGGCTTGTAGACTAATTGAGGCAAGATCCGAATCGAGAACCCGTACCCATGCGCCGTTTGATGCTCTTTCGTCATGCCAAGACCGAGACAGACGCGCCCTCCGGCCGCGATCAGGACCGTCGGCTCGACGAAAGAGGCCACAGGGACGCTGCCGAGGTCGGCGGCTGGATCGGCCGGCATCCGCCGTTTCCGGACCTCGTACAGGTGTCGCCGGCGGTGCGGGCACGGCAAACCTGGGAAATCGCCTGGGAGGCGATGAAGGGTCATGCGCCACTGCCGCCGGTCGAATTGGTGGACGAACTTTACGGCGCCGACCCGGCGCAGCTCTTGCGGACCATCCGCATGGCGGAGGCAAGCGATCCGAAGCGATTGATGCTGGTCGGCCACAATCCCGGGATGCATGAACTGGCACTGGCGCTGGCCGGTAGCGGCGATGCCGCCGCACGCAAGGCGCTCGCCGACAACCTGCCGACGGCGGGGCTCGCCGTGTTCGATTTTGCCACCAACGACTGGACCGATGTGGCGTTCCGCCGCGGGCGGCTGGTTCTCTTCGTCACCCCAAAGCTGCTGAAGCAGGCGTCCAGCGACTGAGACGGGACCGCGCCGTTTCTGCTAGGCTCGCGAAGTTCGCAGCAAAATGGAGCGAAGTTCGCGACACCAGGAGGCGCAGATGTTCAAATCCATCCTCGTGCCGATCGATCTTGCCGACACGGACCTGGCAAAGCCCGCGATCGCGACCGCCGCGACGCTGTCGCAGACCTGGAACGGCGTGGTGCGGCTCCTCAACGTGCTGCCGATGACGCCGGTGATGCTGGCGGAATATGTGCCGGCCGATTTCGACGCCCAGCAGCAGCAGATTTCGGAAGAGGCGCTCGCCATCGTCGCGCGCGAATCCGGCATCGAGCCCTCGCGCATCTCGACTGCGGTCCGACAGGGCGGCATCTATCACGAGATTCTCGAGGAAGCGGCCGCCGTCAAGGCCGACCTGATCGTGATGACCTCGCACCGGCCGGCAATGCGTACCTATTTCCTGGGCTCCAATGCGGGTCACGTGGTGCGCTATGCCAAATGCTCAGTGCTGGTGGTGCGACACTAGACGCGGCACCCGCGCAAGACTTGCACGCACGCCTCTGATCTCACACCGGCCACTCCGCAATGAAACCCTTCGCCTTGTAGGGCTCGATCTTGTCCCATTCGCAAAGCACGCGGCGACGAAACTCCGGATCGGTGTGCCAGAGCGCGCGCGGCGTCGCGAAACCGTCGACCGTGAGCAACATCTTCTCGACATCAGGCCAATGCCGCTGCAGCGTCATCGCATAGCGGCGCCCCGTCCAGCTATTGCCCAGACAAATCACGCTGCGGATATTTTTCAGACCGAGCGCAGCGTCGATGATAGGCAAGGAGAAGATTACGTTTTCGCCGGTGTTGGTGGCGCGATGTTCCTCCAGTATTTTATCCGCAGGGATGCCGCCCGCCACCATCTCGGCCTTGATGATCGTGCATTCCGAGAGCTGCGATCCCTGCGTCACGCCGCCGCACACGATCGACCAGCGAAACAGGCCCTCGCGCCAGAGCCGGCACGCGGTTGCCGCACGCAGCGCCTCATCCTCGCGCGTGCCGAACACGAACAGGAGATCGGCACACTTGAGCGGCGTATTCACCAGATGCTTCGCGTTGATCTCGGCGATCTCGGCCGGGCTCGGCCGGCCGCGATGTCGATCCTCCACCTCGCTCTCCCCTCACACCCTGCCGAGAGGATGCGCTGCGCGCGATGCGAGACGAAGTCACGTTTCGTTGCGGCAGGTTACGGCAACAGCGCGTCGGGGATGTGCGCGAATGTGTAGGGAAGCGGCCGGTTGCGCCGAAGGAAGCCGCCGACCTGCCAGCCGAACAGTGCAGCGAATCCGACAAGAAACAGCGCGCCGGCGAACTCGCCCGTCGCCAGCGCGCGCACCAGGAGTCCGCCTACCGCCAGCGCCAGCAGCGCGACCAGGGTCACGGCGAGCGCATAAACATTTGGCCGCAACCCGCCGGTGAGAACAGCCCTGCTCCCGGCGCGCGCCATGCGCTTGTGCAGTTCCGTGATGAACGCGCGATAGTCGTTGTCCTGCGGAGCCATCAGCGCCGCGGTCTGCCAGGAGGTCGAGATGATCGGAAGCCGGGCCTTGCTTGCGTGCGCGATGTCGGCCCGGAAACGATGGGCCTGCATCGAGACCGGACGATAGGACAGCCGAATCGCGGTAATGTCGGCGTAGCGCCACACGTCCGCCCGCCCGGCAACGCGCCACGACAATCCGTCCGCGGTCAATTCGAACTGATGGGCGGCTCCGATCAGCGACGCCTTGTAGGCGTAGCGGATGGCTGGCGCCTGTTCGAGCAGGCTGATCGTCATGCTTCAAGACCTTGTGTGATGAAACCCCTATGCCACCTGCTTGCCGCTTGCGGCACCAACCTCCCCTATCCTACAAATGGCGCATGGCTGAAACGACCTTTTTCCCGCGCCGCCTGATTCTCGGCGGCGCCGCGCTCTCGGGGGTGCTGCTGGCGCTCGCCGTGCATATGCTTGGCGCCCGCTACGGACTTGACCTCGGCGGGCTCTGGCGCTCCGACACCCGTCATGTCATGCCCGCAGGCGCCGCAATCGCTTGGTGGCTGATTGCGACCGTCGGCTTCTCCGGCGGCTATTTCACCGCAACACTGATGCACAGCGCGGTCGAAGGCCAAATTCCAATGCGGATGCGACAGTTCCTGGTCGCGGTCGGCGTGCTGCTCCTCGCGGGCGCCGGGCAGGTCGCATCGGCGCCGAGCGCGGGTCCAACCGTTTCCGGCGTGCTGGCCGGCGTCGCCGCCCTTTGCCTCGGTGCCGTCATGGCGTTCTGCGGCGCGAATTTTGCGCTGCGCGAGGCCTGAGTACTCGACCGGTCACGTCGGCTGCGCGCGCTCGGCGCGCGTCCGCTCTTTTGCCGCGCCGCCCCACCCGATCGCGCCGGCCGCGACGGCAAGGACAACAGCGGAGATCACGAGCGAGGCGTGCGTGCCCGCCATGAAGACAGACGCGTTGCCGATCAGCGACCCGAACAGGGCCACGCCGAGCACGCTGCCGGTTTGCCGCGTCGCGTTGAGAACGCCGGCGGCAATCCCGGAACGCGATTTCTCCACGCTGCCAAGCAGCGCCGACGTCAGCGGCGGGACCAGCAGCCCCAGCCCGGCGCTGAGGACGATCATCTGGATGCAAAGTTGCCAATAGCTCGTTCCCGGCGCGATGTTGAGCATCGCCAGACAGCCGAGCGACGAAAGGGCGGCGCCGATGCCGATCGTGGCGGGTCCACCGATCCGCTCCGCCAGTCGCGGCGCAACCAGGTTGACCGGCAAGACCGTGCCCAGCATCGGCACGAAGGCCAGGCCGGTTGCGAATGGGGATAGCCCGTTGACCTCCTGGAAGTACAGGCTGAGCACGAAGATCAGTCCGTAATAGGCGATATTGACCAACAGCCCGACCAGCGCGGTCAGGGCGAACATCCGATGTGCGAAGAGCGACAGCGGCAGCATCGGCTGCGACGCGCGCGCCTCGCGCCAGACGAACAGCGCGCCGACGAGCGCCGCAACGACGAAGAGTGCGATCACGAGCGGACTGTCCCAACCGCGCGCCCCGCCTTCGATCAGCGCGGCCGCCAAAGCGCCGAGCGCGGTAATGGCCGCAGCCTGCCCCGGCAAGTCGATTTCCCGCTGCGGGCGGCGCGCGGTCTCCTCGGCAAAGCGTCGGGTCAGCCACAGCCCGGCCAGCCCAATCGGAAGGTTGACCAGAAAGATCGAGCGCCAGCCGACCAGCGTGATCAGCGCGCCGCCGACAAAGGGGCCCGCCGTCAGTGCAAGGCTTGCGCCGGCGGCCCACACCGCGACCGCGCGGCCGCGCGCCTTGTCTTCGTCATAGGCATGGCTGAGTAGCGCCAGCGAGTTCGGCACCAATATCGCTGCCGCAAGCCCCTGCACGCAGCGCGCCGCAATCAGGCTCACGGCATTGGGCGAAAGCGCGCAGGCGAGCGAGGCCGCAGTGAACAGCGCAAAGCCTGTCATGAACACTCGTTTCGCGCCGAGGCGATCGCCGAGCGCACCGGCGGTCAAAATGAAGGCGGCAAAGGCGATGGTGTAGGCGCTGACGACCCATTGCAGCTCCGACACGCCGCCGCCGAGCGAAGCGCCAATGCTCGAGAGCGCAGTGTTGACGATCGTGACGTCGAGCTGGACCACGCCGTAACCAAGGCTCATTGCCGCAAGTGTCAGCGAGGTCGCAAGCAGGGAACGATCGGCGCGCCTGTCCGGAACCATCATCGTCGAAACAGGGCCGATTTTCATGGACGCAGTTCGCATGGTTCACCTCATGTCGAGGGGCAACGCTGCATATAGGTTTCCGTTTCCCACAACGCTTCGGTCTCGATCGAACTATTGCTGCAAAGGCATGACACTCGGTGGAGCTTCAGCTATTCGGGCCGTGACGATCGGCCAGAATGCAGAGCACAAGTTGTTCTCTCTTCTGGTCATCGTTCAGCGGCGGAGAAATCCGATGACGACAAGCGACTGCGCCCGATCCACCCGCTCGACGGCACTGAAGGAGTCCGGCAGCACCGCGACGATCGGCGCGGTCGCTTGCATGATTGGCGCACTGTTCGCCGGCAGCACGGTCGTCACGCCGCTTTATGTCATGTACAAGCAGCAGTTCGGCTTCTCGCAGATCTCGCTCACCCTGATCTACGCGGTCTATGTCGCCGGAAACGCTCTGCCAGTGATCGGGATCGGCGTCATCTCGACGCTCGCCGGTCCAAATGTCGCGAGCCTCGCGTTTGCCGCGACCATTGCCGCTTTTGCGCTCGTGGCCTTGTTCTTCGGTGCGCGATATCTGCCGAGGTAAACGGGTCCGGTCGGCAAGGCAAAACGTCGCGCAAGGCTCCTTGCGCGACGTCTTTCTCAAGCTGGTTGTCTGACTGCAATCAGCTCGCGGCGCGGATGTTGACGTTGCTTTCCGCAAGCTGCGTCAGTTTCTTGTCCGCCGCTTTTTCCTCCTCCAGTGTCCGCTGCAGAATGCTGGCGCAGTCGTTGCGCCCAAGCTGTTTCGCCCAGGCAATCAGGCTGCCATAGCGCGCAATCTCGTAATGCTCGGCGGCCTGGCCTGCGTTGATCAACGCGGCGTCCAGCACCGCCTTGTCGGCGACATCGCCCGCGACCTCATTCGCCTCCTCGATGATGCCGTCGATGGCCGGGCAATCGATCGCCTTCGCCGCCGCGCCATGCATCTTGAACACCTGTTCGAGCCGTTGCACATGATTCCTGGTTTCATCGAGATGGGCCAGGAAGCCGTCCTTGAGCTGCTTGTCGGTGGCCTTGCCGGCCATCTCCTGAAGCGCCTTCACGAGTTGCTTCTCGGCATAATAGACGTCCTGGAGCTGATGCACGAACAGGTCGTTCATCGTCTTGATGTCTCGGGTAAACAATCCCATGGCGGGGTCCTTCGTATGTTCGGAACATCCTGGCGCTCCCCCGCAGAATACGCTTTCAGATGCTCGGTTACTGACGCGCACCAACCGCCGACCTACGCGGATGTTCCTGGTCGACCGTGCTTGCAAGAGGCGGCGGATCGGACGGTTTAGGGTCGTGTTGCGCACGCGACGTTTTGTCTCAACCACGGTTTTGCCCGGACTATGGCGTCTGCGGCGCCGCCAGACGGCCGAAACCTGACGAAACCGGGTTGCGTAGCTGAGGCAAGATGCAGCAGGGGTCCGAACGATTGACAGATCTCAAACAACCTGTTTCCGAACCTATCTATCAATCGGGTCGAAGCCTGCAGCCGCGCCCTTCAGGGGCGCGGTCGGATTGTCAAGGATTGCGCAAGGCGGTGCTTTTGCCTTAAGGAACTCGGGCATACCGTGCGATCGGCTGCCGTGTTCGATCGATGGTTTGAAGGTCGTTTCAAGACCTCATCGCCCTGCCGGGAGGATGAATGCAAGGACTGTTAACCACGCTGGCGCGTGGTTTCAAGAAATGGATCGGCTGGAAGCGACTTGGCGTCGCGGCGAGCCTGTTCATCATCGCCTTTGCGATCACCACCCTGGTCCGCACGCTGAAGGGCGTCGACACCGGCGTGATCCTGACCGCGCTGACCGAAATCCGGCCGGGTCACATTGCGCTCGCCGCACTGTGCGTGGTCTGCGCGTTCTGCACGCTGACGTTCTATGACTTCTTCGCCTTGCGCACGATCGGCAAGAGGCACGTGCCTTACCGCATCGCAGCGTTGTCGAGCTTCACGAGCTATTCGATCGGCCACAATATCGGCGCCACCGTTTTCACCGGCGGCGCCATTCGTTTCCGGATCTATTCGGAATACGGGCTGAACGCGATCGATGTTGCAAAGATCTGCTTTCTGTCCGGGCTGACATTCTGGCTCGGCAACCTGCTCGTGCTCGGGGTCGGCATGGCCTACCATCCATGGGCGGCCTCCGCGATGGATCTGTTGCCGGCGGCGATGAACCGCCTGATCGGGATCGGCTGCCTGGCCGGGATCGTGATGTATCTTGTCTGGCTCGTGCTCGGTGAGAACCGGCGCGAACTCGGACAGCACGGCTGGAAAGTGGTGTTGCCGTCGGCGCGGCTGACGCTGGTGCAGATCCTGATCGGCGTGGTCGATCTCGGATTTTGCGCCACAGCGATGTATCTGTTGATGCCGGCCCAACCCGATATCGATTTTCTGTCGCTGGCGGTGGTGTTCATCCTGGCGACGTTGTTGGGCTTCGCCAGCCATGCGCCGGGCAGCATCGGCGTGTTCGACGCGGCGATGCTGGTGGCGCTGCCGCAGTTCGGCCGGGAGCAACTGCTTGCGACGCTGCTGGTGTTCCGCGTGCTGTATTTCGTGATCCCGTTTACGATCGCCATTTCCATCATGGGAACACGGGAGTTCTGGCTCAACGTCGTGGCGCCCTGGCAAAAGCGCCGCAAGATGAACGGAAACGGGAACGGCAATTGCGCGCCATCCGCAGCGGCCCGGCCCACGAAGACGACGCCAGCACAAACTGCCCCGATCCGACCCAAGCCGGTCAAACGCCTCAGATCGCAGGCGTGACAGGTTACGTCGTCCCGCCGGAGCGGATTTGACGCTCACCGCCGATTTGCCCGCGGTTCCCTCACGCGAACGTCAAAACAAAGCGCCATCGGAATAATGATTTGCTGGCGGTCCTTCGATTTTCACATTCGCAAGCGTGCCTCCCGAAGGGAATGCGAATGGTCGAATCGCGCCATTGGTTTCGGACGGATACTCTTATTTCCGCCCCAACTGTAACGTCAAAACCGCGCCATGA
>Ga0306925_10003544_pt1 | contig 13874 bp, 14 predicted proteins | sample flu12Cox44000176_FD_203755 | JGI IMG/M metagenome (GOLD analysis project Ga0306925, IMG submission 203755) | Lab enrichment of tropical soil microbial communities from Luquillo Experimental Forest, Puerto Rico - flux8day.12C.oxic.44.000.176 (v2)... | ecosystem: Environmental > Terrestrial >... | reverse complement strand
CTCATCCTCACCACGGGCCGTAAGAGGCCGGGTGCCAGATCGTTAACGAATCCCGGCATTGGCAGCCGCTGACGCCCCCCTTTGAACCAATCGACCCCCCAGCGCGACCAATAGTCGGGAGCCACCTCCGGCGACGCGCCGGCTTAGGTGGCGGACGATGGGAACAGGGGGGCTTCATGCACATCCACAGCGGGCTCTAACTGCGACTGCGGCCTCGCTACGGCCCTTTGCGCCGTCGCGCGGCGACCTCGCGTTTCCCGCTTCCCGCAAGCCTCCGACGCGCCCACACGCGGGCAAGAACCTCTATCTAGGGGAGAATCTCTTATGACTCGCCTTCGCTATCAAATCCTGGCAGGCACGGCTCTGGCCCTGATCCTCGCCGCCATCCCGCTCGGCAGTCTCGCGCTGGATGCCAGGAAGCCGGCACCCGCTGCAATGCCGCCTGCCGCGCAGACCTCAACCGAGGCTTCGTCTGTTAACCTGGCGGTGACCGAAACGGCGGCTACCAGCGAGCCGGCGGCCGCCACCGAGCCGACCGCTGCCAGCCAGCCGGCGGAGAACACGGAGGCGACGGTTACTGCCGAGCAGACGGTCGCGCCTGACCCGATGGCCGCGCTCGATCCCGCCGACCGCGCCGTTGCGGAAAAGATTCGCGATTTCTTCGCCGGCACATCGGACCGGATCTTTGCCAATAAGAAAGAGCGCGCCGCGGCCGAGGCCTTCTACCAGAGCCGCAGCTATGCGCCGCTTTGGCTCGATAGAGGCGTCGAGAACGCGCGCGCAGTCTCTGCCATCGCTCGCTTGAAGAACGCCGATGCCGATGGCCTCGAGGTCAGCGACTATAAGACACCGAACTTTGCCGCCCTCGGGGGCGATGCGTTGGCGGAAGCTGATCTCAAGCTCACGCAGACGGTCCTCACCTATGCGCGGCACGTGCAGGCGGGGCGGTTTGCCTATACGCGCGTGAGCCGCAATATCGAGCTGCCGCAAGCCGCGCCCGAACCTGCAGACATCCTCAACGCAATGGCAGCGACGCAGGACGCGGGCAAAGCGCTCGACGCGTTCAGCCCGCAACATGAAGAGTATCGCAAGCTCAAGGCAGTGCTTGTGGAGCTGCGCGGCGCCTCAAGCGGCAAAAAGGCCGACGCCTCGCGGCAGATCGAGACGATCATCGTCAACATGGAGCGCTGGCGCTGGTATCCGCGCGATCTCGGCACCGCGCATGTCGTCGTCAATCAGCCGGACTTCACGCTCAGGGTGATGCACGAGGGCAACCAGGTCTGGACCACCCGCATCGTCATCGGCAAGCCCAGCATGCCGACGCCGCTGCTGAGCGAAACGATGAAGTACATCACCGTCAATCCGACCTGGCACGTGCCGCCGTCCATCGTGCACAACGAGTATCTGCCGGCGCTGGCCCAGGATCCGACGGTGCTCTCGCGCATGGGTCTGCGCGTGAGCTACAGCGGCGGTAACGTGTCGATCTGGCAGCCGCCTGGCCCCGGGAATGCGCTGGGGCGGATCCGGTTCAACTTCCCGAACCGGTTCCTGGTCTATCAGCACGACACGCCGGACAAGTATTACTTCGCCCACGAGGTGCGCGCCTACAGCCACGGCTGCATGCGCGTGCAGGATCCGGCGAAATATGCTGAGGTCCTCCTCAACATCGCGCGGCCGCAGGAACATTGGACGGCGGCGCGGATCACGCGGATGTTCGGCAGCTCGGAGCAGGATATTCAGCTGCAGCCGACGCCGATCTGGGTGCATCTCACCTATCAGACCGCGTTCGTGGACAACGCCGGTAAGCTGCAAATGCGCCGCGACATCTACAATCTCGACAGTCGCACGTTGGCGGCGATCAAGAGCGGCCGCGGCGGCATGGAGACTCCGCCCGAGCGCAAGCGCGAGCATGAGCTGGTGGCATCCACCCAGCGCAAAGCGGCGCCGCCGGCGCCGGTCGCGCCCGCCGCACGCAGCGGCTCGATCTTCCAGTCGATGTTCTACCCGGCGCCGTCCTATTACGGCAGGCAGCCCGTCTATCGCTGAGGCTGCTTCGGGCGGATTAATCTCGACCACGAGCGCGATGGCCGGGCCTGTCCCGGCCATCGCCGTCTTTGCGGGCGTTAAGCCGGAATCTCCTTCGCCCTGATCACATATTTGAACGCGTCCGGGTCGAGCGGATCGAGCCGTTCGCCGTCGACTTCGGCTTGCGGGTACATGAGAAAGCCGATCTTGGGGCCGGTCGAGCCGGGCAACTCGACGTCGTGGGCGAAGTTGTAGGCGAGCCAGTTCATCTCCCAGGCGCCGAACAGCGTCTTGCGTGCAGCCACGACCTTGGGATCATCGACCGAAAGCTGCCCCGGCGGCTCTTCTAGCACCACCTTGCGCACATCCGCGGGATCGACCGGAACCCAGCCGAACCCGCTGAGGTAAACATCGGCGCGACAGTGCTGCGCCTTGCTGACGATCTCGCTGCCTGTCCCGAGACTCTTGTATCCGAACCGCGACGGCGCAATGCGGATGCCGTAGACGTCGCGTGCAGGCAACCCAGCCGCCCGCGCCAGCCCAACATAGAGCGCGTTCAAGTCCGCGCACTTGCCGCCGAGATTGCCGGTTTCGAGCATCGAGGCAATGTCGCCGATACCGCAGCCGCGTGCTTTCGGATCGCGGAACGTGTTCTCGACGATCCACTCGTAGATGCGGCGCGCCTTCTCGAGGTCGCTGAAGACCCAGCCCACGATGCGGTCGGCCGTGGCTTTGACGATGCCGTCCGTCGGCATGAGATCGGTCGGGGCGGTATAGAGCTTCCGCTCGTCGTCCGACAGCGGCGCCACGCTGGCGCGCCTGGAGAGATCGACCACGCGGTCCCGCGTCGCAATCCGGCTCACGACTTCAACGGTCGGTGCCGGCTTGCCGTCCGTCCACTCGACGTGCAGCATCTGTGCCCCGTATTTCCCGTCACCCTTGAGCACCGCTGACGTCGCATTGCCCGTCCACTCGCTTCCGAGCGGCCGCGTCCAGCCCGGCGCGGCGACCGCCGGCAGCGGCAACCATGCTTGCGCCTTGGCCGCGGATTTGACGATCTCCACCCGGGTAGTGACCTCGTATTTGCGCCAGACGTCCGGGGTGGGAGTGAATGGCGCATTGGCGAAAGCGCCGCGCGGGAATGCCGCAAGCGCAGTCAGCGCCGCGCCGCCTTGCAAGAATTCTCGTCTCTTCATGCCGAGTTCTCCCGGGTTCGAGATGATTGCAGAATGTCAAAGCCAGCTGTTCAGCCGGGCGCCTCCTTGAGCAGATCCGCCAGGATCTTCATCACGTCGGGCCGCGCCCAGTCGACATCGCCTTCGGCGATGAAGCGAGCTTTCAACGTGCGGTCCAGCACGACGGTCGACGGCAGCGTGTGGATTTTCCACGCTCTGGCAATCGCGCGGTCACGATCGAGCAAAATCGCAAACGGCAATGCCTCGCCGGCGAAGAACCGACGCACCGCCCCGTCCGCCTCGGCCACGCTGATCGGCACGATGGTAAGGGAGCGGCCGTCGAGTCGCGACTGCAGTTCTCGCAGGCTTGCCATCTCCGCCCGGCAAGGCTCGCACCAGGTGGCAAAAAAGTGGAGGAGGACGACCTGTCCGCGAAGCTGAGCGAGCTCACGAACCGGTCCGTCCAGGCTCGGCAGGGAGAACGATGATCTGGCGGAATCGGCCAGCGCAACCAGCGTCGTGCTGCCCGCCGGCTGGTCTTCGGCCGCGCTTGACGCCGCAAATGTACACAAACCGCCGAGAAGCGATGCGACCATCAGCAATCTGCACCAAGCTCCCACCCGCGGCAGAGAGCGGAAATCGCCAGCAGCCATTTCGCGTCCGAGCATGCGCAGGATTGCCGAGTGTGTCGCCGACCATTACTGCGGCCGCGCTCCAGCGTGTCAATACCGCCCCAGGGCGGCTCCTGCTGATGTGATGTGGCGCGGCTTACGCCTGCTCCCGGCTCGCTTCCGGGGAGGTCGCCACCTCGGTCGGCGCCAACGACGGAATCGGCTCGAAACGCGGCCGGGACGCACCACGCAACGCGAGCACGAGTTCGCGGCCGCCGAGAATCAGGAGCGAGATCGCGAACGGGACAATGTAGTAGAGCAACCGGAACAGCAGCAGTCCGGCGAGCACATCTTCTTTGTCGAACTGCCACAGCGCGACCAGCATAGCCGCGTCAAAGACGCCAATTCCTCCCGGCGCATGGCTCGCAAAGCCCAGCAGCGTGGCGGATACGAAAATGACGGCGAGCGTCACAAAACCGATATTCGGCTCGTCCGGGACCAGCATGTACATTGCCAGCGCACAGAAGCCGAGATCGACGATGCCGATGCCGATCTGCAGCAGCGTCAGCGGCCCGTCGGGCAATTTCACGGACCACGCCTCGCGCCCCACGACGCGCGGACGCCGCCACACCCACCCCACGTAGAGCGCCAGCACGATCAGGATCACGACCGCTCCGATCCGATTGAACCAGGCCGGCAATTGATCGATCGCCGTGGCGGCGAGCGGCGCATAGGCGATACCCAGCCCGAGAACGGTGGCGTTGCCGAGCCAGAAGGTCAGCCCTGCCACGAAGCAGATTTTGGCGACCTCGACGGCGGTCAGCCCCCAGGCCGAATAGACGCGGTAGCGCACCGCGCCGCCGGTGAATACGCTCGCACCGACATTGTGGCCGACGGAATAGCTGGTGAAGGCCGCGAGCGCGGCCGCCCAATACGGGACGTCGGCCCGTCCGATCGTGCGTAGCGCGAAGAGATCGTAAAACGTCAGCGTGATGTAGCCGCCGGCGACGAACAAGGCGGCAAGCGAGATATCGCGCGTGTCGGTGGTCACCAGCGCTTCGACCACCTCGTTGGCGTTGATCGTGCGCAAGATGCGATAGAGCACCACCGCCGCGACGATGATGATGGTGAGGCTGAGCACGACGCCGATGCGGTTCCAGCCGACCTTTTGGTCGCAGAACACCGCTGCCCGATGCAGCGCGTCGAGCACGGGGTGGCCGCCGTCCTGTGGCCTTGGCTCCATCGATCGATCGTCAGCCGTTTCCGGGAACTTCCGCATCCCCATCATATCGTCGTTGCGGCGTCCGATTTCCAATGCCGCGTGGCACCCTCTGCCGGTCGAGCCGATGGTCGGCAAACGACTAGCAAAACGCGCGCGGGCGGGCGAGGGCTTGCGCTGCGGCAGGTTCGCCCACGCGTAAATCGCTGCCCGCCGTCTGCCAAGCCCAGCGGCCTCCTGATAAGATCGTGCCTGCGGCTGGCCCGAAAGCCCGAGCGCCCTTGGCAACCCACGGCAGGAGCGCGAGTCGAAATCGGAGGACATTATGAACGATAGTCGGCTGCCCCCCGAGCAGACGCTCGCGCGGCGCGCCATCCTCAAAGGAGCAAGCCTCGGCCTCGGTGCCGGACTTGCGTCTGCCCTCGCCGCGCAGGCGCAGACCACCGGGACGGGAGCGGCGCAACCGAGCGAAGGCGCGATCTGGAGCGCCGAATATTGGGCCAAGAAGGGCGATGTTGCGCTCAACCTCTGGCGCAAACGCATTGGCACGCCGAAGCCTGGCGAGACTCCGCTTCCCGTTCTGTTCTTGGTGCACGGCTCCTCGAATTCGGCGCGCTCCTCCTACGATCTCACCGTGCCGGGCAAGGGCGAGTACTCGCTCATGAACGTGTTCGCGCGCTACGGCTACGACGTCTGGACTATGGACCACGACGGCTACGGCTACTCCGGCAGCTCGGGCAACAATTCCGATATCGCCAGCGGTGTCGAAGATCTCAAAGCCGCCATTCCGGTGGTGGCGCGCGAAACCGGTCGGGCAAAGATGCACTTCTACGGCACCTCCTCGGGCGCGATCCGCGCCGCCGCTTTCGCGCAGGCTGACCCCGAACGCGTGGACCGGCTGGTGCTGGCTGCCTTCACCTATAAAGGCAGCGGCGCGCCGGAGATCGCTCGGCGTGAGCGGCAGATCGAGTTCTACCGCAAGAACAATCGTCGCAAGCGCGATGCGGCCATGATCCGCTCGATCTTCACGCGCGACGGTCATGCCGCGAGCTACGACATGGCCGTGCCCGAAGCCATCATTGCCGTCGAGCTCAAGTTCGGCGAACAGGTCCCAACCGGCACCTATCTCGACATGGCCGCCAATCTGCCGCTGGTCGATCCGAAAAAGGTGCTCTCCCCGGTGCTCATGATCCGCGGCATTCACGACGGCAATTCGACCACCGATGATCTGCTCGACTTCTTCCAGCAATTGCCCAACGGTGACCGCCAATTCGTCATTCTGCCGCACACGGCGCACAGCGCAGGATACAGCAACAACCGCCACCTGCTGTGGTATGCGATGCGCAATTTCCTGGCCGCGCCGGCGCCGGTCGCCAGTTGAGGATTAGACCGGCTGCTCCTCGAGCGCCCCGCCGACGGCGATGGGATGCGCCATCGCCGCTTTGAGACCGCCTCGAATTAGACGAGCGTCTTGACGCCGACCCGACCAATCTTCTTGAGGTCGCGCATCGAGCCTATGCCGACCGTGCAGAAGATCACCGGGCCGATCATCATCTTGATGAGCGCGACGAAGCCGTCGCCATCGCTTACCCTTTTCCGGGATCCGCCGCCGCAAAGAATTCGCGCAGTTCCCGGTAGGTCTCTTCCGGCGCTTCGTCGGCGAGATAGTGACCGCATGGCAGCGCCTTGCCGGCACGAATGTCCGATGCATAGCGCGCCCAAATCTCCATGGGCTTGTGATTGCGCCCGACGCCGCCGGTCGCGCCCCACAGCAGCAGCACCGGGCAGGCGATCTTGCGCCCGGCCGCAAAGTCCGCGGTGTCCATGTCGAGATCGACGCCATGGGTGGCGCGGTAATCCTCGCACATCGCGTGGATGGTCGCGGGATTACGGAAGTAGCGCTTGTACTCCGCGAGCGCCGCCGGATCGAAGAAGCTCAGGCCTTGTTCGGTCTTCGCCAGCTTCTTCTCGATGAAATAGTCGGGATCGGCGCCCATCAGCCGCTCGGGGAAATCGTACGGCTGGATCATGAAGAACCAATGCCAGGAGAAGGTGCCCCATTGGCGGGTCACGTGGTTAAGCAGATGATGCTGCGGGATGATATCGAGTATGGCGGCGCGCGCGACTTTTTGCGGGTGGTCGAGACACATCCGGTGCAGCACGCGGGCGCCGCGATCATGGCCGGCGGCGTAAAAGCGCTCGAAACCGAGCGCGGCCATCACCTCCACCTGGTCCTGCGCCATGACGCGGAACGAATAGCCGCTGTGGTCGGGACCTCCCGGCGGCTTTTCCGAATCTCCATAGCCACGCAGGTCCGTGGCTACCACCGTGAACTCGTTTGCCAAACGCGGCGCGATCTTGTGCCAGGACAGATGCGAGAACGGATTGCCATGCATGAGCAGGAGCGGCGGTCCGTTGCCGCCGCGCACAGCAACGATGCGCGTGCCACTGGTCTTGATCTCGGTGCGGAGGAAGCCCTCGAACATGGCCTCACTCTGCACTGGCAGGGGTCAAGCGCCTAGTGCGAGAGCACGATGAATTCCGTGGCGCGGCCGGTTTCCCGGCCGAGGCCTTCGTCGGAAACGACGAGCGAGGAACCGGGAATCAAGACTTCACTGATACGGTCGATCGCCTCTTGCGGCATCCGGATGCGGTCGAGTGCTTCCGCCGCCGTCGCGGTCGATTTCGGCCGCAGAATAGGCTTGGCCGATTCCTGGGAGGATTTCTTCTTCCTGAAGTCCGTCTGCTTCAGGCCCGCCGATGCCTCGATCGGGACGGTGACGACGTTCCAGCGCATCCCAGCGCCGTTCTCGGTCACTTGCATGGCGGTGAAGACGTGCGTGCCGAGCGGCTCATCGGGGTCATCGATCACGACCGGCATGTCGAACAGCGGCACGAAGCCTTGGCGAACGAAAATCCTTTGTTCCTTGCGGCTGACGAACACCGCGACCTGGCCGCTGCGCTTGACCGGCTCCTCGAATGCCTTCGCCGACGGTGGCTTCGCCGGATCCGCGATCGGCGCCGGTTCGACGACGTCGCTGCGGCTGCGCGCGGGCTCGTTCCGGCGCGGCTCGGCTATAGCAGGAGCGGCATCCGCCGGCATCACTTCCGTAGCCGCGCTATCATCCGCCGCTTCCGCACCAGATTGCTTGGCCGGGACTTGCGCCATCGCTTCGATCGCGCCGCTATCGGGATGCGCGGTTGTCGCCTGAGCCACGATTGCCGGCGCGATGCTACGTGCGTCGCTGTCGCTGATGGCAGGCTCGGCCGGCTTGGGCCTCGGCCGGAACAATTTGGGATGCTCGAAATCAATCGGCGCAAGCTCATGACGGGCCACGATGACTCGCACGCCCAGATTGGTGATCGGCCAAAGCTTGCGCGCGAAATCGGGCGACATGCGAATGCAGCCGTGTGAGGCAGGATAGCCCGGCAGCGGGCCCTCATGCAGCGCAACGCCCGACCAGGTGATGCGCTGCATGTAGGGCATCGGCGCGTTGCTGTAGAGATTCGAGTGGTGATAGCGGTCCTTCTCGATGATGCTGAAGACACCCGTCGGCGTCGGATGACTCGGCACGCCGGTGGAGACCGGCCCTTGCGCTACCCGCACGCCATTGCTGAACAGCGTCACTTTCTGATTGTCGATGGAGACGACGATCTGCAGCGGACCTTTCGGCATGTCGCCAAAGCTTGTCTGCTTATTCGCCTCGGCCTTTCCTCGTCGCGCGGGTGCAACCCTCGCCTTGCGAGGCATTGGCGCAGGAGGCGCATACCACCCGTCGTACCATCCGTAGGGGAAGCCCATCCCGCGCACGGCGGCATGCGCTGAATTGCCGGCGAGAACGACCCAAGCCGTGGCCGCCGCCAGCGCGACGGCCACGCGCAAGCGATTACGGCGGCCAATTTCAAGCGCGCTCGTCTCGACGGGTTTCAGCAAGCCATTCTCCCGGTGTTGCATTTTCGCGCGCGGCGAGCAGCGCCAAGCCGATTGATTTGTCGATACGCGGAATACCCGACATCCATTGATGGTTGCGCTGATTTGGTAAACAAATCTGGTAAACGAATTATTTGCCCTGCGAGCGGCATCTCACCGCAGAGTTCCCGCCGGCCGCCATACGTTGAGGCGAACGGCAGAGGCAATTCGGTGACTTTCTTGGCTGGCAGCGCAGCCGGCATCGGCGATCGAGGCGCGCTGAGCCGCCGCCAATTCTGATATTGTCGCATCGGCCGCCGACACGATCCAAATGACCCTGATCCTGTCCAACAACGACGTCGAAAAGCTCATGACGATGCGCGAATGCATCGCGGTCATGGAAGAGGCCTATGCCGAGTTGGCCGAAGGGCGCGGCGTGTCGCGCAATCGCTCAGACTGCTTTACGCCGACGGCGCGGGCGGACGCACTCTATAGTCTCAAGTCGATGGACGGCGTTGCGCCCAAGCTCGGCGTCGGCGCGGTCCGTATCAACTCCGACATCGTTACCTGGCCCAAGCGCGGCAACACCATGCGCCGGGAAAAGATCGCGGCGGCGCCTAATGGTCGCTATGTCGGACTGGTGCTGCTGTTCTCGGTCGAGAATGGCGAGCCGCTTGCGATTCTTCCCGACGGCGTCATGCAGCGCATGCGCGTCGGCGCCGCCAACGGCATTGCCATCAAACGTCTAGCGCGCACGAACGCGAAATGCGTGGGGATTCTCGGCTCAGGTTGGCAGGCCGGCGCGCAGCTCATGGCGGCCTGCGCCGTTCGCGACATCGCGACCATCCGCTGCTTCAGCCCCAATTCCGAAAACCGCGAATCCTTCTCCGCCGCCATGAGCAAGTTGCTTGGCGTCGAAGTCATTCCCGTCGCGCTGCCCGAGGACGCGGTCAATGGCGCCGCTATCGTGATGTGTGCGACGAACTCCATCGACCATGTATTCTTCGAGCGCTGGATCGAGCCTGGGATGCATCTGAGCTCGATCAAACGGCCAGAGATCGAGGCCAAGGCCATCAAGCGCGCCGACCGCGTCGTCGTTCATTGCAACGAGCCGACCCCGCTGCACGTCGCCGCTAAGGATGTGGTGATCGAGGAGAAGGTCGAGGGCCGGGGCTGGCAGCTTGCGGGGGAAATCGATTTCGCCAGACTTCCAACCTTGGCGCAGCTGGTCGTAGGCCGAAGCGAAGGCCGCAAGTCGGATGCCGACGTCACTTGCTTCATCAACAATATCGGGCTCGGCTATCAATTCGCGGCGGCTGGCTCGCTGATCTACCGCAAGGCCAAGGAGAGCGGTCTCGGTCACGAACTGCCGACCGATTGGTTTACCGAAGACGTGCATCCTTAGGCTGCGCGCGCGGCCCGCCACGGCGCGGTCCGCGCGAAACGTCGGCATGTGCGAGGACGTGTGATCAACCGCGCCCGCCCGCGGATAGAATCGCGCGGGTGGCATGATCCGGCCCGAAGTCGTCGGTGCCTTCGATGGAGAGAAGGTCGGATAGCCGCGTGCGCGCGCGGTTCACCCGGCTTTTGATGGTACCCACCGCGCAGTCGCAAATAGCGGCAGCCTCCTCGTAGGAGAACCCCGAGGCGCCGACAAGGATCAGCGCTTCCCGCTGGTCCGGCGGCAGCTTGGCCAGCGCCGCGCGGAATTCCTCGAATTCCACCCGGCTATGCTGTTCGGGGTGGGATTTCAGGCTCTCGGCATAGGTACCGTCGGTGTCTTCGACCTCGCGGCGCCGCTTGCGGTATTCGGAGCGGAAGAGGTTGCGTAGGATCGTGAACAGCCACGCCGACATGTTCGTGCCCGGTTGGAACGAATCGATGTTCGCCATGGCACGCAGCAGGGTTTCCTGCACCAGGTCGTCGGCACGATCCACGTTGCCGCAAAGCGAGATGGCGAATGCCCGCAGGCTCGGTACGGCTGCGAGCATCGCGTCACGCACGGATGATCGCATCGTCATGTTCTCGACCCCTTGTTGTCGAATGGCTTAGCCCCGACTAGACGATTAGGCCCCTCCTCCCGCTCCCCTTGCCCCGTCGAGCCTCCTTCGGCCTCGCCGCCGGGTTTCGACTGATCGAATTGCTCCAGCAGGTCTTTGAAGCGGTCGGGAACGCCCTGTCGCAGCACATCGTCATAGACGCGCTGCAGGATGTCGCCGATTCTTCGCTGATCCTCACGGCTGAGGCGTCCCCCGGCCTTTCTAACTTGCGCGTCAGTATGCATGGTCGCCTCTGACCTCAGCGGATTCTGCTCAATCGAGTCCGGCCGAGCAGCCCTTCCCCGCGCCATGCCCACGCCGACCGGCCTTCTCTCGTTCATTGTGTGTCCCGGTCCCCCCCGGGGGCCCGGGCTCCCTCCGCGCCTATCGGATGATAACGTGACGCAGAATGGTTCGTTCCGCATCGTGGAACTTTTTTCCTAGCGGGCCGTTTTTGCCGATAACCTCAGGACTTCAAAGGGAGGGTACCGTGTCCAATTCCTCCGCTGCGGTAGCACAATACCTGCCGTTTTTGCGACGTTATGCAAGGGCTTTGACCGGAAGCCAAGCCTCGGGCGACGCCTATGTGGCCGCCACGCTGGAGGCCTTGATCGCGGATCGCGCCGTCATTGAGGACCCTAGAGGCCCGCGCGTCGCGCTCTATCGCCTCTTCACCAAAATCTGGAATTCGGTCGCGGTCAACGGTCCGTCTGTCGGCGGGGAGGATGAGCTTCCCGGCGAGCACAAGCTTGCCAACATCACGCCGCTTCCGCGCCAGGCATTTCTTTTGGTCGCGCTCGAAGGATTCTCGGAGCCGGATGCGGCACGAGTGCTCGATATCGACGTGACGAAGCTGCGCGGGCTCGTCGAGGAGTCCGGCCGCGAGCTTGCCGCCGAAATCGCAACCGACGTTCTGATCATCGAGGACGACACCTTCATCGCGATGGAGCTCGAGACGCTGGTGGAAGGCCTCGGTCATCGCGTGCTCGGCGTCGCCCGTACCCATGCGGAGGCTTTGGCGCTCACGAAGAAGAAACGGCCCGGGCTGATCCTCGCCGACATCCAGCTCGCCGACGGCAGTTCGGGGCTTGAGGCCGTCAACGAGTTGCTCGCGTCGTTCGAGGCCCCGGTGATCTTCATCACCGCGTATCCGGAGCGCTTCCTGACCGGCGAGCGGCCGGAGCCGGCATTCCTCATCGCCAAGCCGTTCCAGCCGGCAACCGTGTCAGCGGTTGCCAGTCAGGCGTTGTTCTTCGAACGCACGGCCAAACGCCGCGACCGGCGCGTCACCGCGTGACTGGACACTGAGCGGGCATCCGCCTGGCCATTAATGGCTGGCACTCGTCGGTTTAATGGCGGCGGCGGGAAGGCGGACGGCGGCTGGGGTGACCGGCGCGTGGATAGCTCGCCAAGCCCACGAGAACGCCTACCCCGACGGCAACCGCGAGCGTGATTAGCGGGCGGTGTTCGACCTCATCAGCGAGGCGGCGCAGTGCGCGATCGCCCAGTTTGGCGGCATCGCCGCCGAATTTTGCAACCTCCTCGCGCATGGAGTTGGCGGGTCCGCGTAACCTTTCCGCTACGCCACTCAAAGCCGAAGCGATCGTGTCACCGACATGGTCGACCGCCTGGGTGGCGCTCGCGGCCGAGCGGCTGCCGATGCCTTCAAGGCGTCGCTCCAGCGCGCGCAAGCGCTGATCGATATCACCGATTTCGGTGCTGATTGCGCGCGAATATGTGGATCGATGAAACATGGCTGCCGCCGCGCGACTGTCGTTGCGCCTAATTGATGTTTTTGAGCCAGGTGTCGATCTGACGCTCGGCCTCATCCTTGGCCACACCATAGCGCTGCTGCAGCCGGCCGCTGAGCTCTGAGCGTTTGCCCTCGATCACGCTGACGTCGTCATCCGTGAGCTTCCCCCATTTCTGCTGAACTTGGCCCTTGAACGTTTTCCAATTGCCTTCGACGCGGTCCCAATTCATCGCTTGCTCCTGTTCCCGAGAGTCGGCGGGAAAACCCCGGCCCCCGAACAAAGGTTCCGCCGCGCGGCGCCGCCAGATCGGATCGCAAAAAGATTAGGGGCGTAGCCGACCTAATGTGTCGACTACGCCCTAGATGACCGGCCGAGCACGGGGAGGGGGAAATGGGCGGCCGGCTGCATCTCCAACGCATGACCCGCCGCTTGGTTCCTCGCAATTTCCGACGGCGAAAACCGGCCTCCGCTTGACCTGCGCCCGGGAGCGTTACCCCGCCGGTGCCCCCTTACAAATCGCCTTTCCCGCCAAGGCGTTAGATCGGGCGTCGCCTCCGCCCGCCGTGACCATGCGCAAATCGCGGCGCGGCGAATGAACCTAACGGCGGGTTAACGCGACTAATGAGGACAGGGATCGTGGGGAGCTACCCATGCGGCGTTTTTCGAGATATTTCGTCGGCTGCGGCGGCGCGGTCGTCGCGCTCGCGACCTTTCTTGTCGGGCTTGAAGTTTCGGCCATCAGCACGGCGTCCCCGTCCCTTTCACGGGGCGCGCCAATGGTGAACCGCGCGCTCAAGAGCGACCGCTTGCCCCTCGTTTCGAGCAAAAGCCGCAACGCGGTGAACGGCCCGTCCGGGACGCAGATCCCGCCGGCACCGGCTCCCAAGCCGAGATTGCTCGATGGGTGTGAGCCCATGGTCAGCGCGATCGGACAGTCGCCACTGGCGCAGATCCCTGGCCGCTGCGTGTCTTAACGCACGCGCGATCTCTATCCGAGACCTCCAGCGTTTTTCAGTCGGGTGCTGCTTTACCCTGCGGGCACGGGTGGCGCATGTCGGTCCGACGACTGCGACCGAATGCGCATTTGCGCTCCCGCGGAACCTTCGAAATACCAGCGGCTTATAGAACGTGTCAGCCTGTC
>Ga0306925_10003542_pt1 | contig 13876 bp, 10 predicted proteins | sample flu12Cox44000176_FD_203755 | JGI IMG/M metagenome (GOLD analysis project Ga0306925, IMG submission 203755) | Lab enrichment of tropical soil microbial communities from Luquillo Experimental Forest, Puerto Rico - flux8day.12C.oxic.44.000.176 (v2)... | ecosystem: Environmental > Terrestrial >... | reverse complement strand
GCCCAGCCTCACCCGCCAGTTTCTCGACTGCCTCGATAAAGTCGAGATTGTCGTTGCGCATGACGAAGCCGATTGCATCGCCATGTGCGCCGCAGCCAAAGCAGTGAAAAAAAGATTTGTCTTCGACAACGTAGAAGGAGGGGGTCTTTTCGTGGTGGAAGGGGCACAGCCCGGCATATTCGCGGCCGCGCCGGACCAGCTTGACGCTGCGGCCGATCAGGCCGGAAAGCGAAAGCCGACTGCGCAACTCGTCGAGAAAACCCGGCGGAAAGGCCATCCGCTAGCTCCTCTCCCCCCGTCGGAATAGAAAGGAGCCTGGGCTCTCTCGCCATGCAGGCGAGGGAGGAGGCATCATTAAACTCGGCATCCGAGCGACGATGCCGAATGTCAAATCAGCAGCCGCTTTGCGATCGCCCCCGCCTGGGCGAAATCGATAACCCCTTCGTAGCGCTCGCGCAGTGCCCCCATGACCCGACCCATGTCTTTCATACCGGCCGCCCCGATATCTTTAATCATGGCGGCTACCGCCGCTTCAATATCGGTCTGATCGAGCTGGCGAGGTAGAAAGCTCTCGATCACCGCAATCTCTTCGGACTCCCGTTGAGCCAGGTCGTTGCGTTTGCCTTGCTCGAAAAGCGTGATCGATTCGCGGCGCTGCTTGATCATCGCCTGCAGCATTCGCTGGATCTCGGCATCGGAGAGACCCTCGGCGTTGCCGCGTCCTCGCGCGGCGATGTCGCGATCCTTGAGCCCAGCCAAGATCAAGCGAATGGTTGAGACCGTGCGCATCTCCCGCGCCTTCATCGCCTGTTTGAGCCGGTCAGCGAAGGCTTGACGCAGCATCGGCACGCTCCCCCAACCAAAGTCTTAATGCTATCGTGTTTAACGTTTTGCAGCAATCCCGCATATCCCCTCCTAAGTAATTGAAACAACGATAAGTTCGGACCAGGAGGGGATTGACGCCGGGATCCCGGAAGGGTATCTCTCGCGACCGCTCCGCTATTCGCTTCCGGGGTGCGCCGATTGCGTCCCGGGAGACGGCGGCTTCAGCAGGACTCCCCGCCGATGCGCGACCCGACGCCGCGACCGCCCGACTGCAACGCCGCGCTCGTCCTCGCTGACGGCACCTTGTTTTGGGGCCGCGGGCTCGGCGCGATCGGGACAGGGGCCGGCGAGGTCTGCTTCAATACCGCCGTCACAGGTTATCAGGAGATCCTGACCGACCCGTCCTACGCCGGACAGATTATCGCCTTCACCTTTCCCCACATCGGCAATGTCGGCGCGAATCAGGAGGATATCGAAGCCACCACCGTCGCGGCGCGCGGGCTGATTTTGAGAGCACCGGTTACCGAGCCGGCGAACTATCGCGCAACCCAGTCACTCGACAGGTGGCTAAAGAGCCACGGGCTCATCGGCATCGCGGGGGTCGATACTCGGCGGCTGACGATGCACATCCGCGATTTCGGACCACCCAATGGGGTCATCGCCCACGATCCCGAGGGGCGGCTCGACATCCCTTCACTGCAGGCCCGGGCTCGCGCCTGGCCGGGTCTCGAAGGCATGGATCTCGCCAAAGAAGTGACCTGCCGCCAAACCTACGAGTGGGATCAAACGGTATGGGATCGTAATCGCGGCTACGGTCTGCAACAGAATTCCCGCTACTGCGTTGTAGCAATTGACTACGGTACCAAGCGCAACATCCTGCGAATGCTCGCCACACTCGGCTGCCGTGTCATTGTAGTTCCGGCCACTGCCTCGACCGCGGACATCATGCGCCATCGGCCCGACGGCATTTTCTTGTCGAACGGCCCCGGTGACCCTGCCGCGACTGGCACCTACGCGGTACCCGTGCTGCGCGACCTGCTGGAGGCGGGTAAACCGGTGTTCGGCATCTGCCTTGGTCACCAGGTGCTGGCATTGGCGCTCGGCGGCAGAACCCACAAGATGGCTCGCGGTCACCGCGGAGCGAATCACCCGGTCAAGGATCTTCAGACCGGCAAGATCGAGATCACCAGCCAAAACCATGGGTTTGTCGTTGACCCGGAAAGCTTGCCCAAGAATGTCGAGCCGACGCATCTCTCGCTCTTCGACAACAGCAACGAGGGCCTGCGGATGATCGGCAAGCCGGTGTTTTCCGTGCAATACCACCCGGAGGCGAGCCCCGGGCCGCAAGACAGCCATTACCTGTTCGAGCGTTTTGTCCGGCTGATGGACGAGAATGCCTAAGCGCACCGACATCGACAGCATTCTGATCATCGGCGCCGGCCCGATCGTCATCGGACAAGCTTGTGAGTTCGACTATTCCGGGACTCAAGCCTGCAAGGCGCTGAAAAGTGAAGGGTATCGGATCGTGCTGGTGAATTCGAACCCGGCCACGATCATGACCGACCCGGAACTGGCCGACGCCACTTATATCGAGCCGGTCACCCCAGAGATGGTCGCGAAGATCATCGCCCGCGAGCGGCCGGATGCTCTGTTGCCGACGATGGGCGGGCAGACCGCGCTCAACACCGCCATGGCGCTTGCTCGCTCGGGCGTACTCGAGCGCTACGAGATCGAGTTGATCGGCGCCTCCGAGGAGGCGATCGCCAAAGCCGAGGACCGCCAACTTTTTCGTCAGGCGATGGACAAGATCGGCTTGGCTTCTCCAAAAAGTCGGATGGTAGGCTCGGTGGACCAGGCGGTCGCGGCCCTGGAGACGACGGGACTGCCGGCGATCATCAGACCGTCGTTCACTTTGGGAGGGACCGGCGGCGGTATCGCTTACAACGCACACGACTTCGCGGACATCGTCCGCGGCGGGCTCAGAGCCTCGCCAGCGCACGAGGTGCTAATTGAGGAATCCGTCCTTGGCTGGAAGGAATACGAGATGGAGGTGGTCCGCGACCGCGCGGACAACTGCATCATCGTCTGCTCGATCGAAAATATCGACCCGATGGGCATCCATACCGGCGACTCGGTTTGTGTCGCCCCGGCGCTGACCCTCACCGACAAGGAATACCAGCTGATGCGCAACGCCGCGATTGCGGTACTGCGCGAGATCGGTGTCGACACCGGCGGGTCGAACGTGCAGTTCGCGATCAATCCCACCGACGGCCGGCTGGTCGTCATCGAAATGAACCCCCGGGTTTCACGCTCTTCGGCGCTCGCCTCCAAGGCAACCGGCTTCCCGATCGCCAAGGTCGCTGCCAAGCTCGCAGTTGGCTACACCCTCGACGAGCTGGACAACGAAATTACCCGCACCACCCCGGCGTCGTTCGAACCGACGATCGATTACGTCGTCACCAAGATGCCGCGCTTCACGTTCGAGAAGTTTCCGGGGACGGACCCGCTGCTGACGACCTCGATGAAGTCGGTCGGCGAGGCAATGGCGATCGGGCGCAGCTTCGCCGAATCGGTGCAAAAGGCGCTGCGTTCACTGGAAACGGGTCTCAGTGGGTTCGACGAGATTGCGATCGCGGGTGTGGAGAGCGCCGGCAAGGATGCGGTCAAAGCTGCGTTGGCCAGACCCTCGCCCGATCGCCTGCTGCTGATCGCCCAGGCCTATCGGCACGGGCTGACGACGGCGGAGATTCACGCCGCTTGCCGTTTCGAATTTTGGTTTCTCGAGCGCATCCGCGAGATCATCGAGACCGAAGAACGGGTAAGACGCGACGGGATACCGCGCGATCGTACGGCATTTTTGCGGCTCAAGCAGATGGGCTTCTCGGATGCCCGACTCGCGAAGCTAGTAGGACTCGACGAGGAAGCGGTATCTGCACGACGCAGAGATGACGATCTGCGGCCGGTCTATAAGCGCATCGACACTTGCGCAGCCGAATTTCCCTCGCTCACCCCATACCTGTACTCTTCATACGAAGGCGACGGGTTCGATTCGCCGCAATGCGAGGCCGATCCGAGCGAACGGCGAAAGGTGATCATTCTCGGCGGCGGCCCCAACCGGATCGGGCAGGGCATCGAGTTCGACTACTGCTGCGTGCACGCGGCCTACAGTCTGCGCGAGGCGGGCATCGAGACGATCATGATCAACTGCAACCCGGAAACCGTCTCGACGGATTACGACACGTCGGACCGGCTTTATTTCGAGCCGTTGACCGCTGAGGACGTCCTCGAGATCGTGCGGGTCGAGGAGCGCCGCGGTACCCTGCTCGGGGTGATCGTGCAGTTTGGTGGCCAAACCCCGCTGAAGCTTGCGGCGGCGCTGGAGCGGGCGCGGGTGCCAATCCTCGGGACCTCGCCCGACGCGATCGATCTTGCCGAGGACCGCAGCCGTTTTCAACGTTTTCTAGGGACCCTCGGGCTGCGCCAAGCGCTGAGTGGCACCGCTTGCTCGGCGAGCGAGGCCGAAGAAATCGCCTCTCGCATCGGCTACCCGGTGATGATCCGCCCGTCTTACGTCCTCGGCGGGCGGGCGATGGAGATCGTCCATGACGCCGCTGCGCTCGAGCGGTACATGCGGGATGCCGTAAGAGCGTCCGGAACGAGCCAAGTACTAATCGACCGCTACCTGAAAGACGCAATAGAGGTCGATGTCGATGCAGTGTCCGACGGATCCACCGTCGAGGTGGCCGGCATCATGGAGCATATCGAGGAGGCGGGAATTCATTCCGGCGACAGCGCCTGCTCGCTGCCACCCTACAGCCTCGCGCACGACATCATCGTCAAGATCGAGCAACAGACGGTCGCCCTCGCTCGGGCGCTCGAGGTGGTCGGTCTGATGAACGTCCAGTTCGCGGTGAAGGATGATGAAATCTTCGTCCTTGAGGTTAATCCGCGCGCCTCGCGCACGGTTCCGTTTGTTGCCAAGGCAATCGGCGTCCCGATCGCCAAGATAGCCGCTCGGGTTATGGCCGGCGACCGTCTGGATGCGACCATCTCCCGCCTTCGTAACGCACGTCTGGCGGATGCTCGCCATGTCGCGGTCAAGGAGGCTGTCTTCTCGTTTGCACGTTTCCCGGGCGTCGATCTGATTCTTGGTCCCGAGATGAAGTCGACCGGCGAGGTAATGGGCCTCGACACCGATTTCGGACGCGCCTTCGCGAAGTCGCAGCTCGGCAGCGGCACCAACTTGCCCTTCGAAGGCCATGCCTTTGTCTCGGTGCGCGATCAAGACAAAAGGGCGCTTGTAGAGCCGTGCCGCCAGCTTTTCGAAATGGGTTTCGGGCTGATCGCCACCAACGGCACTGCACAGGCCCTGGTCGCCCACGGCCTGCCGGCGACGAGAATCAATAAAGTGAGCGAAGGACGACCCCATATCGTCGATTTGATGTTGAGCGGCGGGATTCAGCTGGTCTTCAACACGACCGAAGGTGCGCAAGCAATCGCCGATAGCTTTAGCCTCAGACGCACAGCGTTGACCAACAGCATCCCCTATTACACAACCGTCGCCGGGGCGCGGGCGGCGGTGCAGGCGATCAAGGCGTTGCGCGCCGGCAATCTTGAAGTTGCGCCACTACAATCATACCTTTGATTGCTCCGCGGCGGTCCTTGCCGTGGTTTTTGTCATCAGCATGCGAACCCCTTTTCGATGAACAAAATCCCGATGACGGCCGATGGCTACAATCGGCTCCAGGAGGAGCTGAAGCGCCTGAAGACCGTCGACCGGCCGGCGATAATCCGCGCCATCGCCGAGGCTCGAGATCATGGCGATTTGGCCGAGAACGCCGAATATCACTCCGCGCGCGATCGACAGAGCTTTATCGAAGGACGGCTGGCCGAAATCGAGGACAAGATCGCTCGTGCGGAAGTCATCGACCTTTCTAAGCTGTCGGGGTCGGTGATCAAATTCGGTGCTAAGGTCACGCTCGCGGACGAGGAGACCGACGAAGAGCAGACCTTTCAGATTGTCGGGGAGGACGAAGCCGACATCAGCAAAGGCCGGCTCTCGGTGACGTCACCGCTCGCCCGTGCACTGATCGGGAAGGGCAAGGGTGACAGCGTCGAGGTCGCCACCCCGCGCGGGGCCAAATCTTACGAGGTCGTCACCGTCGCCTTCGGCTGACGGCTATACCCGGTTCTCGGGTCGAAAAGCAGACCTGGACTTAACGGATCATCGTTTAGCCCAGGGCGTCCTTGCCGTACGAGGGCGGTTTGCGTAAACGGAGGCGATGGCATCCGTTGCGCCGACAGACGCTCCCGGGTGGCGCGAAGCCCCGAGAGATACGTCGCCGATCGCATGGGTTCTACATGACGGCAAGGCAGGGATGGAGAACGAGGCTTTCGGTTGCGTCGAAGCGACTGCGTTCCGATCGATCGAAAAACGCCTCGCCATCCGTCACCCCTGGATCCGGCTGCCACCTCGGCTCTGGTTCTTGCCGTTCCGGGCGGCCGGGAATACCGGCGCGAGCCTGCGACTGCCCTGGACCGATCTGGTCGTGCCTGTGGCGGTTATTCAGCGACGCCGGCGTTGGTGAATCGGCGTGCCGCCGAAGGGCACACCGTGGCCACACGCACGGATCCGTGCCGAGTTCGACATGCTGGTCGTTCCCGAACATGATCGTCTACACGGGCCGTGGGAGATCGTAACGAGCGGCGCCGTCCACCGGGCAACCCAAGCAAGACCGGCGACCGAACGACACCGTTTTCCAACGCTCGCTACGATGCCGCAGCGGATGCTGTCGGTGCTGATCGGCGGCATCGACAAGACCTATCGGCTGACGGTCCGCCGCGTCGGGCAGATTGCCGACGCGCTCGCCGGTATGCTGGGCACCCGCGGCGGTTCGGTCTTCGTGTCCCCGTCGCGACGCATCGGAAAGACCGGGCTCGGGCTGCCGGGCGAGCGGCTCAACGGTTTGTCGACGACGGTCCGGGATCGCTCAGGAGAGAGCCGCTGCTTCGCCTATCCCGCCCTGGCCGACGCGGTGCTCGTAACCGCCGATTTGATCTCGGTGACCAGCAAAGCAGCTGCGACCGGCAAACCGGTGCGTGTTTTCGACCTCAATGGCGGCGACGCCAAGTTCGCCCTGTTTCACGAGACGATACAGGCGGCCGGCATCACCCGGTCGTTCTTCGGCCATATCGAATCCTGGTCCTTTTCGATCCTGGCCGACACGGCGCGTGCCGGCGCCGCGCTGCGAGCCTTCGTCCTCGGACGCCGACAGCGGGCATGAAGGCATTCGTGGTCTATCTCGGGGTGTTTGCGCTCGCCCTGGCGATCTTCTTCTTTGCACCCGAGGTCGACTTGGCGACCAGTCGGCTCTTCTACGCTCCCGAGCGCGGCTTTGTGCTTGCAAACTGGCGGCCGATCATATTGCTGTTTCATTCGATCCCTTGGATCGCCTGGTGCACTCTAATCCTCGTTGCGGCGGGCGCAGCCTCGCTGCTCCTTCTCGATCGGCCGTTGTGGCGACTCGAGCGCAAGGCGCTCGTCTTTCTCGTTGTGTCGATGGCTACCGGTCCCGGGTTCCTCGCGAACACCCTTCTCAAAGATCATTGGGGACGCGCACGGCCGGTGCAGATCGAGGCCTTTGGCGGAGCCCATCGCTTCACTCCGGCGCCTTTGCCCGCGGCAGAATGCGACCGCAACTGCGCTTTCGTGTCCGGCCACGCCGCACTCGGCTTTTCTCTTCTCTCCTTTGCCTTCCTGCTCCCGCATGGGCCCTCTCGGCGGCGCGGTATTGCGGCCGCTTTAGCATTTGGCGCGCTTGTCGGGTTGGGCCGCATCGCGCAAGGCGCTCACTTTCTATCGGATGTCGTCTACGCTGGGCTGCTGGTCTACGGCACGACCGCTCTGCTGCACTGGTGGATCGTCGATCGCGACGGTCTCGTGGCGCCGCCGCTCCGCCGGCTCTATCGATTGATCTCGCGTGATGCGGCCGCCGCCTGGGCCAAGGCGGGCGGGACTCTCGGGTCGGCCGGGATTGGCCTTGTTCTCGTCTCGGCGGCAACCACGCTGCTCGCGGTGATATCAATCAGGGCTGTCGACCGGCCGCTCGCACTGTTTCTCCATGCCCGAGATCCCGACCTCCGCTCGCTGTTCGATTTCACCGGGCGGCTCGGATTGACCTACGGCTACCTGACAATCTTCGGCCTCGCCTTCGTCACGATGCACTGGGGCTGTGTGTTGCCCCGACTGCAGCGATTCGCCCTGCCGCTGCGCAGCCTATCAGGAGTTCCAGCGTTTCTCTTTCTGTCGATCGCCGTCTCGGGCGTCATCGTCGATGGGCTGAAGGTTGTCTTCGGACGCCTCCGGCCAAAACTGCTCTTCCAATCCGATCTCTATGGTTTTGCCTGGCTTAGTTGGCGACCCGACCACTGGTCGTTTCCCTCGGGGCACAGCGCCACGATTGTCGCATTGATGACGGCTCTGTGGTTTCTTTGGCCGCAACACATTCTCTTTTACATTTTCGTCGCAGCGATTGTCTGCCTCAGCCGCGTCGTAGTCGGCGCTCACTATCTCGCGGACACCTTCGCCGGCGCATTTATCGCCGTGCTGACCACCCGCTATATGGCGCAGCTCTTCACCAAGGCCGGGATTGATCTGACACCGACGCGGCGCGGTCTAGCGGCTTCGGGAGGGGCACCACCTTGGCCTTGCCGGCGAATCGGCAAAGTGTCCATCGGCCGCAACCGGGCCGGTTCACGTTAGTTCTGGCGGTCGGTTGCTCTCGACGAGGAGGGTGTAGTATCGGGACGACTTCTGTCCCCTTATTTTGCAATCGGCTCGCCCGCCATGGCCCTGCGCATCGAGACCTTTGACAACGTCCGCGGGGGGAACACGCTTTACAAGGCGCTGACCCATCCGAGCGCTGCCCGATTGGGGCGGGCTTTGCTCAACACGCTGATGCGCAATGCACCGGTTGCCGTCTACGATCCGAGCGGTGCCGCCGAGGCCTTCAACGAGATCTTCCGCCTCGACGGAGTCGAGATCGCCGGCACCTATGTCCAACAAGTGGCGCGGATCGGGGACAGCGTCCTTGGCCACGAAACAAAGCCGGTGACCGAACTCGCCGGCTCGCGCGCCCGCTCGGTGTTCGTCGCCGACTTCGACGCCGAGCGGACGATCGCGCAGCTCCAGCCTTGTTTGCCTGACGGTGCGCCGGTCGTCAGCCTCGATGCCATGCGAATCCCCCTCGAGCGTCTGACGAACCGAAGCGCTTATCTCGACCCGTTGAATTTCGCCACCAATTTTGCCTTCTTCCGTGAAGCAGACGGATTGCATACGCGGCTTGTGACCGCAAACTATTGGTCGAGCTACGGGGCGGATACAGTTAGCTGCTGGCTGACGCTGTTCGGCGGTGATGGCCAAATCCTCGCCGAGTGGTCCAAAAGCTGTGGACCGGTGGGAAGCACGATCGTCCTCGATAGCCGCGAAATCCGCGAGCGCTTCCGCCTTACTGAGTTCTGCGGTCAGCTGTTCCTGCATATCGTCGGAGCGGCCGGCCACGACGTCGTCAAATACGCTCTCGATAGCTTTGGCGATGCCGGCTGCGATCGCGCCAATAGCCACTGCTCGCTTTCGTGTACGCACGACGCCAACGCTTGGCCCGCCGACCGCTATGCCGGCCTCCCCGCGCCCGGCCCCGACGAGCGCGTCGTGCTGTGGCTTCAGAACAGCCATCCCATCCCGATTCCGCCCGGCGACATTCGTCTCAACCCGATGGGCGAGGAGCATGTGGTGGCGGTCGCCGAGCCGATCGCGCCGTTTGCGACCCGCGCGGTCGACATCGGCGAAGTCTTGCCGGGCCTGGCCTGGCCGAGACAGGTCGAGCTGCGTGCAGGTAAGCACATGGTGCGGCCGCGCTACGAGATCCTCGAACGCGGCCGCCGGCGGATTGCGCATGTCAACGTCGAACGCTCCGACTTGACGGCTGATCCGGATCTCCCAAGGCTCGCTGGCACGCTCGGCAAGGGGTATCTGCTGCCGGCCCCGGTCATGCCGATCTATCAATGGCAAAGCTTGGTGCTGCCGACACCGATGGCAGTCGGTCAAGCCGAGTTGCCGATCGCCGCGCTGGTCTACGACCCGAACGGAAACGAGGTTTTGCGTCATTCTTTCGGGCGAGTGCCGCGGGCTCACCAAGTGGCGCTAGACCTGGATGAGGTGGCCGAGATCGAGGTTCTGCGTAACAGTTATGGCCATGTCGAGCTGATCTATGACTTTTCCGCTGGAGGCACCGCGGATGGATGGCTGCACGCGCTGTTCCGCTATCGCCACCGACGCAGCGGTCACACTGCAGAAACCAGCTTCGGGGCGCATGTCTTCAACACGATTTTGACGTATCGCGATGAGCCGCAGTCCTACAGCGGGCGGCCGCCGGGATTGTCGACCCGCCTGTTCCTGAGGCTCGGCGAAGCCGGCCACGACACGCTGTGCCAGCTGATCTATCCCGCATCGCGCGCGTGGCGGGCGACGAGCGCCACCGAGATCATTCTGCACCACGGCGCCGGGCATGAGGTGACCCGGACCAGTTTAGCGATCCCCTGTTCGGGCTCACGGCTCTGGTACTATCGCGATGTTTTTGACGAGGCGACGCGAGCCCAAGCAGGCGACGGCGCTTATGTTATGGTTCGAGATGCGACCTGTCGGCTCTTTGGCTATCACGGCCTCGTCGGCCCTAACGGCTCGTTCAGCCTCGACCACATGTTCGGCTTTTAGCCCTGCCCTTTCCGCCGAACCGCCGAATAATGATATAAGAAGAATGATATAACTTGTCGATTGATCACCCGGGGTGCCCGGAATGCCCGAGCGTCATCACAGCAAAGTCCTGATCATCGGCGCGGGACCGGCCGGCTACACCGGGGCGATCTATGCGGCGCGCGGCAATTTGCAGCCGATCTTGGTCACCGGGCTGCAGCCGGGCGGGCAAATGACCATCACCACCGACGTCGAGAACTATCCCGGCTTCGCCGATATCATCCAGGGCCCGTGGCTGATGGAACAGATGCGTCAGCAGGCCGAGCATGTCGGGACCCGGATGATTCTCGACCTGATCGTCAAAATCGATCTCGCCCGCCGGCCCTTTGTCGCCACGGGCGATTCGGGAAATGTCTATTCCGGCGATACGGTGATCATCGCAACCGGCGCCCAGGCTCGGTGGCTCGGTTTGCCGAGCGAGGAAGTCTTCCGCGGGTTTGGTGTGTCGGCCTGCGCCACCTGCGACGGATTTTTCTTCCGCGGCAAGGACGTCGTCGTGGTCGGGGGTGGAAATACCGCGGTCGAGGAGGCGATCTATCTGACCAACCATGCGCGGCGCGTAACCCTTGTTCATCGCCGCGATGCGCTGCGGGCGGAGAAAATCCTGCAGGATCGGATGTTCCGCAACCCCAAGATCGACATCGTCTGGGACAGCGTTGTCGAAGAAATTCTCGGCGTGCATGAGCCGCCTGTCGTTACAGGGGTCCGCTTACGCAACGTCCGGACCGGCACTGTCACCGAGCAATCCTGTGACGGCGTTTTCATCGCGATCGGGCACACGCCGGTGACCGAGTTCGTGGCCGGGCAGCTCCCGCTAGACGCGGAGGGCTATATCTTGGCCCGCCCTGACTCGACCGAAACGAAGATCCCAGGGGTCTTTGCCGCCGGCGACGTCAGAGACAAGATTTTTCGTCAGGCGGTCACCGCCGCCGGAATGGGATGCATGGCCGCACTCGAAGCCGAGAAATTTCTGGCAGCGCAGGAAGAACCGGTCAGCGCGCGCGCCGCCAAATAGCAGGTGAGCGCCGCATCGTGTCGCGGTGCTTCAGGGGAAGCAGGGATGGATTGGGACAAGTTGCGGGTTTTCCACGCCGTGGCCGAGGCAGGCAGCTTCACCCATGCTGGCGAGTCGCTGAACCTCAGCCAATCAGCGGTCAGCCGGCAGATCAGCGCGCTCGAGGAAAGTCTGAGTGTCCCACTGTTTCACCGTCATGCCCGCGGCCTGATCCTAACCGAGCAGGGTGAGCTGCTGTTCCGAACCGCGCGCGACGTATTCGCCAAGCTGTCGATGGCGGAGGGCCTGATCTCCGAATCAAAGGATCGGCCCAAAGGACCGCTTAAGATCCAGACCACGGTGGCCTTCGGCTCGACCTGGCTGACGCCGCGCATCCGCGAATTCCTCGACCTCTACCCGGAAATCCAGGTCAGCCTAGTAGTCGATGACGCCGAGCTCGACCTGTCGATGCGCGAGGCCGATGTGGCGATACGCATGGCGCCGCCACGCCAGCCGGATCTGATCCAGCGCCACTTGGTCAGTATCCCGGTTCATATCTACGCCGCCCCGGACTACATCAAGAAGTACACCATGCCGCAACGGGTCGAAGACCTGGACAAGCACCGGCTGATCGTCTACGGCGACGATTCCCGACCGCCGGTGCAAAATATCAACTGGCTGCTCGATACCGGGACAAATCCCGGGCGCGAGCGCAAGCCCATTCTGACGGTGAACAATTTCTACGGCATGCTTCGCGCCGTGGTTAGCGGGCTCGGAATCAGCGCGCTGCCCGATTTTATGGCCAACGAATATACCGATCTCGTGCGCGTCCTGCCTGAGCTCACGGGCCCGGCGGTCGAGGCCTATTTCGTCTACCCGGAGGAGCTGCGTTCCTCCAAGCGCATCAGCGTCTTCCGCGATTTCTTGTTGCGCAAGGTGGCGGAAACTCGGCTCAGCTGACCTTATCAGCAGTCGAAATTCGAGCGCGAGCAATCATCCCGGTCTGAGCGTTGCAGTTTTTGCAGACGAGCCAGAAGAAATTCCCGGTGGTGATCACCCGTCGAATCGTCCATGTTGAAGCACGCGTTGGGGCGCACACAGTTTCTGTCGGCGCGTGGTGTCGACGTAAGTTTCCGGGACTTGTGCCCGGAAAGAGGGTCTGCGGACCCTCACGTCTCCCAGACGTGAAGCCTCCCTGTTCAAACTTGGCCGGAACTTTGGTTCCGGCCAATTTCTTGTCCGGAACTGTATCGGCTGCTTTGTTGTTGGCCGAGTTCTTCACGCTGCCCGGCGTCCGGCGATGCGTGCAAACCCGGGAGCATCGGGGCTAAACTCCAAATCTCGGTCCCAGCGGTCCGGCCGAGCGATACGGCGCCCCGCGGCCGCATTGCTCACGAGCGCAAAGAGGAGAACGATATGAAAGATGGCCATCGGTTCGTCGATTGCGACATGCACATCATGGAGCCGATCGATCTCTTCGACAAATATCTCGATCCGGCATTCAAATCGCGTGTCACATCGTCGGTGCGTCCGACCAACTCCGGCAGCACCGGGATGCGCCGCCGGCCATTGTGGTTTTTCGACGGAGAGCCGATCAGCAACGACGGCAACATCTCGCAGTACAACCGGATCCGCGGACCGCTCGTCTCCGCCCGCGCGAACATGAATGTCATGTTCGCCGTCGAGCGCGGATACGATGCCGAGGCCCAAATCATGGGCATGGAGATGGAAGGGATCGACATTGCCGTGCTGTTTCCGACGGTGGGGTTGTCGTTCCTTGCGCGCGACAAGATGGATCCACAGCTGTCCGTCGCGATCTGCCGAGCCTACAACGACTGGCTGCACGATTTCTGCCAGCACAGCTCCGACCAGCTGAAGATGGCGGCGATGCTGCCGATCCACGATGTCAACCTCGCCTGCCAGGAGCTCGATCGCTGTGTTCGTGACTACGGCGCGGTTGGAGCCTTTGTGCGGCCCAATTACGTCAACGGCCGTTACTGGCACTCCACGTACTGGGATCCGCTGTATAGCCAGCTTCAAGACCTCGGCATTCCGCTGTGCTTTCACGAGGGGACGGGGTCGTACTATTCGACGATCGAGCCGCGCTTTGGCGAGAACCGCTTCATGCGCCACGTGGCCAGCCATTCGACCGAGATGCAACTCGCGCTGATCGCGCTCATGCTGGGCGGCATCTTTGAGTTCTATCCGCGTCTCAAAGTGGCGTTTCTCGAGTCGCAGAGCTGGTG
>Ga0306925_10003536_pt1 | contig 13881 bp, 14 predicted proteins | sample flu12Cox44000176_FD_203755 | JGI IMG/M metagenome (GOLD analysis project Ga0306925, IMG submission 203755) | Lab enrichment of tropical soil microbial communities from Luquillo Experimental Forest, Puerto Rico - flux8day.12C.oxic.44.000.176 (v2)... | ecosystem: Environmental > Terrestrial >... | reverse complement strand
GCGAAATGACAAAATCACAAATTACTCCCAGTGTCGTGGCCGTCGGGCTGCTCCTAGGGTTATCGGCTTGCACCAACCCATATGATCCCGTCCAGCGCACGATCGGCGGCGGCCTGATCGGCGCAGGCAGCGGGGCGGCGATCGGTGCTGCCGCTGCCGGTGGACATGGTGCTGCCCTCGGCGCTGCAGTCGGCGGAGCGGTGGGTGCGGTCAGCGGCCTTATCACTACGCCACCGCCGCCGCGGTACCGTTACTAAACCCGCGGCCTCTGGATTTGCGGTGGCGGCATCTGTGTCCGATAGATTTCAACGAGCCGGTCGGGTGATACACCGAGCCAATACAGCGCATGTATCTTGACCCAGCCGTAGACGATCTCCAGAGGATGTCGCCTTTCGAAACGCCGTGATGATGTGACAAGGGGCGGATCCTTGATGCAGCAAGTCCGTCCAAACCGCTCGAGGCGGCGCACAAAGTCTAGATCCTCCATCAGCGGCATCGGGCGAAATCCGCCGAGAGCCTCGTAGACCGAACGACGGACGAAGATTCCCGAGTCGCCGTAATAGAACCCAAGCAACCGGATCCACGCGTAGAACCCGGTAAGCCATCGGCTGAAGCTCGTGTCGGCGTCGAAGACAAGGCGAAAATTTCCACCGTTGATGTTTGCATCTGTCGAGAGCACTTCGTTGATCCGATCGAGCGCTCCGGGAGGCAACGTGCTGTCTGCATGAAGAAAGAACAACACATCGCCACGAGATGCCTCAGCGCCATTCGAAATCGCGGCGCCGCGACCTGGGCGAGAGACGAGGGTTCGCACGCCGCGATCGCGCGCGACCTCGAGGGTCCGGTCCTGGCTGCCGCCATCCACAACGATCACTTCATGCGCCGCTCTTTCTTGAAGAATGGCGGCGAGCAAAGGCGGAAGCGAACGCTCTTCGTCCAAGGTCGGGATGATTATCGAGATCACCGTGAGCCCTTCACAGCTTTAGAATATCTTTTGAAGGTGGGGCGCCTGCGACGCACCCGACTTCGTCCTAGTCGCCTAGTCCCGCCGTAATCGATCCAGTCGGACAATATCGTCGATCAATCGAACTGCGCCGAGGCTCAGTCGTATCCTGCCGGGCGGTTCGGACGTGCGTTGAGGGTCGTCGCAGTGACAGCCACAGGGTCAGTGCTCCGCCTGGGACCGCTGGCGTAAATTCACCGAAAGTAATTTCGGATTGATCCCTCAAACCCGCGAGCTCGGGCGGTAGTAGGGGAGATGAGTTTCGGGGTCGAAATAGCCGGCATAGAAGCGCCGGACATGGGGCAAGAGCGCCTTCGACAATTCCCGCCGCTCGACCTCCTCGTCACTCAGCGCACGCTGCAATGAGGCATGCAATTCCCGCAATGCCGCGTCGCGGTCGACCCGCGTGAAACGCCCGCTTTCGTAGACGACCTCGCCCGCCACCATGACGAGATCGACGCCGTCGCTCTTCGCCCGCTGCAGGACGGCGTCGAGAACCGAGGTCTCCGGGTCGAGATAGGGGTAGGCGAGCTTGTCCCAATCGAGCAATACGAGATCGGCGGCCTTGCCGACCGCAAGCGTGCCGATATGGCTGCCATAGGGTGTGGTCGCGGCACCGCCTGTCGTCGCCATGCGCAATACCTGGCCCGCGCTCGGGACGTCCTCGTCCGCCATCCCCGGGACCCGGTGCGCGCGCAATACCATGCGCATCTCCTGCAATATGTCGCGATCGTCGTTGATCCCGGCTTCGTCGAGACCGATCGCGGTGTTGATGCCGCGCTGTTCAAACGCGTTCAGCGGTGCCACCCCGCTGCGCAGCCGGAAATTCGAGCTGCAGTTATGGCAGATATGGGTGCCGGTGGCGGCGATGCGGTCGAGATCGGCCTCGTTGAGCCACACGCCATGGCCCAATGTCAGCCGTGGCCCGAGAAAGCCGAAGCGGCCGATGTAGTCGAGTGCGGTGCCGCCGCCGCGGCGGCGCGCATACTCCTTCTGATAGGCGGTTTCGACGAGATGCATGTGCATTGGCGCCTCGTAGCGCGCCGAATAATCGGCGAGCATCTCGAGTGCCTTGTCGGAGCACCAATGGAGGTTGGCCGGCGCCAGTTGGATCTTGACCCGCTCCCTATCGTGGTGCTTGGCATAGAGATGCTCGAACAACGGGCCGTAATCCGCCAATGTCAGCCCGAAGCGCGTGAAATGGCGTTCGAGTGCTGGCCGCAGCTCGGCCGGCAGGCTTGCGGTAAATTCCTTGTCGTCCTGATAGACGAGCCGGTTCTGATCGCGCAATGCGAAAGAATACGAGACGCGCATGCCGATGTCTTCGTAGGCGCGGATCACTTCGCCGGCGCCGGCCTCGACAGCTTCAAGGCCGCCCGGCAGCCAGCCGTGCAGATGCTGCACGGTGGTGATGCCGGAGGCGATCATCTCAAAGGCGGAATAGAGCGTGTCGAGATAGAGATCGATTCGCCGCATTACCAGCCGGGTCACGAACCACAGCTCGAGCGGCATGTCTGGTGAGCCGAGCTGCACTGGGGTCAGCCCGATGTGGTGGTGAGCGTTGACAAAGCCCGGCAACATCACCTGATGCCCGGTGCCGAGGACCGGGACCTCTGGATGTTTCGCGATCAGCTCGGCGGCAGGGCCGATCTCGGCGATGACGCCGTCGCGCTGTAGCACCGCGGCGTCCTCGATCTGGTGCCAATGGCGGCGGTCGGCGGGCTCGGTGAGGATGGTGCGGGCGCGGATGATGCTAGAGGGCACGTCTTCTCTCCTTGGGAGAATTACGGCGTGTACTCATAAACCGACAGAAGGTCGCGGCCAACGAATGTCCGAAATCAGGTACGATCCAGCGTAGCGGCAAGCGGTCGGCAACGTCTCAGGCTGACCCCCGAGCGGACCTGGTGGGGCGCGCCAAAGGTTGCTCCGTCAGGAAGGAAGCTTGCGCAGGAAAGTCTGCATCACGCAGTTGAATTTCTCGGGCTTTTGCAGTGGTGCGAAATGGCTGACACCCGGAAGTAGGATGAATTCAGCCTCCAGAATGCTACGGGCAAGGTACTCGGCATGTTCGAGTTTGATGAACTCATCATGCTCCCCTTGAACGATCGCGACAGGCACGTGGACATCGGCCAGATCGCGTACAGAGTAATTGGGTTCGGTCCTCTGCATCTGGCGGACTGCATCGGCAAAGGGCGCGAATTGGTCCGGCGTGGCCGACAACTGGGCATAGTCCTTGGTGTGCCGGCTGAAACAGCGGCGGAGGACTGGACTGGGCTCGATATCCTTTAGGCCGCTGGGATCCATTTTGCAGGCAAAGAAGAAGACACCTGCACTCCGCGAAGCGGCATTCCTGGCGAGGACCAAAGCGGTGCATGCGCCGTCGCTCCAGCCCACAAAGGCTGCTTTTTCCAGTTGCAAGTGGTCCATCACGGCGAGAACGTCGGATGCCATCAACTCATACGTGTACGGCCGCTCATCGCGCGTACTGTGGCCATGGCCGCGGCTATCGATGAGCACGGCCCGATAACCGGAGCTCGTCAGGGCAGGAACCTGATAACCCCAATTACCGCTGTGGCCGAGACCACCATGCAGCATGATCACGGTAGGGCCCGCCCCAAAAGTCGCGTACCAGATTCGCGCGCCCTGATGGTCCACATAGCCTTGGTCGCTCGTGACCGGCAGGGCCGCGGCACCGTGCGCTTCGAAATTCTTGAGATCGCCGTCGTGTAATTCCATCCCGATCTGTCTTAAAATACACGCGGCCCCTCAACAAGAAGCCTGCAACTGTCTCTGGCGCCGTCGAAGCCGAGCAAGGGGGGAAACGCCCTCTTTTCGCGAGACATCGTAACCTGAACGATCATGTGGAAGAAGAGCGCGATGAACACCATAAAGATCGCTGAACCGTTGCCGATCCCGAAGATGAAGATCGCCACCGGCAGCCACGCGATCGGCGAGACCGGGCGAGCAGGGTCACGGTCGGCAGGGCCAGATGCTCGATTAGGCGGAAATAACCGATCGCCACGCCGAGGGCGACGCTGACGACAGCATCCAGACCGAGCCCGGCGAGCACCCGCATCGTCGAGGACAGAATCGTGATCAGCACCGCGATCCACGGGCTCGGTCCGGCATCGGGTCTGACCCCGATCTGCCAACACTGAGCCGTGTTGAAGAACCGCGCTTGGCTCGTCAGATCGCTGAGAAAGACGTGCGGCGGCGGAAGCAGCCGGGGATCCGCCCATCCGACATACCACAAGACTTCCCAGATGGCGGTGAAGAGACCGACCGAAACCACGTCCAGAGGAGTTGCGGCAACGATCGGCGGGCGAAAGCGGTGAGGCGTTGCCAGCGCGGCGCAGCGGCTGCCGTCCGGATCTTCCCCCTCGCCCCGCTTGCCCCTCTCGGCGTGCGCGTGCGCGCGCCTGCCGGGTGGCGCATCTTCGATGCGCCAGGAGGGCTGGGGTGAGGGGCTATATCAACGCGTTCGGCCAATTCGAGCTATCCCCCTCACCCGGGACCCGCGCTTAGGCGCGCGGATCCCGACCTCTCCCCGCAAGCGGGGCGAGGTAATTGACCGGCGACGGTTATTCGCTATTTATTCACGCCTCATGCCGCTTTGTTTTGCAGCTGCGAATAGACCTCGGGCACCTCCTTGATCGCCTGTTCGAGGAATGTCCAGTCGATCGCGTCATGCCCGGGCTTGTTCTTGATGTAGCCCATTTCGATGATCGACTCGACGCGGCCGAGGATGTACTCGGTCTGGGCACGCTGGTCGACGCAAGGCGGCTGCTTTTGCGCCCCGATCCGGGCATTTTCGAGCGAGGTCTTGTCGTGGGGACCGACGAGTTCGCCGAGGAAATCTTCAGGGTGCTGCTCGATCAGGCTGCTGCGCGCCGCCAGCACGCAGTCTGTGTAGCGCGGGCGGTAAATGTCGCCGCCGTTCGACAGCATGACCGAGCCCTTGACGTCGTTCAGGAGGCTCGAGGCGTAAGGCTCGATCGTGCAGATGAAATCGAGGGCTCCGGCCTTGAGGCTTCGACCGCCTCGGGCGTGTTGCCCATGTAGCGGACCGTGATCTCGTTGAAGGCCACGTTCTTCTTGAGCCAGTCGTAGGGCAGCACTTCGAGGGTATCCATCTGGAATGTGCCGAGCGGCTTGCCCTTGAGCCTTGCCGGTGTGTCGAGCCCGGGCTGGGCGACGATCACGCAGCTTCGATGCCGCTGCCGCCCGCGATTTTGACCGAAGCGCCCTTGTCATAGAGCCCGATGAAGCTCGTGTAAGGGAGCACGCTTACATCGACCATCCCGGCGCCGAAGAACGTCACCATCTCGGCAAAAGTCGGGGTGTTCACAAATTCGATGGTCAGCCTGTATTCCTTGCCCAGCTGGCGAGCGTGGGTGATGAAAAACGCGCTGTTGCAGAAACCCGAGCCGTGCGTGCCCTTGAAGGTGGCCGCGGCTTGGGCCGAGGACCCGCCGCCGAGAATCCCGAGGGGCCAGCCGATGGCGATGGCGCCGGCAGCGCCGCCCGACAGGAATGCGCGCCGGTCGATCGAGCGCGGGACCGGATCCGGTCCCGGCATAGCCGCCGTGATGGTCACACATGACGTTCCCTCCGCTGAACCGTTCGCTTTCCGGAACGGCAACTTCCGTGCCAAGGCCCTGGTAAGAACCGCCATTTCGGCGCCAGAATCGCGGCGTATGGTGCAGGCCAGGATCCGGGTATCGAGGAGGACGCTCCTCCCCTGTTGCCCCCCTGTTAGCCGATTTCGGCCCCCTGCGAGCGGCAAAAAAGCACCCTGCTCGAGGTTTCGAGTTTAGTTTATTAAGCGCTTGATATTAAAAGCGTAACTCGTGATTATTTCGCTCAATTTCCGGTCTCGAATCGATTTTCCCCCTGTTATCCCGGTCCGAACAGGGTGGACGATCGGGGGTCGGGCAATTGGATGTCGAGACCTCGCGACGATGGAGGGCCCGTTATGAAGACCGCGCTTACCCCCACTCTCGAGATCGCCTACGAGGAAAGCGGGCCGGCGGGAGGTCCGCCGGTCGTATTGCTGCACGGCTTCCCCGACGACGTGCGCGCCTATGACGGTGTCGCCCCGCCGGTCGCCGCGTCGGGCTGGCGCGTGCTCGTGCCCTATCTGCGCGGCTATGGGCCGACCCGGTTTCTCGACCCAGGCACACCGCGATCGGGCCAGCAAGCCGCACTCGGCCATGATCTCAAGGATTTTCTCGACGCGCTCGGCCTCGATCGCGCGGCACTCGCAGGCTATGATTGGGGCGGCCGCGCCGCCTGCATCGTCGCGGCACTGTGGCCGGAGCGGGTCAGTAGTCTGGTCTCGATCGGTGGCTACAACATCCAGAAGATCGCCCGGTCGGGAGAGCCGGCTACGCCCGATCGCGAGCATCGCCTGTGGTACCAGTGGTACTTTCATGGCGAGCGCGGTCGCGCCGGGCTCACGGCAAACCGGCGGCCGCTGTGCCGGCTCTTATGGCAGCTCTGGTCGCCGAACTGGCGGTTCGACGACGCGACCTTCGAGCGGACGGCCGCGTCCTTCGACAATCCCGATTTCGTCGAGGTGGTGATCCAGTCTTACCGTCACCGCTTCGGCCTCGCGCCGGGTGATCCGAGCCTGGAGGCGATCGAGCGTCGGCTTGCGGCACAGCCGCCGATCACGGTGCCGACGATCGTCCTGCACGGCGCCTGCGACGGGGTGTCCCCGCCGCAGGGTTCGGAGGGGCATGCGCGCTTTTTTACCGGGCCTTACCAGCGCCGCGTCGTACCGGTCGCCGGACATTTCCTGCCGCAGGAGGCGCCGGCCGCGGTGGTCGAAGCGTTGTCGGAGCTGCGCAAGCCCTGAGCCGGTGCAGCATTCCCTTGCGAATCGCCGTCGTCGGCACCTCCGGCTCGGGAAAGACGACGCTCGCCAAGGCGCTCGCCGGGCAACTCGCGCTCCCGTGTATCGAGCTCGACGCGCTGAATTGGCAGCCCGGCTGGCGCGACTTGTCACGAAACGACCCCGATGAGTTCGTTCGACGGGTCACTCTCACCGTTGCTGCGGACACATGGGTGGTCGATGGAAATTATGGCCTCGTCCGCGATTTTGTCTGGCGACGGGCGACCCATCTCGTCTGGCTCGATTACGACCGAACCATCATCATGTACCGCGTCATCCGCCGCTCTCTGGTCAGGGCAACGCTGCGCACGGAAATGTGGGCCGGCAACCGAGAGAGATGGCTGCACATGTTGCGGCCGAGCCATCCGATCCGTTGGGCCTGGAGCACTTGGGAGCGGCGCCGCCGAGAATACGAAGAGCGCATCGGGCGGAGCGATTATGCCCATCTCGTCGTTCTGCGCTTGCGTCGGCCGCGCGACGCGGAAGGCCTCCTCCGCCAGCTTGCGCAGGCCTCCGGCGCGCCGGGGCTGAGCGGCTTGACAGGCTTCGAGGCGGCCTCCTAAATGCGCCCTACCGAGCGGGCGCGTAGCTCAGCGGGAGAGCACACCCTTCACACGGGTGGGGTCACAGGTTCAATCCCTGTCGCGCCCACCATCGCGCGATAGATGGCAACAGGCGCGTAGCTCAGTGGCAGAGCACTCCCACCACATGGGAGAGGTCAGGGGTTCGATTCCCCTTCGCGCCTACCACCGCGTCGATCCGCGGCCGGCCTTGCGCTTCGACCAGTCACACCACAAAATCATCGTGTGAGCGACGAAAGAGCCGATCTGATCCTCGAGCATTTCCGGGTTATCCGTAGCGATATCGCGGAGATCAAGACCGATTTGGTCGAGATCAAGCAACACATCGGCTTCCTCGAAGGTCAGTATGCCAATCTGTCGAGCCGGGTCGACCGAATGGGCGGCAACATCGTCCTGATCAAACGCCGGCTCGATCTCGTCGAAGCTTGAAAAAGGCGCCGCTATCGACCTCGGCACCGCCTCGGCGTACCCTTTCGATGGAAATGAATGCGGAGGGGAAGATGCAGTCGACGCGCATCGGCGAGTTCGAAGTTCATCGCGTGGCCGAGTTCGAGGGGCCGTTCTTCCCGCCGGCTGATTTTTTCCCCGATTTCGACCCTGAGGTTGTTCGGGCTAACGCCGACCTGCTCGGGCCGAGGCTGATCGAGCCGGCAAGCGGCAAGCTCGTCTTCAGCTTCCACACCTTTGTCGTCAAGACCGGCAAGCACACGATCCTGATCGACTCGTGCCTCGGCAACGACAAGGAGCGCCCGACGCGGCCGCAATTCCACCGGATGCGCTCACCCTATCTCGCCGATCTCGCGCGCGTCGGGGTCAAACCCGAGGACGTCGATTATGTGATGTGCACGCATTTGCACTGGGACCATGTCGGCTGGAACACCCGGCTCGACAACGGCCGCTGGGTTCCGACTTTCCCGAACGCACGTTATGTGATGGCCCGCCGCGAGTTCACACATTGGCAGAGGCTGCACGAGGGCGGCGAAGACACGCCGCATCGCCGCGCCTTCGAGGACAGCGTCCTGCCGGTCGTGCGCACCGGGCAATCGGAATTGGTCGACGACGATTATGCCTTCGAGGACGGGCTGTGGTTCGAAGCTGCCCCCGGCCACACACCGGGAAATGTCGTGATCCATGCCCGCTCGCGCGACGCGACCGCGGTCTTTATGGGCGACGTGATCCACCACCCGCTGCAATTGTTGAAGCCGGAATGGTCGACGCTCGCCTGCACCGATCGGGAATTGTCGCGCAAGACCCGCACGCGCCTGATCGAGGAACATGCCGAGCGCGGCACCCGCTTGTTGCCCGCGCACTTCCCGGCGCCGACCGTGGGCAAGATCGTCCGGCAGGGTAGCGCCTACTGGTACGAATTCGAATAAGGGCGGAGGGACCGATGGCGAGGATGACGGGCGGCGGCGCGTTGGTCGAGATGCTGCGCCGGCACCAGGTGGATACGATTTTTGCGCTGCCGGGTGTGCAGAACGACGCGCTGTTCGTCGCCTTCTACGATGCCGGCGAGGCGCTCCGGGTGATCCATACGCGTCACGAGCAGGGTGCGGCCTACATGGCCTTCGGGTATGCCCGGGCGAGTGGCAAGGTCGGTGCCTACGCCGTGGTGCCGGGACCGGGCATGCTCAACACCACGGCCGCACTCGCCACGGCCTATGCGACGAACGCGCCGGTGCTGTGCATCAGCGGCCAGGTCGCCTCGGACCTGATCGGCCGCGGCTTCGGCCTGTTGCACGAGATCCCCGACCAGCTCGGGATTCTACAGCGCCTGACCAAATGGGCGGCACGCATCGACCACCCGACGCAAACCGGCAACCTCGTCAACGACGCATTCCGCCAGTTGCACGACGGCCGCCCGCGCCCGGTTGGGCTCGAGATCCCGCCCGATGTACTGGCGCTAGAGACCGAAGTAACGTTGCCGGCGGCCGACGCGTCGCCGGAGACGACCGCCTCCGATCCCGAACTGATCGACAAGGCGGCGGCATTGCTGGCCGAAGCCAGAAAGCCGCTCCTTTTTGTCGGCAGTGGTGCGGTCGGTGCTGCCGAGGAGGTGCTGGCGATCGCCGAGATGCTCGAGGCACCGGTTGTCAGCTTTACCGGCGGCAAGGGCATCGTCAGCGACCGCCATTATCTGGCCCAATCGGCGCTCGCGGGCCATGAGCTGTGGCGCGAGACCGATGTGGTGCTCGCGGTCGGCACCCGTCTGCATCAGCCGCAGGTCCGCTGGGGTGTGGACCGCGATTTGAAGCTGATCCGCATCGACATCGACCCCATCGAGATCACCCGCATCACGAGGCCGGCTCTCGGCATCGTCGCCGACGCCAAGCTCGCGCTCGCCGCCCTCTACCGTGCGCTCGAGCCGCGCAACACCCGGCGTTCGTCCCGTAAAGACGAGCTCGAAGCATTGAAGGGCCGTACTTTGGCAAACCTCGCCGAGAAGCTCGGCCCGCAGTGCGAATACCTCAAAGCGATCCGCGCCGAATTGCCCGATGACGGGATCTATGTCGAGGATCTGACGCAAGTCGGGTATGTCGGGCGGATGGCGTTCCCGGTCTATCGCCCGTGCAGCTATATCCACAGCGGTTACCAGGGGACCCTCGGCTTCGGCTTCGCGACCGCCCTTGGCGCCAAGGTCGGGCGGCCCGATCTGCCGGTCGTCTCGGTCTCGGGCGATGGCGGGTTTATGTACAACGTCCAGGAGCTCTCGACAGCGGTCAAGCACGGCATCGACATCGTCGCGATCGTCTTCGCCGACGGCGCCTACGGCAATGTCCGGCGCATGCAGAAGGAGGATTACGGCAACCGGTTAATCGGGGTCGATCTGTTGAACCCGCAATTTCCGAAGATGGCCGAGAGTTTTGGTGCGGCTGGGGTGCGCACGACGACGCCCGAAGGGCTCGGCCGCGAGCTCGCCGCGGCTCTGAAGCGCCGCGGGACGAGCTTGATCGAGGTCGCGGTCGGCGAAATGCCCGATCCCTGGAAAGTCATGCTGCCGCCGCGCGTCCGCGGGGGACGATAGATCAAGCCTGATGTTCGACAAGGCGAAGCTCGAGGCGCTGCGCGCCAAATATACCGGCGTCAAGGAGACCGAGGTTGCGCCGGCCGAGTTTAGAAAGGCGCTGTCGCTGGTATTCGGCGAGAACTACCGGCGCTCGATGCCTTACGCCGGCTTCTCGACTCTGTTGGACCTGCCGTACCGGCCGGAGGCGCCCGATCTGCCCGATTTCGGCGGGATCGAGGTCGCCCTTGTCGGGGTGCCGATGGATCTCGGCGTCACCAATAGGGCAGGGGCCCGCTTTGGGCCGCGGGCGGTACGCGAGGTCGAACGCATCGGTCCCTACAACCATGCCCTCGGGGTGGCGCCGCGCGGCGAATGCCAGGCGGCCGATATCGGCGACGTGCCGATGCGCTCGCGCTTCAGCCTCGACAGCTCGATCGAGGATATCGCGGCGTTCTACGCGCGCATCCATAAAGCCGGTGTGCGGCCGATATCGGTCGGCGGCGACCATTCGATTACTTATCCGATCCTCCAGGCATTGGGGCACGAAGGCCCGGTCGGTCTCGTCCACATCGATGCCCATTGTGACACGATGGGTGAGATCGAAGGCTCCAAGTTCCACCACGGCGGGCCGTTCCGCCAGGCCGTGCTCGCCGGCGTGCTCGATCCGGAGCGGACGATTCAAATCGGCATCCGCGGCCCGGCCGAGGTGTTCTGGGGGTTCTCCTACGAATCGGGGATGACCGTGCTGCACATCGAGGATGTCGACCGGCTCGGCATCGAGGGTGTCGTCGAGCGGGCGCGCGCGATTGTCGGCGACGGGCCGACCTATGTTTCCTTCGATGTCGATGGGCTCGACCCGACTTTCGCGCCGGGCACCGGTACGCCGGAGGCGGGTGGACTGACCCCCCGCGAGGCGCAAGCGATCCTGCACGGCCTCGCGGGCATCGACATCGTCGGTGGCGATGTCGTCGAGGTGGCACCGCAATACGACGCGACCAGCAACACCGCGATGGTCGGCGCCCAGATGCTGTTCGAGCTCTTCTCGCTGATGGTACTCGGACCGCGTTTCAAGCGGTCCGCGGCTTAGAGCGCTACGTTCGCCGCGCGGCGAGGAGGTCGCGGATCTCCTCGAGCAATACTTCGCTCCGTGGTGGCGGCGCAGGTGCCGCTTCTTGGCGCACGTGCAAACGCGTCAGCACCTTGATCATCCAGAAGACCGCGAAGCTGACGATCACGAACTGGATCACGGCGTTGAGGAACACGCCGAAATTCAAGGTCACGGCACCCGCCTTCTGCGCGTCGGTGAGCGTCGGCGCCGATGGTCCTTTCAGCGTCACAAAGATGTTGGTGAAGTCGATGCCGCCGACGAGAAGGCCGATGATCGGCGTGAAGATGTCCTTCACCAAGCTGTTCACCACGGCGGTGAAAGCAACGCCGATAATGATGCCTACGGCGAGGTCGACGACATTGCCCCGCATGATAAAAGCGCGGAACTCCTCGATCCAAGCCGGACGCCGAACGCTTATCGGTGAAGTAGTTCGTTCGCTCATGGAAACCCCCGATTATCCAGGCGTTTTCTAGACCTTGCGCACCTCGTCGGCGAGCGCGTTGATCTCGGCCGCGGCAGAGGTCGTGTCGGCGCTTTCGAGCACACCGAGACCCGAGGCCATCGCGCGCACAAAAGCGATGCGATTGCCGATCCGGTTCGCGGCGACTGGTGTCCCGGTCTCAGCGAACTCGGCGGCAATGCGGTCGGTCAAGCCCGAGCGCGGCGGCACCCGGTTCAGCACGATGAGCGGGCGTCTCCGTTCGTCGCGCGCCATTTTGAGCGTCGCCTCGGTCGCCCACAAATCGAGCGGCGAGGGCTGAACCGGGATCAATACAAGCCCCGCGGCACGCACCGCGATCTGCGCTTCGGTCTCGGCATGGGGCGGGTTGTCGATCACGACGAGATCGGCGTGGCGTGCTCGATCCTCGATCCACTGGGACGCGCGCCATCCGGGCAAGGCGGCGAAGTCGAAGCCGATGGCATTCGCGTCGAGCCGCGCCCGCCGCAACTCGACCCAAGCGGCGAGGCTACCTTGCGGATCGATGTCGAGCACGGCGACCCGGGCGCCTCGGCGCCCCCAGGCAACAGCGAGTTGCGCTGCGAGCGTCGTCTTGCCGGCGCCGCCCTTGCGCTGCGCTATCGTGATCACCAACCCCGGCATCGTCCCCGCTTTAGCAGAGGTCGATGCGCGAGGTCATCCTCCGGGTCGGGAGTCCCCACCGGTACCTCCGCCTCAGCCCTCCCCTGGAGCCCGATCACTTCGGCCCGCCGTGACGTCGACCCCTGCAAAAGCCGGAAAACAGGGTGAATAATCGATTCGGCCCTGAAATTTGGCTCCGGTTATCCGCGATAACGCCATCTATATCATTGACTTAGAAGCCGGTGTCCGGTGCGTACGAACAGGGGTCCCGACTGCGCCGACCAGGGGAAGAAATTGGTCTATCAGGGGGGTAACAGGGAGACGTCTTGCGAAGGATCATTATGATATTGAGCGACCAGAAGCCTCACATCGCCGTGGCGCTGCGCATATTGGTCTTCGGGTCGCGCTTCTGCGTGCGGATTAAGCCGGGGAATTTGTCGGGGTCTTGCACGAAAAACCGGCGTGCTGTTGCCGACCGGGTCTCAATTGCCTTCCCCCGTGTAGAACTTCATCCCAAAGCCGCGTACGTCGCGCTCGGCGTCGGCAGCCCCGCTCGCCGGCGACGGTCGAGAAGCGCCAGAAACATTCGGTCTTCTTGCCGACCTCGCTGAACACCTTGGCCTTGGTATAGCGTCAGGGCGGCGTTTCAAGTTGTTTTGAAACGCTGCCCCGATTGTTGTCCATGGTATTCACCAGCTTCCAGGGTTTCCACAGGCTTGCGTAGGATTCGCTTAGCCTCGATCTGCTCCTGATCACCCCGTGCTCGGTCAGGGCTGCACTCTGGAAGCCCTTGAAGACCTTTCCGCCGGGATCAGGATACGCGCTCCTCACGCGCTGTCAGTGAAGCCAGAACGCGCTTGGTCGTCTGGCGCAGATTTGCCTGGATCGCCGTATCGAGCGGCAACACCGCATCAAGGTCGTAGCGATCAAGATTCATCACCTTGGTCCACGCAGCCACAAAGTCTTTCACAAACGCCCCCTTCGAGTCGTCACATGCATAAACTTCCGCGATGGCTCGGAGCTGGGAGTTCGAACCGAAGACGAGGTCGACACGGGTGCCGGTCCACTTGAGCTCGTTCGTCGCGCGGTCGCGCCCCTCGAACACGCCTTCGGATGCAGGGGACGCCTGCCACTTCGTGCCCATGTCGAGCAGGTTCACGAAGAAGTCATTGGTGAGCGTCCCGGGGCGCTTCGTGAAGACGCCG
>Ga0306925_10003521_pt1 | contig 13897 bp, 11 predicted proteins | sample flu12Cox44000176_FD_203755 | JGI IMG/M metagenome (GOLD analysis project Ga0306925, IMG submission 203755) | Lab enrichment of tropical soil microbial communities from Luquillo Experimental Forest, Puerto Rico - flux8day.12C.oxic.44.000.176 (v2)... | ecosystem: Environmental > Terrestrial >... | reverse complement strand
TGGCGCCCGACCCCTTCTCCCATCACGGTGCGAAAATCGGTAGTCAGAGCGAGGTCTCTACCTTCGTGCAGTTGTGACCGATCCAGCCCGGGCCAGGGCCCATAGACGCGCCCGCCGCGGACCGGACCTCCCAGCACAAACATCACGTTGGCGTGTCCGTGGTCCGTGCCCCGATTGCCGTTCTCGCGAGCCGTGCGCCCGAACTCCGACATCGTGATGATCACGGTGTCCTCGGCCAGATTGCCAAGGTCGATCCAGAACGCCGCAATCGACTGCGCGAAGTTACGGAGCACGTTACCGAGTTGCCCCTCCACTGCTCCTTCGTTGACGTGATGGTCCCATCCCCCAATATCGGTGAACCCGACTTGTACCCCGACATCAGCCTTAATAAGTTGTGCAGTTTGCCGCAGCGAGTCACCAAAACGGCCTTTGGGATAATTCGCGCCCGCCGCAGGTGTGTATTTCTGTAGATCGGCCGACTTCAGCATCTTTACAGCATCAAAAGTTTCCTGGCCGGTGCCATGAAGCACGGTATCTACCGATTGCGCATACATCGCCTCAAACGTATTAGCAATGGGTGCGGCTGCAGCGTTACCTCCCGCAATCCCAAACCCGATCAGGTTACTCACGGCGAGAGCCGGCGCCCGCCCCGCAAGAATGCGTGGTAGTGAGGTCCCCAGAGCCACGGCTCGAAAGGGACTGTCACTCGCTGGGCGCTCACTCTGCAGTGTGCGATTCAACCACCCATCCTGTGTGCTCTTCACTCCCGGAGTGCCCGACTCCATGTAGTCCTGCGCATCAAAGTGCGACCTCGTTTCATCGGGTGAACCGGCAGCATGAACAATCGCCAGATGTCTCTGGTCCCAGAGAGGCTTCAGCGGAGCGAGCGACGGATGCAGTCCAAAAAAGCCGTTCAGGTCGAGGACCTGCTGGCGAGGAATAGCAATACTAGGGCGCATCTGATAATAAGCTGGCTCGGCGTGCGGAATCACAATGTTCAGTCCGTCTGCTGCCCCGCGCTGGAAAATTACGACCAAGCGCTTGCCCTTCATGGCCGAGTCAGTCGTTCCCAACGCGGCACGGGTCAGAAACGAAGGAATGGCCGCTGTTCCCACTACGGCCATCGCGCCGCCCTTAAGAAATGTTCGCCGGGTAATGTTCATGATGCTCTCGCGTTTCCTGACACCGGTGCAGGTGCCAGTCATCGCCGCTGAAACTCCGGTGATCCCAACAATAAGGCGACTGTCGTGGTCGCAGGAGGGAGCCGGCCCGCTCCTGGCCCGCTTGCTGAAGTGCTAATCTCACGCTCAATTGTCTGGTGCGTCTGCGGAGAGACATCGCCATCCAGCAAGATCTGCTCCAGCCTGGTCTGACTCGCATAAGGGTCGCTGGATCCTCCCGACGAGTCCCCCGCCACTTGCTCGGGTACGATTCTTGTCACCTCGAAGTGCGTGCCGCCGATCTTGTTGTTTGCCAGCGACAATGCGAAGTTCATACGGTCCAGCAGCGCAGCCGAATTGACCCACGTCTCCGCACTCGTCGAATATCCCGTCGGAGGCTGCATGCCGTAAATCGGCATTCCCATGGCATTGAGCGTGTTCAACAGCGGCTGGGTCTCAGTCACCTCCGCGTCAGTGGCGCGTAGGGCCGACACCACATATTCAAAGGGCGTCTTCACCTTCGCACGATACGACTCCGGCGCCCAAAACTCCTGCGATTGCAGCATGGTTCGCATCACTTCGCGCAGGTCGCCGTCAGTTTTGCGAAAGGTCTTTGCCATGGCGTCCACCAACGCGGACGGCGGATCGTCGGAGACGAATCGCTTCGCCAGTTTCAGCGAAATGAAGTGCGCTGTGGAGGGATGGTGGGCCAGAATATCGAGGACCTGTAGGCCTTCCTTCTCCCCGTTCTCCTTGATCTTGTGTCCTAATACCTTCTTTGTTCCCGGCTCGTGCAGCTTTGGCTTGAAGACAAAGCCTCCCCCGTCGCGGGGTTCCTCTAAGGTCCAGCCCGTAAATACTCGCGCGACTTCCGTCACGTCCGGCTGCGTGTAACCGCCGTTCACGCCGAGTGTGTGCAGCTCCATAAGCTCGCGCGCGTAATTTTCATTCAGTCCAGTGCGCCGCTTCGGTTGATTTGGTTTAGCGCTATTTGCCGGTCCCGAATTCTGCGGTCGCGAGCTCGGATAGGTCACGGGCCGCGGGCCGAACGGCCCGGTGCTCGGTCGTCGCCGAGGACCTGCCTGCGGAGCATTTCCGGTCGCCGCCTGCGAGTTAGGCCCCTCGCTTTGCCAGTTGTCCAGGTAAAACAACATCGCCGGACTTTGCGCCGTGGCCACCAGTAGGTCCTTGAACTTGCCCAGCACGTGCGGCCGGATGACGTCGCGCTCATACGAAATGATCTGGTAGCGGTCTGCACCCTTTCCGATGTACACGTTGAAGTGGTTGAACCAGAAATCCGTAAGCACCTCTTGCAGCTGCCGATCGCCATACACGGCGCGCAACAGCTTCCCTGACTGCGCTTCAAAGCTCACCAGTGCTTGAGGATTGTCGAGCGCAACAACTGTCTCCCGCTGCTGCGGTGTGAGCCCGGCAAGCAACGCCTGCTTCTTCGGCCCGGGCAGACCCTTAAGCAGCGCTGACTGTTCCGACGCCGGCAGGGCCAAAATGCGCTGCATACGGTCTTCTGGCTGCAACTGAATGAGCCAGTCAATCTGGCTATGTGCCTCGCGCCTATCCTGCTGTCGTGGAACAGCTGGTGGTTCAACCGGGCCAGTCTGACTCGCACTTGCAGCCATGACGGTCGCTGCGTTTCCCATTAACGGGACTGTCGTTGTCCTGGCTTTCTTCTCGTCCTGCTTATTCTGGAGCCTGGAAATGCCGGCCATGTAAATCGCATGCCGATACGGGTCATGCGGAATCACGACCTTGCCTTCCATCGCGGCCTTGAGCAGGGGATTGGGAGGGAAGTCTGTCGCCATCTCGCGCGAGCTCATTCTCAACGTGCGATATTGCTCCAGCCGAGCCTCGATCGCACTGTCGTCACTCTTGTCCGGATGCAGTTGCAACTCGATCCATTTGTCCGCTCCCATCGCCGACACTGCTTCGGCATCACCGGGACGTGGGCCAAATGTCAGTCGATCGAGGGCGTGGACTGCGCGTCGGTGCTCATCGGCGGAATGCGAAGGCTTGGACTTGCTCTTGGCGAGCGTCACTGCCGCAATGCAAAGGGTTGCCAGGATTACTGCGACCCATAAGCGAACTCGCGTCATGGTAACGACTCTCCCACGTTGTGGCGGCTGAAACCTATAAACCTTCTCGTCAGGGAAAGTTGCTGGCTCCAGCGCGCCTGGGGCGTCTTTAGAAAAAATCGCGCAGTCCGGCGAAACTCTCAACCTGCAGCAGCCGCCGCAAATGGTCTGAGCTCTGGCGCAACTCATCGCGCTCGAGCATCCAGGTTTTGTCGTGGGGCACGAAAACCGCATGCAAGCCTGCCTCCAGGGCCGGGTTAATGTCCGACTTGGGGCTGTTTCCGATCATCCAGGTGACGTCAGGCAGCAGGCCGAACTTTTCGACGACCGCACGATAAGCGCCTGCATCCTTCTCGGCGACGACCTCGATCGCCCTAAAGTACTGCTTCAGTCCAGAGCGCTCGACCTTACCAGTCTGCTCGGCAAAATTGCCCTTGGTCACCATGAACAGTCTGTGACGCTGTGAAAGCTCTGCCAGCGTCTCCGGCACATTGGGCAGAATTTCCATTGGGTGTTCGGCAATTTTAAAGGCTAGGCTCCGGATGGTTTCGTCCCACTCCGGCGTAACCTGCTCTTCCGACAGCTTCTCGAAGCAGATGACCAGGGCGCCGGCGAAGCTGTGCATACCGTAGCCGTGCTTCTGAATGTTCTGCCGCTCGACCTCATACAAAACATGGCGGACTTGATCAGGCGTGTAGTGACGATGATTGAGAAATGAGATGAAGTCCGTTATCGCTCGCTCGAAATAGATGTTGTTCTCCCAGAGCGTGTCATCCGCGTCAATCAGCAGGTTCTGGCCTGGAGCGATCTTTGGGGGGAGCACTGCGGGCATAGATTTATCTTACCGAAGGCGGACAGGCATGATTGCCGGTAGAGAAGTACCTCGCGTGAAAAGCGAAATGGCCAGCGACGATGCCAGCCATTGCTAACTACATTAACGTACGCTTATGCCGGAACTGCGGCATCGCCCACGAAATCAACCACCGGCTTGTGTGTGATAATCCCACGCTCGTAGCCCATAGCAAGCAGTTTGACGATGGCCTCCCGTCCGTCTTTGCCGTAATCGAGCGTCCGCTCGGTGACGTACATCCCGACGAATTTGTCCGCTTGTTGGACATCCAGGTCACGAGCAAATTGCATCGCGTACTGTAATGCCTCCTCGCGATGATCGAGCGCGTACTGAATGCTGTCGCGCAGTGCATTGCAGCACGATGCCGTTAACGCCGGCCCAAGGTCACGTTTAACCGCGTTTCCTCCTAGCGGAAGCGGCATGCCAGTAAGGTCGCGCCACCACTTGCCCATATCGAGGATGCGGTGCAGGCCCGATTTACTATACGTCAATTGCCCTTCGTGAATGATCAGCCCCGCCTCAAACTTGCCGTCTAGCAGGCGCGGAATAATCTCATCGAAAGGAAGTACCTCTGTGATGGCGTCAGGCGCGAACAATTTCAGAGCCAGGTACGCCGTCGTCATCGTTCCCGGGACGGCTATCTTCACCTTGTGCACGTCTTTGGGCGAAATGTTGCGGGACGCGACGACCATCGGGCCGTAACCCTCACCCACGCTTCCGCCGCATGGCATGAGGGCGTAATTCTCCTGAATGTATGGATACGCGTGGAACGACACGGCTGTGACGTCGTAGAAGCCCTCCAGCGCCTTTTGGTTGAGGGTCTCGATATCGCAGAGCGTATGGGTGAATTTCACGCCCGGGAGGCGCACCTTGTTCGTGGCCATGCCATAGAACATGAATGCGTCATCGGAGTCGGGGCTGTGCGCCACCTTGATCTCGCGGGTTTTGCTTGCTGGACTGCTCATAAGGGCGCCACCTGGTCAAATTCCACCGAGCACGCAGTTCTTCAATATCCACCAAGATGCTCCGCGGCCTAAATCGTGCGCTGTATCCGACGGGCCGCGGCCGCTGCGGCCATCACCTTCACGACCTCAGCGAAGAGGAACGGTGCCAAGCCAAACGCGATTGCTCGTTGCCAGCTTCCGGTCATCACTGCCAGCCATGCAATTCCTGCCGCGAACAGTACGAGTTCCGCCACAATGCCGCCGAGCAAGTTCCGACCGAGCGACGCACCCCTCCGTTCCGAGATCCAGCCGGCCACAAATGCGACCACCGGATACGCCACGAGGTACCCGCCGGTCGGGCCCAATAGCTGTGCGATTCCCCCGACGCCCGCTGGGCTAAACACCGGCAACCCCATGGCGCCCCACGCCAGATACAGGGCCGCCGCGGCAGAGCCTCGCTTGCTGCCCAACGCCATTCCCACGAGCAAAACTCCAAAGTTTGCCAGCGTCAGCGGTACGGGTGTAAACGGCAACGGCAGTACTAGCCGCGCGCAAACCGCTATAACCGCGCTGGCCCCAATGATGATCCCAACCTGCTTGGATAGGTTTAGCCAGTGCTCGCTGACCGACCCATGAACCTCAGCATGTGCCATTTTGGAAACTCCCACCGTTTAATGTTCCGCGCAGAACTACGTATTTTCGTTTTCTGGGGCAGTTGTTTCGTCAGTCGTTTCCGCTTGCCCAGTCTGTCTTTCAGTCGGCTTCGTGTTCAAATGCCGCCTTACCCGCAGCAAAACCCCGATTCCTACCGCCAATAGCGCTGCAGTGCACAGAATCAGAAGGACAAACAGAATCTTGATCACCACAGACACTCAGGATATCAGATGAGAACGCCACGAATGTGCTCAAGAACAAGTCAACCTTTTATGCCTAAGCGTTGCAACAAAGACTATTGCTTTAGAGTGAACTTTCCCGCCATCGCCGCCTCGATTTCCTCGGCGGTGTGCGGAAGCGACCGCGTGAAGTCCACCAACGTTCCCTCAGGCGAATACCACACGATGTCTTCGATTCGCACCCCTAGCTTTTCTTCCGGAATATAAATTCCCGGTTCCACTGTGAAGACGGCTCCTTTCGGAATCGGCGCTGTGCTATCTCCGGGATCATGTACTTCCAGACCGACATAGTGTCCCACGCCGTGGATGAAATACTGCCCTAGCGGTTGGCCGTGCAGGTCTTTGCCATGCGAGTTAATGTAGTCGAACGCAACTTGAGATAGGGAGTCGGAACCATGTCCCGTGAGTTTGCTCTTTCCTCCATGGAAAGCGGCCATCACCGCCTGCTGCGCCCCCAGCACAATATTGTAGATCTCACGCTGTCGATCCGTGAACTTCCCGTTGGCAGGAGCCGTGCGCGTGATGTCGGAGGCGTACATCGCGTACTCGCCGGCAACATCCATGACCACGACCTCGCCCGCCTTGATCGGCGCGTCATTGGCCGAGTAATGCAGCACCGTCGAATTCACCCCGGTCCCGATAATGGGTGCGTAAGCAGGCCGATTGCAGCCTCGCTTCAGGAACTCGTATTGCATTCGTGCGGCAACGTCATGCTCATTAATCCCCGGCTTGATCATCTCGAGCGCCGCCATGTGTGCGGCCATGGAAGCGTCGGTGGCATGACGGATACGGTCGATCTCGCCCTGGTCCTTCACCACCCGTAATTGGGCCATCAAAGGCTTTACGTCATGCATCGACGTGCGCATCGGAAATGTATTTGTACGCCGCAGCCAATCCAAGGCATAGGCTGATGACGGGACCTCACCATCCTGCGTCAACTCGGCATACACCGCCGCCGTTCCGCCTGTCAGGATGCGTGCCAGTTCCGGTGGCATCTGGTCCAGATTCACTACCCGCTCAAAGTCTCTAATCGCCGGAGCTTGCGGGTTGTCGGCGCCCAGCATTGGTCCAGTCCATTTCTCCGGTGTGGAATTGTGCATCGGCAAGAGCAGAATTTCGCTGTACTGCCTGCCGGGGGTGGTGTCGTGACCCGTGACCTGTGCCGCAATCACCAGCGCCGCACCGGGTTCGTCCCATCCAGTCAGGTAATAAAAATTGTTGTCCTGGCGGAAACCATAAATCGCATTCGGCCCTTCCGCTTCGGTTCCTGCAAATAGCACCGCCACTCCGCCGTTGAGCTTTTGCGAGAGCGCGACACGGCGGGCGCGGTAATCGGCGTTCTATTGGCGCTCCCGGCCGAGGCCGTTAGCGGTCACCGTTCCGAGTGCCAAAATTATCAATAAGTACTTTAAGTAAGGGCTGGTATCGATTGATTTCATGTTAATAAATATGCGGTCTCAAACCCCCACCGGAAACGGCTTCGTGCTGTGTTCTTCGGCGCGCGCCGCCACCAAGCTGTCGAATCGGCCCTGCAAAAGCGACATCAACCCCGTGTACCAGTAACCGAACACGAACAAAACCAGGAAGGGCACGGTGAAGTAATTTTCCACGCTGATCGCGTACCAGACGGTCAATGCGAAGTATGTTCCGATTGCCAGCTCGACATAGGGTACGAATCCCAGACGCTTGCGATATTTCTTGGCCGCTACACTCTTGTCTTGCTTAGTGACGACGCGATATTTTGGCGTCCGAGCAAACGCGGTCTGCTTGCCGACGAGGGCCTCTAGGACGGCCTTCGTATTCGTAATCGTCAACCCGATACCCAATGCCATTAGCGGTGGCAGGTACAAAAACGTCCGCAGCCACGTCTTCGGGAAAAGCTCCTTCTGCGACACGAGATAGAAGCTGGAAATCGAAAATGTCGAGGCCAGAAACAACGGCAGGTCGATGTAGAGCATCTGGAACCAGCCTTGATATGACCGAATGATCATTGCCGGCATCAGCAAAGTGCTCAACACGATCATCAATGGGTAGCCGATATTCGCGGTTAGGTGATACCACGCTTCGATTTTTTCGCGGCGAGATACATCTGCCCGTAGGACCTTGGGCAGATCCTTCATCGCGCACTGAATCAGACCTTTGGCCCAGCGCGCCTGCTGTGTCTTGAAGGCCGTCATCTCGATCGGCAGCTCCGCCGGGCACTCGACGTCCTGTAGGTATTTGAACTTCCATCCCTTGAGCTGCGCGCGGTAGCTCAAATCGGTGTCTTCCGTCAGCGTGTCATGCTCCCAGCCGCCGGCGTCATCGATGGTTTTGCGACGCCACATTCCTGCCGTGCCGTTGAAGTTGAAGAACACCCCTGCGCGCGACCGGCCGCCGTGCTCCAACACAAAGTGCCCGTCGAGCAGGATCGCCTCCACCTCAGTTAAGAATGAGTAGTTGCGATTCAGGTGCGTCCACCGCGTCTGCACCATGCCGACTCGCGGATCGGCAAAGTGATGAATCACTTTTTGCACCCAGTCCGGATGCGGCGTGAAGTCCGCGTCGAAGATCGCCACGAACTCACCTGTGGTAGTTTTCAATCCAGTATCCAGCGCGCCAGCTTTGAACCCTTCGCGATTCGTTCGATGGTGGTACGAGATGTTGTGCCCCATTGCGGCATAGCGCCCGACGACTCCCCGAGCGACGTCGACTGTCTCGTCGGTTGAATCGTCCAGTACCTGGATCTCGAGTTTATCTGGCGGGTAGTCCATCTTGCACACGCAATCCACCAGCCGGTCGATCACAAACTGCTCGTTAAAGATCGGCAGTTGGATCGTCACCTTGGGTAACTCCGCAAATCGCGACGGCGGATCGGTTGTTTTGTTCTTGCGGTGCTTGTAGTACAGGTACACCAGCTGATACCGGTGCATCCCGTAGAACGCCAGTAGGACCAGCACGATGAAGTAGGGAATCAGCAGGGCGAAATCGAATGCGTTGGGCTTGTAGAGTCCCCTGAACGTCGTGTCCAGAAAATGCGTGCGCAAATAGTGCCGGAGTCCGTGCGGCGGCTCGGCGAAAAATATACCCAGCATGATCAAAGCGGCGTTCAGAGAGGTTCTCCCTGCGACCGCGTAAGGCGGTCTTCCTTGATAGCGATGCTAACAACGCGATGATTGTACCTGACCCCGGCTCCCGGAAAGCCGGAACCAATCCCTTCCGCCGTTGCGAATAGGGAAGGGTTCAACGCAAAGCTGTCGGAGCGGTCCAGAACCCCGTTGACTGCTGCCTTGCATGGGCGAACAATAGGGCTGGGCGTGTCGGGATGAATTCGAAAAGGAGTTTGCAACTGGTCTTGATCTGCGTGCTATGGCAGACCTATGCCTTGGCTCAGTTTGAGGGCCTGTTTTCATCTTCCGTCGCCGAGCCCCCAGCCTCATCCGGCCCGGGACCCGAAGACGCGTTACTTTCCCCGGCCTGCTACGTAAACACCTACTTCGGATTCAAACTCGATCTTCCTTCCGACGCCCAGCTCAAACCAATCGCCGTTCCTGGGACCGCCGATCGTCGCATTCAGCTGCTGGAACTGGTAGGTGCAGCTCCCGGGTACGCGGCGATCTCCCTCAGCGCGTATGAATACAAGAACAAAAACTACACCGACGCAAAGGGCATCCTTCGCCGCCAGCTCGATCAGGAGCTGTTTATCGGTGTGGAAGAGCTTAAGGGACTGTCCAAAATTTCCATCGACAACCACCAGTTTTACTACTTCGAGACGCGTCGCGGCGCCGAGCAGCACATGGAATTAGCCACCGAACTCAACGGCTACGTCGTCTTGGCACTGCTCAAGGCAAACGACCCCGCGATGGTCAAGCAGCTCGCCGCCGAGTTCTACCACCTGAATTTCTTTCCTCCGGGAGAAGCAGCGCGCCGGGCGGGTCCCGATGCCACTGCCTACGACGGTCCGGCAATTTCGGCGCAACGGTTGAGCAACGTTCGGGCAATGGCACCCGCCGATCACATGGACCCTGGAAAGGTTGACGGCAACGTCTATCGCAACACGCAGATTGGCATGCTGTATGAATTCCCTCAAGGCTGGAGCATCGAGCCGCAAGGCGCGGTCGAGCCGGCGGTGATCAGCTATCACGAGAAGGTCACGGGCGAGGCAATGCTGGGCCCGCGCGAGCGCGCCGTGGTCAAGGCTTGCCGCCGCACACTCCTGTCCGCGTGGCGCACCAAGCCCGGCGCGGAAGGTCAGGTTCCGTACGATGAGTTCGGCGAAGTTACACTCTCCGCCATGCCGCTGTCGTGTTTTCCCAACATTCACTTTCCCGACGATCTCAAAGACGCCGCCGCGATTCGACGATTTGTCGTGGGCCTAAGCCTCACCGAACCGCTTCAACGCGACATGACGGATGCGCGCACGTACGAAGCCGGTGGCAAGTCATTCGTGCTGACCCACGGCACCATTGCCTACAAGGAAGACGGCGACAATCTGTCCCGCCGGGTCTCGGTGGCGATGGCGCTCACCCAGCAGCGCGGATATCTATTGGTCTGGTTGTTTGCCGCACCGCACGACGCCGAATTGCGTGAATTGCTCGCCGCCCGGGTGAAGTTCGACACGGAGCCTGCGAACAGAGAATCCACCGCAATCAAGAATGGCGGAGGCGCTTCGACCCCCGACGAGAACTCGCAATCTGTGAGCGCGTCTTCAGCTGTTCCGTCAGCAAGCAATCAGACGACTGCGACTGCTTCCGAAGCGACCTCCGAGCCCGCAGCACCCGCCCCTGCGCCAAACTCCTCGCCGCAAACATTTCCTCGACCGACGCTGTTGCGCGATGGCGAAACGATGGAGAGCCAGCAGGTGCAGGGCAAACCCATCCTCAACAAGAAGCCAAATTGACTTGATGGTTGCACTGCCAGGAGCCGCTCCAGCGGCTTTAGCTACTGGAGAATCGCCTTGATTTGGGCGACATGATTGATATCATGCCCTGCGATCTGCACCGCCAGTTCCTGAACCGTCATCCTTCCACGTTCGGTGTGGATGCCGTGCTTCTGCCACTCGTCCGGCGTGAGCTTGCTGAGCATCTGTAGGTTTGCATCACGAAGCAGACGAAATTGTTGGAGCGAGTCTTCCGGCTTGCGCGAGGCATAGGACCCCAGCTTGTCCCACAGGTTCTGGTTGTAGCCGGGAAGGGAACACCCGTCATGTTCTAGCATCTGCCGGTAGCGCCACGAACTTGTAATCTCAGCTTCGGCTAGGTGTGCCAGAACTTCGGCGACGGACCACTTCTCCGGGGTGGGCCGTTGGGTGAGCGTCTCCCCCGGAATCCCCTCGATTAACTTCTCCAACTCCGCAGCCGTCTCGCGCTGAACGGCGACCGGGTCTTTGCCTTCCATCAGAGCCAGGATGCGTGCCTTGTACTGCATCTGAGTTTCCACCGCGGCTCACCTCATAGCTAATTCAAAAAGAACTTCGTATACAGAGTGTCCCTTTGTGCTGGACGAAAGCCGGCATCGCGGATGATCCGGCGCAGTTCTTCTTCGGTCGTGCAGTTCCGCACACCGGCCGCGCGGACAACATTCTCCTCGATCATGACCGAGCCCACGTCGTTGCCGCCAAACCGCAACCCCATCTGGCAGACCTTCAACCCCTGCGTCACCCAACTGGACTGCACGTTCTCGAAGTTGGTTAGGTACAAGCGCGCGATCGCCAGTGTCTTTAGATATTCGACAGCTGTCGCTTCGTCCCACCCGCGTCCACCCAATGCGGTATTCTGCGGCTGGAACGACCACGGAATGAACGCCGTAAAGCCACCCGTCTCCTCCTGCAGTTCGTAAAGCACCTGGATGTGATTGACCCGGTGCTGGTAACTCTCGCCTACGCCAAACATCATTGTGGCTGTAGTGCGCATCCCCAACCTGTGCGCGGTGCGATGCACATTCAGCCAATCGTTGGTGAGGCACTTGAGACGCGCAATCTTGTAACGCACCTCATCGTCCAGGATCTCGGCGCCGCCACCGGGAATCGAATCGAGCCCCGCTCCGCGCAGCCGTTTGATTGTTTCCTCAATGGTCAGGCCGCTGACGTCTGCGATACAGATGATCTCCGACGCCGAAAAGCAGTGTAGATGAACCTGCGGGAAACGCTGCTTAATACCACGCAACATCGCTTCGTACCACTCGATTTTCAGGTCGGGGTGAAGTCCGCCCTGCAACAGGATGCCCGTGCCGCCCAGCTCCACTGTCTCGCGAACCTTGTCGTAAATCGTCTCGGGGTCGAGGATGTAGCCTTCCGCCGCCAGCTTGCCTTTCAGCGGGCGATAAAACGCACAGAACGTGCAATATTCTGTGCAGAAATTCGTGTAGTTGATATTCCGGTCGATGATGTAAGTTACGACACCATCGGGATGCAGGCGGCGACGCACGGCGTCACCTTCCATACCGATGCCGATCAGGTCGTCAGAGCGAAACAACTCCAGCGCTTCGGCTTTGCTGAGTGACATAGGAGACCAAATCTCTCTATGACATTTTAAAGCACGGGAACTTAACCGAGCCCACCGGCGAATACCGGCCAGAAGCGCTCCCTAGGTTCCAAGCGCGTCAGGGCCGGAAACAAATGCGCTGCTGATACGGACCCCAAGGGACGCTACGAGCTGATAGCTAGGTCTTCCCCCGTCCCGCAACAAAGAGCACCGCCGCGCGTTTATATCAGCGCCGGCCGGCGCGCCAAACCTTGTAGGATAATAGGGTATTCAGCGAAATCAGGTTTCATCAGCTGACCCAGGTCGCTTGACCCAGTGAGGGTGAGTGGGCAACGCTATCAAAGGACACAGAATGAATCGATCTACCCCGTTTGGATTTCCGAATGGCAAGGCCTTCCGGAAGTTGCTGCCGAGCGTGATGCTGGCCCTGGCGTTTCCGGCATGGGCGTCATTGGGTGACAACGTCACGTCGGTGCAAACCGACACAGCCCACATGAAGGGCACCCTTCGCAGCGTCGCGACCCAACGCTATGTCACACACGAGATCCAGGTTCCGACGGGACAGAAGGTTCGTGAGTTTGTTTCCCCCGACGGCAACGTTTTTGGGGTCGCGTGGGATGGCCCGTATCAGCCCGACCTGCAACAGGTTCTTGGCAGTTACTTCGAGCCCATGAAGCAGGCGGTCGCAGCGCAACAGCGCCACGGCCACGGTCCCATTTCGATTCAAACCTCTGATTTTGTTTTCGAGCAGGGCGGACACGCACGCAACTTCCACGGCCGCGCGTATGTGCCGGCTATGGTCCCACAGGGCGTGGATGTCATGGAGATCCAATAAAGGAGCTGGCGTGCGACTCTTAGGAATCCTGGCAGCAGCGTGCTGCTTGATGACCCTCGCGGCTTGCGGAGGCGGCAGCAGCAGCAGTACAACCTCGACGATTACTGTGGTGGGCGCAAGCTGTAGCCCCACCTCGATCGCAGCCGGTCAAACCAGCCAGTGCACAGCCTCGGTTTCGGGCACCGGGAACTTCAGCTCCACGGTCACATGGACGGCCAGCGGGAATGGGACGATCAATCCCAGCAGCGGCCTGTTCACGGCTTCGACAGTACCTTTCACTACCCAGGTCACCATCACAGCGACTTCCACGCAAGACACGTCGAAGACCGGTACCACCACCATCACTGTCGCTACGGCGGGCACCGTCAACGGTGTGAGCGCCACTTGCAATCCAACGTCGATTCAAGCGGGGCAATTGAGCGCCTGTACTGCTAGCGTCAACGGCACCGGCAATTTCAGCACTAATGTCACCTGGACGGCGAGCGCCGGCACCATCAACCCGATCACCGGTGCCTACAGCAACACCACGCCCGGTACGTACACCATCACGGCAAGTTCGCAACAGAACCCGTCGGTAACGGGAACCGCAACGGTGACAGTCTCCAATGGCGTGAACAATGCTTTGGCAATCACCGTCGATGGTGGACCGCCCGGCTTGAACTCG
>Ga0306925_10003520_pt1 | contig 13898 bp, 7 predicted proteins | sample flu12Cox44000176_FD_203755 | JGI IMG/M metagenome (GOLD analysis project Ga0306925, IMG submission 203755) | Lab enrichment of tropical soil microbial communities from Luquillo Experimental Forest, Puerto Rico - flux8day.12C.oxic.44.000.176 (v2)... | ecosystem: Environmental > Terrestrial > Soil... | reverse complement strand
CCAGGACGAAGAGATGATGCTGGAGGTTTTACTCGACTGGCGCGGCAATGAAGCGGTGAACGAAGCCAGGCTCGCCGCCGATCTCGGCGAACTGGCTGTCGACTATTCCGACGCGCAGTTGAAGGATCTGAGGATCGGGGCGCTGCTGCACCGCGTATCGGCAATCCTGCGCGAGCACTCGATCGTGCTGCCGGCTGATCTCGCTCTGCTGTTCAAGGCGCTCATCACCCTCGAGGGGTTCGGCCGCCAGTACGATCCGAAGTTTCGTCTGGTCGAGCGCGCGGAGCCGTTTCTCAACCGCGCCATGTCCGAGCGCTATCAGCCGGTAGAGGCGTGGCGGCGGGGTCAAGCGACGCTCAGCGACTTCCTCGGGCTGGTCGCCTCAATCCCGCGTGACCTTGCTCGGCTGGTCAAGGACGCGCGGCATGGCCGCATGCGGATCGACCTCGATCTCAAGCGTCTCGACGCCTTCGGTGATCGGGTACACGATGCGCTTGATCGCGCAACGATCGGTATCATGACGGCGTCGCTTGTGATCGGCTCTTCCATCGTAATGACAGTAGCGGGAGGCCCGACCGTGTTCGGGGTCTCCCTGCTTACCTACTGCGGACTGGTTGGCTACCTGATTGCATTCGTCAACAGCCTTTGGGTCATCTTTTCAATTTGGCGATCTGGACGGCGGTGACTGAACGTCACGCGACCGCCGAGCTTGGTGGTTTCTCGATTCGGCCAGTGGTGTGCCGCGTTAGGCGACCTGGTCTTGGCTGCTAGACAGTGGCGCGAGCCTCCGCCGGGCGCGGAACCAGCAGGGGCTATGCCCGCCTATTCAGCATGCTGGCCGACACGAATCGACCCTGCGCAACATCCCCTTGCCGAACATTTCTGGCGACGCGCTCTTCGAGCGCTCGCAGGCATGCGAGCATTGCCGCCGAGTAGGAACTATTGCATTAGGCGCCGCAACACCGCCGGATCGAGAGGTGTTGCTGAGACTGTGACCGGCGGCGAGGGCGAAGACAAGGAACGGACTGGTTGAGCCTGCAGCGGCTTTGACTGGTGCCCCTATGCATACGGCCGCGCCCGAAGCCACGACGGTAGCTAGTAGGATGAGGCCCGCAAGCACGATCGCTGTAATTTTGCCCATGGGAAACCTTCGGTGACGTTCTGCTGCCGACAGCCGAAGGCGGCGTGAGGCACATGCTTCGCAAACACGCCGTCACCTTGAAGAAGAGGCCCATGGAGGGGAAGAAGTATTGATCTACGTCAATTTCAGGCACCGATTTAAGATTTTTAAAAGCGAACGCCGGGAGCGGTCAAGTTGGGGTCTTGCCTGACTGATGCGACCCGCTAGGACGGCTCCCGGCGTATCGTTCGTGAGCAGCCACTGCGCTGAAGCCCGAACGCATGCATCAGCGGTCACCGTGGCCTTACCGTCGGTGGTTTCATCCAGTCACCCTCCACGAGTTCACGCCAATAAATTAGCTCGCAAAACCTGCGCGAAATTAATCAAGATCAAATCTCGGCCAAGCAGCATTGCAATTCAGCATAGCCGACCCGCTTTCGTCGATGGCGTGCCGCAGTGCTGGCCCGTTAAAAGAAATTTCGATCACAGCGTCGCGTGATTTGATTTTGATCAATGCCGCCGGTGACAGCTATTGAATATTTGCCCAAATCAATCGTTGGAGGATGGCGATGCGCACATTCGAGATCTTTCGGCGGGTATTCCCCAAAAGGATGGCTTTGATGTCGCGACGGCCGCGGAGACCTGACTTTACCTGTGGAGACTGCGAGCGTTGGGAGCGATGCGGTTTGCCGCCTCACGACGACTGTATCCACAGAGCTGCCCAGATCGCTCGCGGCGCAACACCGGTCAAACGTTTGCCCCTGTTTATGTACTAAGCGGCCTCGCAACCGAGCAAAGCTTGAATGCTTACAGCAGCGCGCGTATCGCAACTGGCACGAGAACATGCCGATCAGGCGCATGGGAGCGCCGATCGCTACCAAGCACAACTTTGCCGATTAAAGAGCGAACAAACGGAGCTAGAGGCGAAACTTCGGGCGTCGATCCTGTCCAGCGCGCGCGTTGCGAAGTTTGAGGCAGAGATCGAGGGGCACCTCCAATGCCCCCATTGTTGGATCGATAACGGAACGCGATCTCGCCTTAATCCCATGCCAGGCACCGCCGGCGAGGACATGTTCAGATGCGATGAATGTCATTTTGAAATTTACACTCCCGGCTAAAATCCCCGCCCTCACCGCGCTTCGCAGCGCTTTGCTTTGATCGGCACGCTCTGACGCCATGGTGCGAGCGGTGAACGTCTTCCCTAACACAAGGAGATTGTCGCAGATGGTTGGACGCACAAAACTCCGTTGCACATGTCGGTGCCTGGTATTTGCTGCGAGCCTTGCAGCCGCCAGCCCAGTATTTGCTGCCGACCCTAGCAACGGGCGACGGCTTGCCCACCGCTGGTGCGAGGCCTGCCACGTCGTGACGCCGACACAAAGTCGTCCGGCGACCGATCAGGCGCCGCCATTCGCCACGATCGCGAAGATGCCCGGCGTCGATGCTGCCAAGATCGCTTTATTCTTGCTCGACCCGCATCCGAAGATGCCGGACATGGGCCTATCTCGATCAGAAGCAGCAGACCTCGCGGCTTATATTGTAACTCTCAAATAATTTCAGTGCGTGCTTGGCGGATCGGGGCCGGGGACATTGAGGGCCGGTGTTGCTTCGATCCCGCGCGAGCCGCAGAAGCAGGGCCTTACAGGCGATCGGCTGTCCGCCGTGTTAGAAGGCGCGCGCCCTTTCTGGTCGCGGAACTGGCAGCACCGTAAGACTTCGCACCCCCTGAGCCCCCTGAATCAAGACACCCTCAATGTCCGCGGTCGCGGACGGCCCCGTAACCAGCGCGGCGTAGCGTGCCGTCTTGAACCGCGGATCACGGTATGCGTCATGCAGATTCGCGACCATGTCGGAAGGATCGAGCAAAGCAACGAGGTGCTGCGCAAGATAAGCAAGCGCATTGACCTGCAACTCGGCCTCGCTGAGCCAGATCGAGCCTGTTTCGGCAACCCCGAAGGTCGCGCGTACGATAGCAATGTCAACGTCGGCCAAATCCGCTGGGTCGGTGTTTCTGGTCAAAGCTCGAGTCCCTTGGACCTCCGCGGTCGCAGAGCAGATCACGAGCGCCCGAGGGAAGAGCGCGCGGACGAAACCATCAAGATCATCGTCGCTTTGCCGGGTCACGAACTTCCCTCCCATTCGCAACAGCGCTTCTTGGAAATGGTCGAGCAGCGATCCCGCAGCTGTTGCGAACGGGGGTATCTCCGGAAGCGGGAGAGCTGGCGTGGGCTGGTTTGCGCGCACCGCTGCAAGAATTGCGTCGCGGCTGGTCACGGTCGGCCCCTGTGCTTGAGATACCAGCTGTGGAAGGTCTGCTGCGGCGCCTCCGGAATCTCCCGCTGGCGGCCCCAAGGGTTAAGCCAATTGTAGATGGCAAAACGCGGCAAATGCTCGATCGCCAGGCCAGCCGCAGAAATGGCCGCGCGATAAAGCTTCGGGTCGGCCAGCACCTTGCCCGCGATGCGCATCATCTCTTTTTTCACGAACGGAAGCTGGTTGCGTTCGGCGATGATCTGCCGCCATTTGTAGATCTGCTCGTGAATGTTGATCTTAACCGGACAGACATTGGTGCAACTTGCATTCAGCGTGGAAGCGAATGGGAGATTGCTGTATTTTCGGATATTAAACGTGGGATCGATGATGACGCCGATCGGACCCGAATAGGTCGCGCCGTAGCTCAGCCCGCCGCTGCGGCGGTAGACCGGGCAGGTATTCATGCATGCTCCGCACCTGATGCATTTCAGTGAATACCAAAAATCGCGCATGCCGAGGCGTTCCGAGCGTCCGTTGTCGACAAGCACGATGTGAAGCTCCCCGCCCGTGCGCGGCGCCCGAAAGTGCGACGTGTATTGGGTGATCGGCGAGCCCAGGGCACTGCGGGACAACAGGCGGATGAATACTCCGAGATGCTCGGTCTTTGGGATGATCTTTTCGATTCCGATCGACGCGATGTGGAGTTTCGGTACGTTGGCGCTGAGGTCGGCATTGCCTTCATTGGTACAAACCACAAAGCTGCCGGTCTCGGCGACCGCGAAATTTGCGCCGGTCATGCCGGCTTCGGCGCGCAGAAAATATGGTCGCGTCGTCCGGCGCTGCGTCTCGGCCAGATAATGGACGTCATCGTTGCCAGGCTCCGCCCCGATCGTTCGCGCAAAGATTGCGGAGACGTCGCCACGGAGCTTGTGGACCGCTGGCACGACAATGTGACTCGGCGGCTCGTCGTCGAGCTGCTGGATGCGCTCGCCGAGATCGGTCTCGATCACCTCGATGTCGCGCCTTTCGAGGAACGGACGCATCTCGCATTCCTCGGTCAGCATCGACTTGCTCTTGACCAGCGTCTTGGCGCTCCGCGTCGAGAGAATGTCGTAGACGATCTGGTTGTGCTCGGTGGCGTCGCGAGCCCAGTGCACATACGCGCCGTTCTCCTTCGCCCGGTTCTCGAATTGCTCGAGATAGTCCGCGAGCCGTGACAGCGTGTGCTCTTTGATTTGCGAGGCAAGATTACGCAGCTCCTCCCATTCCGGAATGCCGTGGGCCTCGCGGTCGCGCTTGAGCCGCAGATCCCAGAGCCGCCGGTCGTGGAATTCCTGGTGGGCCTTGGCGGCGATGAATTCGGAGGCTGCCTCGGCATGATCGATCCGCCTCATGCGCGATCTCCATTGAGGATCTGCGCGATATGGATGAAGCGGATGTCGAGGCCCTGCCGCTCGGCGCAGCCCTTTTGGTGCATGAGGCAGGACATGTCAGCGGAGACGATGTATCCGGCGCCGGCGGCGTGATGATCAGCGACCTTGTCGTAGCCCATCTTGGCCGAAACAGGTTCTTCGAAAATGGAAAAAGTGCCGCCGAAGCCGCAGCATTCGTCCGGCCGGCTCGGCGTCACGAATTGGATACCGCGCACCTTGCTCAGCAGATCAAGCGGCTTTGAGAAAGAAGGTTCGTCGATTTCGGATGCCTTTGCGGTGCGCAGCTTGCGAAGCGTGCTGCAAGAATTGTGCAGGCCGACCTTGTGCGGAAATTCAGCCCAGGGGAAAGCCTCGACTTTCAGGACATCATGCAAGAACTCGACCAGCTCATAAGTGCCGCTTCGCACCTTCTGCACTGGCGCGGTCTGAGCGATCGCATCCAGGTGTTCCCGCGCATGGTAGGCGCAGCTTCCCGATGGGGTGACGATGTGATCGAAGTCCTTGAAGTTATCGACGAACAACGCCTCTGCGCCGGCTGCGTCCTTCTGGCTCCCGCTGTTCGCCATCATCTGGCCGCAGCAGGTTTGGTCGAGGGGATAGACGACCTCGAGCCCGAGTCGTTCCAACAGCTCTAGCGTGGCGATGCCGACCGCCGGAAAGAAGGCATCGATATAGCAGGGAATGAACAATCCCACTCTCATGATCGACTCTCTTCAAGAACGGCTCTGTCGAACGGCTTGTCTAAGCTGACGCTGGCCAGGCTGCTCTTGATGCGCAACGGGCCCGGCGTCACGCCCATTTGAATCAGTGCACAAGGGCGGTGAACGGCCAGACATATGCCTGAAGCGAGACGAGAATGCCGACCAGCACAGCCAGAGCAAGCGAGTGCAAGAAGACGTAACGGAGGATGTCGCCCTCATGGCCGTACCAGCGCGTCGCCGTACTGGCGACGACGATGCTCTGGGCGTCGATCATTTTGCCCATGACACCGCCCGAGCTGTTTGCGGCAGACATTAAGATTGGGTTGAGCCCCAGCTGTTCGGCCGTAATGCGTTGCAAGCTGCCGAACAGCACGTTCGAGGACGTGTCGGAACCGGTGAGCGCCACGCCGAGCCAGCCCAGCATCGTGCCGAACAGCGGATAGAGCAAACCCGTATTGGCGAAGGCAAGACCGAGCGTCGCGTCGATACCGGAATAACGCGTAATGAAACCGATCGCGAGCATGCATGCGATCGTGAGCAGCGAATAGCGCACAAGCTTGAGCGTATTCCAATAGGTGCGCACGAGACTCAGGGGCGAAAAGCCCATGACCAGGCCGGCAACAACGGCGGCCACGAGAATGCCTGAGCCGGTGGCCGACAGCCAATTGAACACGTAGATGGCGGCTTCAGCCGTTGGCCTAAGCACGACGGGAGGCATCCGCTCGATCAAGTTGTGCAAACCTGTCACGGGAATGCGCACGATCGAGATGTTGTCCAGCAGAGCCTTGAACTGCGGGGTGCCCCACAGAATCACGGCGATGCTGAGGATCAACCAGGGGATCCACGCTTTGACCACCTCGGCTTGAGGCGGCGCCATCGGGGCGGCGACAGCCTCTCCAGGATCGTGCCCTCCTTCATTGGCTGCCAGGGCGGCCTGCCGGCCACGCGGAACCGTCGTCGTCCAAATCTTTTGCGGACGCCAGTACTTGAGGAAGGCAATTAGGGAGCCCATCGATACGACCGACGCGAGAACGTCGACGAGCCAGGGTCCGTGAAAATTTGAGATCAGATATTGCGGAATGGCAAAGCTGACGCCGGCCACGAGCGTGGCCGGCCAGATCTCGAGCATGCCGCGCCATCCGGCGAAGGCCCAGATCAACCAGAACGGCACGATCAGCGAAAAGAACGGGAGTTGCCGGCCGACCATCGCACTAAGATCGTAGAGATCGAGCCCGGTCACAGCCGCGAGCGCGATGATCGGCGTGCCCAGCGCGCCATAGGCGACAGGCGCGGTGTTTGCGATCAATGACAATCCGGAGGCCGCGAGCGGTGAAAAACCGAGGCCGATGAGGATGGCGCCGGTCACAGCCACCGGGGTTCCGAACCCTGAGGCGCCCTCGAAGAAGGCGCCGAAGCAGAAGGCGATCAGCAGGAGCTGCAGTCGACGGTCCTGGCTCACGCCGGCGATGCTGTCTTGCATCACCTTGAAGTAGCCCCTCTCCAACGTGAGTTGGTAGAGGAAGATGACGTTGAGAATGATCCAGCCGATCGGCATGAGACCGAAAGCTGCTCCAAAGACGGCGGTCTCTCCCGCCATGCTCACCGGCATCCCATAAATAACGGTCGCAACGAGCAGCGAGGCGATCAGACCATAGATCGCCGCCATGTGCGCCTTGATGCGGAAGATGCCGAGCGCGCCGAGCAGGACGACGATCGGGACAGCAGCAACAAGCGTCGAGAACCACGCATTGCCGAGCGGATTATAGATTTGCGACCAGACCATCGTTACCTCCCGTAAATAACTGGCACTGGCAACTGCTGTACGAACGTTGGCGGAATTCCCTGATTTGCGAAGCCTCGCTCACTCGACCTTCTTGCCGAACGATATGACCTAGTTTTGGTGCTCCTGTATTTAGCTCAAGACGAGTAGCGTGTTGATGGCACGCTCAAGCTCGGCTCGCGACAATCAGCAGTGAAGGTGACTGGCGCGGATCGGCGCTATTTAACGCGATGCGGCGCATGATCAAGAATGGCCATTCGGCGAAGCAGCCGACGAACGTCGTGCGAGTCGTCATGGTCGGTAATACGTATTAGGGCGGTACGGCCCATAGGGCGGATAAGCGCTATAAACGTAGTAAGGCCGATAGTAGTACGCGTAGCCGATGGTCCAGCATCGGCGCCCCCACCAGCCGCAGACATGCGGCGCGTCCTGTACAACGTTCACCTGCGCGGACCTGACCAAGCCGGTTGGCGCAGGCGTAACGGCCTCGGTCGCAGACGCTGCGAGCGCTGTAGCCGTGAACACGGCCGCGGCCCCCGTCATAATGATTCTACGCATGACAAGCTCCTTCTTTGGCCGTGTTGCCCGTCGGTTACGCTTTGTGAGTGGCTGCAGAGCCGAGTGCCCAACCACCCACAGGACAACGCGATTCGTTTCATCGAAAACCGGTTTTTGGTTGCGAACATCTACGTTACCACGTGGTGATGAACGATCCCGCGATCATCTGTACGTTGTAGTTCGGGTTGTTGTAGCCAAGCCAAAGTGCGGTGCCGCTGATGGCGGGACTGAAGGGAGTCAGCAGATCGTTTGCCCAGTTGGCGACGGAATTGCTCTCCCAGGTGTAGCGCAGCTTTAGCTTGACGTCGCCGGTCCATCCCATTTGCGCGACCCAGGTGGGATCGAACTTGTAGATAGCCGTTGCGTCCAACCGCCGGAGCAATGTCGTCACGTCAGGGAATGCACCCTGACAGTTGGCGCAAGCGGCGTTGGTCGCGGCGGTCAAAAGCATCTGCTGAACCGTTCCCCTTGAGACCGTGTAGCGCAGGGTCAGGTCCAGTTGATCCGGAATTGCTGCCAAATTTGCCACCGCGGTAACCGTATTCACGCGCTCTTTATCCGAGGTCGTGATCAGGCAGTTTGCATTCAGCCCAGTGGTGCAGTTCCCGGGAGCGGCTTCGAAGGGCCAGCCAAAAGGAAGGCCAAATATAGATGTCGTGGCCGTATTCGTATAATTATACAGGGTCTGATCGTAATACTCCCGGTAGTACGACACTGCGAATGATATACGCCGTGATACGACCCAACCAACGTCCACACCCGAACTCGTGACTCGACTATCGTTCACGCCCTCCTGGTTCTGTGGATTGAGCCCGTAGTTGTCATCCTTGAACTTGAACGTGGGGGTGATAGTGACGCCGGGAAACGCCACGATGTCCACGAATAGGTTCGCTATCGTTCGTTGACGATGGTCGAACATGAATTGCTGGTAGGCCGGGGCATAGAACCAGGCTGTGTTCTGCTGTGGGGTGAACGGAGCCACTGTCGGGAATTGAATTTGTTGCACGAACTGCTGATAGTTGTAGCTCTCGAAGGTTCGAGTGCCATAGCCGCCGCTGGCACGGACGGTAAACCAGGTCGTCGGCTTCCAATCCATCGACAGCTTTCCGGAATTCTCATTGGTGACACTGACGTCTGTCTGCTGGTAGTTGTAGCGCTCGTAACCGTACTCGGCGTTGAAATTCCATTCGCGCGACGGCCGCCAATTCAACGCAGCCCCGCTGTCCTGCTTGGTGTAGCCGATCGTCAGGCTCGAAATGGTGTTTTCGAATCCGGTGCCTGCCGGAGCCGGTCCCCCGCAAGGATTGCCGCCTGGGGCGATCGCCGCACCGGTTCCACTATCGGATATCCAGCACGGGAAAATGACGCGCGGCGTCTGATTGTCGAAGTTGTAATAGCGATAGCTCAATTTCGATGTCAGATCCGGCAGAATCTTGGTCGTGACCACGTTGTTGCTCAGAAGTGTGTTGATGCCGCCATCGAGGCTGGTCCGCGGCAGGGCCCCCAACGTGTTCCAAGGAGCCCCTCCGTTGAATGGAGATGCGACCGCAAGCGGGTTATTTGTCATCGGCTGGAACTGATCGTTCTGCCGCATCGCCGTGTAGTTCACCGTGCCGACGTAGCGACTCAGGAGTGGCAGATCCGCTGCCACCGTTCCAGCGACGCCGTTGGCTGAATTGCTGGGTGGCGTCGAAACCTGTGCCGATACGCAACTCGGCGTTCCTGCCGCGGCTGCTGTGGGTCTCACGCAGGATCCCAAAGTGGGGGTAAAAGGATTCTGCACGAAGTAGGATGAGATGCTGTCGGTATATCGCGAGCCGTTATAAGCCACCTGCACCGAGTACTTTCCCCCCCATGGCGAGATGCCGGCATATTCGCCGTTCGCGCCGAAATCCTGCGTCGTATCCTTTACCGGCGCTGGATGCTCCTCAGGCTGAAGACCGCCACTGCCAAAGCCAGTGAAAGTGAGGCCGGCGACCTGCGAGCCCTGCCGCGTCATGTGCGAATAGTCCGTCCTGATGTCCCAGGCCTCCGTGGGCGTCCAGCGGTAGGCGACGGCAGCGGTGTTGCGCTCGATGCCAATATCCTGCTGGTGCAACAAGCCTTGAAGGCTGGCGGGTGACGCAACGGCGAAAGGACCGCTCGCAGCGGTCAGGACTGAGGTTCCCGCTCCGATAAACGGCGTCAGCGCGCTCGTGCTGTAGACATGCGGCGTCTGATCCCACACCACCGAGACGTAGTGCTCGCCGGCCTTGGACGCGTAGAGCCAGTAACTCTCATCGCTATAGCCGATATTGTTGGCCCACATATCGGCTTGGTAGAGACCATCGACGCTGCCGATCGCGGCATGGCCGCCACCGAACATTCCCGGCGCGATCGTGCTGTACTCGTAGTATTTCGCCAGACTCTTCTGGTTGTCATACACCGGTCCGTTCCGCGATGGGCCATTGGTAAAGCCGCGGTAGCCGACCTCGACCGCCCCGTGGGTCCACCAGTAAGGCACCGGTTCGGCTACAGGCTCAGCCCCGGTGAGCAAGACGGCACCATCCGGCGATACCGGTGGCGGCGCGGGCCACTTCGCGCCGGTGAAGTCTCCGTTGGTCCACGCATTGGCGCCGGTCGCGAACCCGCCTTCACAGCAGCCGCGAACGTGCGGATCGATGGCGTAGAAATCCTGAGCGGTTGCGCGGGTCGAAACCAACCCCGCCCCAACCAACGCTGCGCCGACCACGCAGGTCCGCAGCACTCCGATTCGACGTGACATTGCCCCCAAGCTCCCCGTCCCTGAATTGCTCCTGTTTCCCCCTTTTCGACGCGCTGCTTTTGTTGTTTCACCTCAACGCTGGAAAACCGCACCGGCAGGACTGTTGCTGCCGTGAATGAGAGTATGGCAGTTCTGGCATGCGCGGCTCATGGTGAACTGCGAACCCACCCCGGCCTGCGTATGGCCTATCGTATGGCACTCGTAGCAGAGCCTTGGCCGCGACATTTTCAGCGAGAACTCGTTGATCGTGCCATGAGGATCGTGGCAGTTCAGGCAATTCTCGCGCACCGGCGCGTGCTCAAAGAGGAACGGCCCGCGCTTTTCGGCGTGGCACTTGTAGCAATTGTCGTTGATCGAGACTTGCCGCAGGAGCCCCTCGGTGGGGCTACCGTGCGGATTGTGACAATTCGAACAGACGAGCTTGCCCTCGCGCACAGGCATGTGCGAGGAGCGGAAGATCTGGGCTTGGCGGTCCTTGTGACACTGGAAGCATGTGTTGGGCTCCCACGGTGTCTTCAATGCGTGCACTGGCGACACGTTCTTCATGATCGTGTGGCAATCGGTGCAGGCAACGGTACGTTCCTCGTGCACGCTGCCGCGCCAGTAGGTTCGCTCGCCGCGCTCGTGACAGGCGAGACAAATCGCGTTGTTGTCCTCGACCCTGCGCGAGGGATCGTTCTTGCGGAAGGAGATGATCCCGCCCACGCTGCTTCCATCGGCGGGCGCAGCGCCGCCGACGCGAACGGGCGGGGGCTCGCCCGACACCCCTTTTGCGCCGGCCGGTTGCTCGGGACGCTGGGTCGCATAGTAGCTCGCGATGTTGTTGATCGTGGCCCCGCCGAGACCAGCGAGGAGGTTGTTGCGGACCAGCACAGGATCGCGCATGCCGGCCGCGCTCTGCGCGCCGGCAGGCTGCTCGGGCTGCAGGCTGGCAAAGTAGCCCGCTATGTTCTCGATCGTGCGGTCGTCAAGGGAGGCGACGAGCCCGTTGGCGACCAGCACGGGATCGCTCCTGCTGGCCGCGCCCGTCGCACTGGGTTGCGCTGGACGCAGCCCGGCGTAGTAGCTGGCGATATCATTGATGGTACGGTCGTCGAGCGATGCGACGAGGGCTTTCATGGTTGCATCGGTACGCGATCCGTCCTTGTAGGCCTTTAGCGCGTCGGCGAGATATCGCGCATCCTGCCCCGCGAGGCTCGGCCACTGCGGATTCGCGCTGACACCCTGCTCGCCGTGGCAGCCGGCACAGGAAGCGCTGGCAGTCTTTCCGGCTGCCGCATCCCCAACCGTCGGAGTCTGCGCCCGGGCGGGGGTTTGCCGCGCATAGAATTGCGCCATATTGCTGAGTTCTGTGTCGCTCACGCCGGAGAGGAGCGCCTTCATCACCGGCCCCTTGCGCTGACCGGACACGTAGCCCTTCATCGCCGACACGAGATATTGCGGGTCGAGCCCCACAAGGCTCGGCATCCCGGATCGCTTGCTGATGCCCCCTTCGCCGTGACAAGCCGCGCACGCGACGACCTTGTTGCGTGATCCCTCTTTGTAGGCCCTGATCGCGTGCGCGAGGAATTGCGCATCCTGTCCCGCCAGGTTCGGCCATGCCGGATCTGCAGCCCCGTGCCCGGTGCCATGGCACTCGACGCACGTGGCGGCAGCGCTCTTTCCGGCGGATGCATCGCCCAGGCTTGGAGTCTGCGCCCTGGAAGAAACCTGACCCGCATAATACGTGGCCATGTTTCTGAGCTCGGAGTCGCTCACGCCCTTCAGGAGCGCAGTCATGAGCCCGTGCTTGCGCTCTCCATCGACGTAGGCCTTCATCGCCCGGACGAGATATTGCGGATCCTGTCCGACGAGGCTTGGCATCCCGGCCTGCCGGCTGATCCCGCCCGCGCCGTGACACGCCGCACAGGCGATGGCCTTGGTACGCGATCCATGCTGGTAGGCTCGCATCGAGTCGGCGAGGTATCGCGCGTCCTGGCCGGCAAGGCTCGGCCACGCGGGAACGATGGCGATCCCATGCTCGCCATGGCATCCCGCGCACACGCCGATGGCACCCCTTCCGGCGGCTGGATCGCCGACAAGCGGGGTTTCCGCCCGAGCGGCGACCTGCCGCGCGTAATAAGATGCAATGCCGTGGAGCTCTGCGTCGCCCACACCCGCGAGCACCGAGCGCATCAGCTCGTGCTGACGCTGGCCGTTGACGTAAGCCTTCATCGCCGGGACGAGATATTGCGGGTCCTGCCCGACGAGGCTTGGCGTGCCAGGCCTCTTGGTCACGCCGCCCTCGCCGTGACACGACGCGCAGCCGATGGCCTTGACGTGCTCGGAGCCGGGGCCGTGGCAGCTTTCGCAGTCGAACTTACCTGGCTGGGACTTGCCGATCCGGCCCATAAGCGTGTTGCCAAACGACGCGGCTTGCAGAGCATGGCAACCCAGACAGGTTTTCGAGCCGACCAAATGGCCAACAACAACCGGTGCAGCGTAAGCCGGCGGTGCCTGCCTTGGTTGTTTTGGCGCCGCTCGAGGAGCTGTTCTTGACTTTGATTTCGAAGCCGGATCCGGTGCCGAATTTGGGGTCGTGTTCGGCACTGGATCTTGCGGCGCCTGCCTCCCGAACAATCCGCGCAGAGCGTCGAAGGCGTTATCCGCCTCCGCCATTCTGAGCTGTGGGCCGCTGGACGAACCGGAATCGTCTATCCCGATCTGCTGCGCGTAGTCGCGCAGCGCCAGCAGCTCAGGAGTGTCGGAATGCGGATAGGCGACGCTCTTGCTTTCCCCGATGCTCGCGCTCTTCGGCTGCTCAGCGCCGATCTGCTGTACGAAGTTGCGCAGGGCCGAATAACTCTCGCGATCGATCGGAGTAAAGTTGTGCGGAGAAAGGTGGTGCGGAGACTCTGGCGGAGCGCCGATGCTGGGTTGATCATCTCCGAGTTGCTGCACGTAGCTCAATAGCTCCAAATAAGTCTCGTTCGAAAAATACTTGGCATGCAATACGAGCTCTTCCGCGCCAAGCGGTTGAGCAAGCGCAATTGTCCCGATGAGCCCCCCGACGATCAGTCCTAACAGCTTGTTTTCCGCGCAGGCGTCGTCGGTTCGTAGCCCTGGCTGGGTCGAATTGGCAAATGTCGATGTTTGCATTTCTAAAATGCCCCCGACCCTGCGGGGACGCAACAAGACCCCGCGACGCCTGGACCTACTACGTCCAGCCCGATATCGCGTTGTCAGGGCGATGTTATTTTTAGAGAGCGGCCGCCCAGTTATCGAGTTTTTTGCTTATGTTCGATACTCG
>Ga0306925_10003517_pt1 | contig 13903 bp, 13 predicted proteins | sample flu12Cox44000176_FD_203755 | JGI IMG/M metagenome (GOLD analysis project Ga0306925, IMG submission 203755) | Lab enrichment of tropical soil microbial communities from Luquillo Experimental Forest, Puerto Rico - flux8day.12C.oxic.44.000.176 (v2)... | ecosystem: Environmental > Terrestrial >... | reverse complement strand
TTAATTTTTGCGGAAATCGGCACGTTCCGCTGGCGGCTCAGCGATCGAAACTAAGCAAATTCTCTACTTAAGTGAAGGTGCGGCAATGTCGCATTTTGGCACTTAACCGACATCCCAATGCGTTTAAGTGATGTCCGCTTTGGGAGGTAAAGCGGACATCGGGTGAAGGCGCTCCAATGTCCGCTAATGACCCAAAGCGGACATCGAACCTCCCTTAACGGCCGCCGGTTGAACGGGATGTACTACCTAGGAAAACCGATTACGCGCCTTGCCGATCGAGACCTTAATTATTGAGGATCGAAATGTCTTTCGGCGATCGCGAACCCGGCAGCGACTGCAGGAATGCATAAATGTCGGGAATGGGTATCGGAATAGGCTGGCATGTTGTTCGAGGGATCACGGATTAGAGCCTTGAACCCGTCAAAGGGAAGCGCCGTGCGAGCGAGGATCGGGGCCGGCCCGGTATAAGCGCCGCCCTGCGCAGAGCGGCCGTGGCAAGTGAAGCAACCGACGGCGAGGTAGACCCGCTTGCCATTGATCACGTCACCTTTCGGAGATTTTCTGCTCGTCCGATCGCGAGCGTCCCTATGCCGAGCATCACGATGATCAGCGCTGGAACCCCGATGCGCAATCGTTTCACTGCAAAAATTCCTTAACGCGGATCGGTGACGACATCGACCACAGCTGGCTCACCGGATTTAACGACGGTAATTGCGCGTGTCAGCGCGGGCGCGAGATCCTTCGGGTCGGTGATCGGACCCTCGCCGTGGGCGCCCATACCGCGCGCAACGGTGGCGTAGTCGATATTCGGATCCTTCAGTGTGGTGCCGATATCCATCCGCTCGACGCCGCGGCCATGCCGCGCCGCCATAGCGGTCAGAAACATGTATTCCTGGTGATAGGCGCGGTTATTGTGCACGACGTAAAGGATCGGAATCTTGTGATGTGCGGCTGTCCATAGCGCTCCGGGATTGAACATGAAATCGCCGTCGCCGCCGAAGGCGACAGTGAAACGACCGTCCTTTTTGTTGGCCAGTGCAGCGCCGAGCGAAGCCGGCAGGTTGTAGCCGACGCCGCCGCCGCTGACACAGTTCCACTGGTGGGGCTTTTTGAAGTCCCACAGCCGGTGTGGCCAAGTCAGGCAGTCTTCATCCTTGATTTGGTTATAGACTTCGGCGCACATGCGCGCCGTCGTGATCGGGCTCGAATCCCAGCCGATCGTAGCCTCACTCTTTGTTTGGTCCACCATCGCCGTGTGCAGCTTGGCAAGTTTTTCGCCCCGTGCGCCAAAAGCGCTTTTGTGGCTGTCGTTGATAAGACGCTTCACCGCCTCGGTCAGCGCCGGGAGCAAAGCTTCGCCATCGCCGGCGATGTCGAGATCGACATCCTGCCAGCGGCCGAAGTCCTGATAATTAGACTTCAGATAAAGATCTCGTACCCCAAGCGTAATGATTTTTGCTCCCGGCTTCGTGCCCGGCTGCGACCGCCGCACGATGCGGTCGCTGAAATGCGTAAGCGTGCCCCAAAGGTCATTCATCTCGATGGCGATAATGACATCCGCCTGAGCGATCAAAGCCCTGCGGAAGCTCTGATTGAGCGGATGCCGCGACGGGAAATTCATACCGCCGACATTGTCGATGACGCCGCATTGCAACGTTTCTGCGAACTCAACGAGGTTTGCGATCGCGGCCGGCGTGCGCGCCTTGCGATCGCAAATAATGAGTGGGTTCTGCGCTTCAACCAGCACAGGCCATTGCCATCGGTTTGCCGGGGTGATGATGCCGCCGGTGACGCCGTGCAAAAATTCGGCGGTGAAAACCGGAACGAATGTCGGCGCGAAAGCCAAAATAAGTGCGGACGCAGCGATCATCGCAATGCCGGCCGCTGCGAGACCGCCTTTCCACGGTACCCAGTCGACGAGCGCGCCGCCTGGCAGGTGGGCGATCAAACCGGCGACGGTGCCGGCCGACAAAGCAAGCCCGACCTGACCCTTGTTCCAGCCCAGATCCGCCAAATAAAAAGCAACGAAAGCGCCAAACCCGGTTGAATATCGGCGAGAAAAAAATCAGCCAATCGAGGCCCTGGCGGCTTCGCGCAGCACTTTGCGGGCGTTGAGGAAGTTGCCAACCCCGGTCAGAATCGAATGCCCGGCCGATTTGAGGCTCCGACCGATCGATTCTTCTAGTGCGGTCAAGGCGTGCGCCATTGCGTAACAAGAAGCCGCCCGGCGCGTCGGCGTCCCCGGATGCGGTGCAATCGATTCGACCCAGACGTCACGTCGCATGGCCGCCGCTGAGGCGGCGCTCAGCCCTCGGCAGCCAGCGTACGCTCTAGTAGTGACCAAAAAGACCGCGTAGAGACCGCGACGGTCGTTCCACTATATTTCCTACGCACTCGCGCGCGGATTTTGGTTTACTCAACTACGAAATATGTTTCCTTCCTAGACTGTCCTGTTAATACCTGCTCGCGCTTTCTTTTGCGCCCCATTCTCTGCCTTTTTTGCCCGCGCGAGGCATTTTTCGCGAATGTCGGAAATCTCGTCTTCCGTGAGCTGTTCAATGCCAATTAATATGTTCTGTGCAGCGCTCACTCGAATTAGCTCATCGAGCTTTGCTTGAACCGCCGCGCCATCGCGATTTTGAGTGTTTTGAATAACGAAGACCATTAGAAACGTGATGATCGTCGTCCCAGTGTTGATGATGAGTTGCCACGTGTCAGAGTAATGGAATATCGGGCCTGTGACAGCCCACACAATGACGATGAATGCTGCCAACAGAAAAGTAATTGGTCGCCCCGACTGATGGGCGATAGCAGTCGCGATGGTGGCGAAGGTGCGCTTCACCCAAGCAAAACACGCCGTTAGCGAACTTTGTTCCCGGCGGCCGAACCACTCTAAAGTTGCCAAAGGCCACCAGGTCTCTACCGGGTTTAGGTGTGGGCCGGCAAGAAGCGTAGCGTATTTTTGGCCTACCATTATTCCAGGCCTATAACGTCGGGGTTGGTTGCTAGTTCCTACCTGATCGACCCACGCGTTCGAGTGGCACCGGTCTAAGAGACCGTCCGCGGAATCACAAATGGGAACGGTTCAATTGCAAGGTCGTTATTTCGTTCGGTTGTGGAAGAGCTCACCGTCGCACCAATACGAGTGCCGTCCCTCGTCACGGTGGTAACCACGGCTACGCCCGTCGGGAATAACCCAAGTGCATCTCGGAAGCTTCGCTCCGTGAAGGTCATTTTTCCGCGCCCCTTTGTGGCAAGCAGATGCGCCGCTCAATCAAGCAAAATTCGATTGTTCTTCGTATCACAGTCCCACAGGCGCTGCTTGCTAGTCCAACGAGACTGCGGATGTCGGCTTTTGGCACTTAGCGGACATCACGACCGCGCTGAACCACGTCCGCTTTTGGGGGTAAAGCGGACATCGTGTGGAGACGCTCCAATGTCCGCTTATGACCCAAAGCGGACATGAGCGGCTAAGCATTGTTGCCGCGCAAACTGATCTCTGAACCCCATTTCGCGGGCCACAAATCCCTGCTGTAATCTTGCCTTGAAAATCGGCTTAATCCTGAGCCTTGGGATGGGCGATGCGACGGCGCTCCAAAGCAAGAAGCAACGTGGCTAAAGCGCAACGCCGCAAGGCGGAAATGCCGAGGCGCCGCGCTGCGCCGCGACTTGCCCGCGAGCGGGACGAATATCCACGACGGGATGAGTTGCGCCCGATCATGGAGACCGCTCTTGATGCCGTAATTGTCATGAAGTCCGACGGCGTTGTAGCTGATTGGAATGATCGCGCCGTGGGCGTGTTTGGGTGGTCGCGCGACGAGGCGGTCGGGCGGATAATGGCCGACCTCATTATTCCGGAGCGACACCGCGAAGCGCACAGAAAGGGACTTCGACGGTATATGGAAAGCGGCAAAGGAGAAGTGATAGGCAGGCGAATCGAGGTCTCGGGCCTCAGAAAAAATGGCGAGGAATTTCCTGTCGAGCTTTCTATTTCACCGATTCAAGATCGCGAGAACATTCTATTTGTTGGGTTCCTGCGCGACATCACAGAGAGCCATGCGCTGCGTCTCGCGCGGGCTGAGCTGGGGCGCGTCACGCGGCGAATGGCCATGGGCGAGATGGCCGCTTCCATCGCTCACGAGATAAAGCAGCCTTTGGCCGCAATTGCCGCGAATGGCAATGCCGGGCTGCGTTGGCTTACAAAAGCAACACCCGACATCGAAAGCGCGCATGGCGTATTGAAGCGCATCGTAAGCGACACGCAACACGCCAGCAAAATTATCGATAGCATCCGGTCAATGTTCAAGAATGAGGGTCTGGCCAAGACTATGCAAGATGTCAACGAACTCATTCGTGAGGCCCTCACGCTTGTTCGTACGGAAGTTGAGAATCAGCGCGTGTCGATTTGCACAGAATTATCGGCCGAACTCCCGCAAGTTCCAGCTAATCAAGTTCAGTTGCGGCAGGTAATGGTGAACTTGATTATGAATGCCATTGACGCAATGAGTGCGGTGACAAATCGTGAGCGGGTTTTACGAATAAAGACCGAGGAACACAAACTCGATGGTGTGCTGATAACCGTGGAAGACACAGGAATAGGGATCGATCCGCAAAACTTGGATCGCATCTTCGACACGTTCTTTACAACAAAGTCCCAGGGCATGGGCATGGGATTATCGATCTGCCGATCGATCATAGAAAATCACGACGGACACCTGTCAGTGGCGCCCGCTCAACCCCATGGATCGATTTTTCACGTATCCTTACCGACTGGCACATCCATCCCTGGGTGAAGCCAAAATCATAAGTCCTTTTGGCGCCGAGCTGATCGAGCTGATCTATTAGCCGGGCTTTACCACGTCCGCTATTGGCACTTAGCGGACATCACGTGATGCTCAAATTGATGTGGCACGAGCTGGGTGTGGATAACGTCTGACATCGATGCAGGCGACGGAAAAGGTACCCCAGGAAAGGATTGAAGGCTAAGCGCTGGTGCTACACCAGCGTCGTATTCATCTGCCGAGTTATATTTTTGTGACGACCGTCACAGTTCGCCCGACGATTTACTGCTTTGCTATTGCTGCACCATCGTCGTGTCCCCGACGGCGGTGTAGTTTCTCCCATAACTTAGGGCCGCTGAATGGCGGCCCCATTTATTTCTGAAAAGCTCCAATAAGTGATGGCTGTCACGGATTTCGCTAACTGGTTCTGGCAGTTATGCGACGCGAGTACATGGGATCAGATTTTCCGGGAGAATGGCCATGAACAATAAATTGATGTTGGTCGCCTTCGGCTATCTGATTTTGCTCGCCGCTCTGGGGTTCGCGCTAGACGCAGCTATGATCGCCTAGCCCTCCTGGGCCAGCGGCTTTGACGGATTAGCGAACACGCACCTTGAGGACGGCCATGCGCTACGAACACTCCAATAAATACACGCTAAGGCTGCCGCTTTGCCCAAGCTGCGCTCAGATCATGAGGCTCGCTCAGAAAGCGTCGCGATTTGGCGATCTGACTGATCTTCGTACCTTTGAATGCCGAGCTTGTGGCGTGTCCTTGATCGAGGCAGCGTGAGCGACCAGGCGCGAAGATGACTATCAAAGAACGCACCGTCCTCTTATATGACGCCCCCTGCACTATTACGATTTTCCACCCATCAAAGACCGTTTGGGTTGCCATTGGCGACTACATGGGCAAGCGCATCGAGGTCAAAGGATCGAGCGGCAACGTAGCGACCAAGTACTGGATCGATGCAGCGCGCTCTAGAGGCGCCTAGTTTCGCCTGAAGCAGCTAACCAATCGAGCTGCTGAGGGACTATTGTCTCTTCTGCCACTCAGTTTGGGTGGCCTTCTTTCTCGGGGGTCTAACACATGAAGGAACTTGGAAATACGATACGCTTCACATAGATCGGCATACAACCGCAAATATAAGGCGGGATCAACGACTGTGTCCAGATTTCCATCAAAATCGCTGCCCTCGCGAACGACACGTGCCGTAACTCGCGAGGCCCTTTGAACGGCGCTCATTCTGACAGCGAGCATTGAAAACACTCGGACCCTTCCAAGCTTATGACGAAAGTTCTTTCACCTGCTTCAATCCCTTCGGTCACTTTCGAGGACGATGCACTGCCGTGTACGGGGCGGCGTCCGAGATCATGAAGCCCTAACCGGTAAAGAAATCAAAAAACAGAACCTCGGTGAGATCCCGTCTCGACCCAAAGACGACCACCGTGAGCTTCGACGATGGAGCGACAAATGGAGAGACCCATTCCCATACCCTGAGATTTGGTCGAAAAAATCGATCAAAAATCCGCTCGGTATTCTCCGCATCAATTCCTGGCCCGGAATCCTGCACCGTGATTCGTACGTTTTCGCCATCCTTAGGTTCGGTTTTTAAATGTAGTACTCGTGAATCATCGCTTACGGCGTTCATCGCCTCGATCGCATTGTCGATTAAATTCAATATGACCTGTTGTAGTTGAACTCGTAAATTCGGAAGAGCCAGTGCCTCATTGCCGGACATGCTGAACACGACCGGACGGACACGATGTAAGTAAAGGCAAGAGGTCGCCAAGGAGCGGCCTCTTTTTTAAGAGCCCGTGATACACCCACGCGATTTTGCCGGATTGGCGCTCGTTTGGGTCGCTGTGCGGAACTAATAAAGCCGGTGTTTTTAGCCCGTTTCAGGCTGTATAGTATGGCGCCTTGGGGGACGTATGGGTTTATCTGCAGCAGCTTTGGATGCGCCGCGCCGGCGGCGCTTTTGCCTCGTACTAGTTAAGCCGTCGCATTACGACGATGACGGATATGTCATCCAATGGCTGCGTTCACCCATTCCATCCAATTCGCTCGCTGCCCTCTATGGTCTCGCGAAGGACTGCGCTGAACAGGCCGTACTTGGGCCGAGTGTCGACCTAGATATTTACGCCTACGACGAGACGAACACGCGCATCCGTCCGGATCGCCTCGCACGCATGGTTGAGCGTGCTGGAGACGGTATGGTCATGTTGGTCGGAGTACAGTCCAATCAGTTTCCACGCGCGCTCGATATCGCCGCGCCACTGCGTGCGCGCGCCATCAAAGTCTGTATTGGTGGTTTTCATGTCTCAGGCACGATCAGCATGCTCAACGGCGTCGATCAGGACCTTGATCGCGCAAAGGCATTAGGTATTTCGCTGTTTGCCGGTGAGGCCGAGGGTCGGTTGGATGAGGTGCTGCAGGACGCGGCCGCTGGAGCCCTCAAGCCGCTCTATAATTATATGGATGATCTTCCGAACCTCGAAGGCACGCCGATCCCTCTTATGGCGGCCGAGCGAGCGCAGCGCACCGCAGGCGCGGTGACCAGCTTCGATGCCGGCCGCGGCTGTCCCTATCAGTGCTCGTTTTGCACGATCATCAATGTCCAGGGACGGAAATCACGTTACCGCTCGGCCGACGACATCGAGAAGATCGTGCGTATCAATTATGCGCAGGGCCTGCGCAGTTTCTTCATTACAGACGACAATTTTGCCCGGAACCAGCATTGGGAAGCAATCCTGGATCGGCTTATTCATCTGCGCCAGGTCGAGAAATTCCATATTGGTTTCATCATTCAGGTCGACACACTCTGTCACAAGCTGCCGAACTTTGTCCGGAAGTGCGCACTCGCGGGCGTGCGTCGTGTATTCATTGGTCTCGAAAATATCAATCCTGACAATCTAATCGGCGCCAAAAAGCGGCAGAACAAGATTACCGAATATCGCGAAATGCTACTCGCGTGGAAGTCGGCGCGGGTGATCACGTACGCCGGTTACATTCTTGGTTTCCCTAATGACACCGAAGCCTCAATTTTACGCGATATCGATGTCATCAAGCGCGAATTGCCAGTCGATTTGCTGGAATTTTTTTATTTAACGCCACTGCCGGGGTCCGAGGACCATCTCAAGCTTTTTCGTGTCGGCGCGCGGCTTGACCCCGACCTGAACAAGTATGACCTCAATCACGTTTGTATGGCACACCCCTGCATGACCAAAGAGGAGTGGGAGCGAGCATACAAGCTTGCGTGGCAGCGCTATTACACGTTCGAGCACATGGAGACGGTGCTGCGTCGCGTGGCATCGGCCGGCGCGAATGCCAGCAATGCTTTGTTTTTGCTAACGTGGTTCAAGGGCAGCATCGACTTCGAAAACATACATCCTCTCGAGGGGGGCTTTCTGCGGCTGAAGCATCGCTGCGACCGGCGTCCGGGCTGGTTAATCGAGCCGGTATGGCGGTTTTACCCGCGCTACTACTTTGAGGTGGCGATCAAGCTTGTGCAGTGGTGTAAGCTATATTTACGGCTGCGCAGGATTTATCTGCGTATCAGGCGCGACCCGCAACGGACGGAGTACATGGATTTGGCCATGACCTCCATCACCGACGAGGAGGTCAACCGAGAAATATTCCAGACGAAAGCGGCGCAGGCCTATCTCGGGCAACAGCGCCGCTTAGCAGATGCGCGCCAAGGCGCGGTGGCCTAGGAGCAAGTACTTTACTGTTCTTCGGCCACGAAAAGATCCAAACTGTTGCCTGCAAGGCTCGCTGCGGGCAGATAATTGTTGGTGGCTGCAAAAAGCGTCTAACTAGCGGAGCGGCAGGAACGGAACGGGCATCGGGACGCGGCGACGGTAGGATTCGTAAGCGTCTGGACCAAGCTCAGCCGACAGAAAACGCTCTTCGGCGCGCGCTTTCACCCACAGACCGACGGCTATAAACACTGCGCCCAAAAGTGCCAGTATCGTTGCCTCGGTAGCTGCTGTCGCCAGTAGTGCAATAATGAGGCCCGTGTAAATCGGGTGACGGACGAAGGCATAGGGGCCCGTGTCAACCAGCCGATGTTCTTCCTTGCGCGCGATCGCGCTCGACCAAAGGCGCCCCAGCTCGATCCGTGCCCACCAGGTTAGCGCTAGGCCCAAAAGCATTACGCCGACGAGTGCATAGGCGCCATAAGAGCCGACTTGCCAGGTAGGCTTTTCGCCCAGCAGCTGCGCCGTCCAGGGCGCAATCAGAATGGCTCCGGCACAAATTAGTGCACGGTAGGTCCAGGTTTCATATGTCGTGTCGCGCTTTTCCGTGCGGCCCGACCAGAGGGATGCTGCTGCCCAGCTCACCACCCATCCGATCCAGATGACCTGGAAAATTCCGCTTGGCTGAATGATCACGCCCTGATCGTCACACTGGAGGCTAGGTATAATTTGCTCACAGGCTAGCTCTAATCACCGCACGTGATCGAGCAATCAGGGGGACAAAAGCCCGCCTGATCAATTCGAATTGTTCGTCACTCGCCGATCAGTAACGGTAGTATCCGAACAGGCGGGGCGTTATGCACCGACGCCGATGCCGGAAGTAACTGAAGTGCACTTTAGTTTAGGATTGCCGTCCGTAATTGTTCATCACGTTGCAGGGACCGAATATCCTGATGGGCGACCATCACCGAATCTGTAGCCCGGTCCAGAAAGCCGATGCGCCTTGGACGACCAGAATGCCACATGCAATCAAATCAACCCAATCGGGAAATTCTTCCACAGCCAACACCGTGATTACAGCACGCTTTCGATTATCATTGGCCATTGCGACATTCGATTGACGCAATGATCGGTCAGATCGTCGCAGGGGCCGTGTTGACGCGGCGACCATTTTTATCGGGGCTCGTACAAAGACTTTCGGTCTTTCCGATGCGGACTGCGGCGCGCGTTCTTCGGCGGCGGCGCGACGTTAAATTCTCCTACGGACAAACTTGGGCTGACCATGCCGCCCAGCCTTCTCGCAAGCGCCGACAAGGTGTTGAATAAGGACTAAATGTCCGCTAATGACCCAAAGCGGACATCGAACGTTCGGGATTGCTGCCGTGCAAAATGGCCCCTGAACCCCATTTCGCCGGTCGCAAATCCCTGCTGTAATTGCAAAACCTAGTCGCGCAGTTTGGGCCTTGGGGAAAGGCAATGCGGCGACGTGATTTCATCAGCATTGCAGGTTCGGCCGCAGCTTGGCCGTTCGCGGCGCGCGCACAGCAAGCCGATCGGATCCGGCGCATCGGCATGCTCTCGAACATGAGCAGTGGTGATGCGCAGGGTCGCGAGGAAGCCGCGGCCTTTGCCGAAGCGCTCAAGACGCACGGGTGGATATCCGGCGGCAATGTTCAGATCGACTATCGCTGGGGCGCAGGCGATGGGGAGCGCTATCGCACCTACGCGGCGGAGCTCGTTGCGCAAGCGCCCGACGCGCTGCTGGCCGTCGGCGGCACCGTAACCGGCGCCTTGCAGCGTGTGACCCGCGACATCCCCATTGTATTTGTCGCAACCAGCGATCCTGTCAATCGTGGCCCGGTCGCAAGCCTGTCACGGCCGGGCGGTAACACGACCGGCTTCTTGCTGTTTGAATACAGTATCTGCGGGAAATGGCTGGAACTCCTCAAGGAGATCGCGCCTCACATCACGCGTGTAGCGGTCATTCGCGATGCGAGCGAATTCTCAGGCGTCGGTGAATTTGCTGCCATTCAGGCCATTGCGCCGTCGCTCGGCGTCGACTTGAGTCCTATTGATCCTCGCGACTCCGCCGCAATGGAACGCGCGGTCAGGGATTTCGCCCATCAATCCAACGGCGGCCTCATCGTGACGGAGAGCGGAGCCTCGATCAAAGATCGCGATCGCATCATCGCACTCGCGGCGCAGCACCGATTGCCGACAGTCTATGCTAACCGCTACTTCGCCTCTGCGGGCGGCCTCATCTCGTATGGGCCCGACGAAATCGACCAGTACCGCCGCGCCGCGGAGTACATCGATCGAATTTTCAAGGGAGAGAAACCGGCGGAGCTACCGTGCAGGCGCCGACCAAATTTGAACTGGCGATCAATCTCAAGACTGCGAAAACGCTTGGCATCGCCGTCCCGCAACGCTGCTCGCGCGCGCCAACGAGGTGATCGAATGAGGCGGCGTCCTGGCTCCGCTAATCTGCGATAAATTGTGAGACGGAACCGATGATGGCGGCCATTTATGCTACCTTATTGATAGCGTTTATCCTCGACCTTTTGGGACATCAGCGCTTCGCTGTGCCCTGTCTCTTCATTTCTCTTGCTTTGTGCATCTTGCTCTTCTTGTGGGAGATTTACAGCCCCATCTATGGCTTTCGCATGCCCTGGCTCCAAGTTGAGGTAGCTCCCCTTTCGGCGCCGTTTGCGGGCTAGGCTATGAGCGAAATCAAACGCGTTGTGACCCTAACCGCCTCGGTTTTAAGCGGTCTGTTTCTTTTGGCCATGTTGTTGGGTCTCGCCGTCGTTCTGACAACAGCGATGGTCCTGCAATACAGTTTCGGTGAAATACCGTGTCCGCTCTGTCTCTTGCAACGCTTTGCGATATTCGGATGCTGTTTCGGGCTGATCAAGCAATTGCATTCCGATTCGGAAAGCGGTACTGGCATCAGCCTCATCTTTTCTATTTTGTTGCTGGTGATTTCTGCTCGACAGACGCTGCTGGATATAGTCCCTCGCCCCGGTCATGAATATGTCGGCGGTGCAATATTCGGCATCCATATGCCGGTTTGGTCCATTTTTATCGCTCTAGCGTTACTCATCGGGCTCGCGGTCAGACTAACGCTTTTTGGCGGATTGCGCTCTGCGGCGGCGGTGGAGAGTCACCTGATTCGCCGATCAGCTCAGGGGCTCGCCATCTATGTCGTCTTCATCTGCTCAGTCAATTTCCTCTCCGTCATCGTGCAATGCGGAATTGACCAATGCCACAGATCAGAATACCGCCTTTTTGTTGGGTGAGGGCGACAAAGCAGAATGTCGAACTAAAGTGGACATCGTATCGGCCAACTGATGTCTGCTTTCGGGGGTAAAACGGACACCGGGCGAAGGCCCCTCAATCTCCGCTTTTGACCCAAAGCGGACATTCGGTCCCGATAATTATTGCCACGCAAAATGACGGTCGGACCCCATTTCGCCGATCGCAAATCCCTGCTGTAATCGCGTCATTGTAAGCCAGCGGGGCGCATAGTTCAGAACCTTGCGGCGGGCCATGACACGGCGCTCCAGAGGAAGCGGCAAACAGACCAAAGCGCGCCTCAGTAAGGCGGCAATGCCAAAACGCGACGCTGCGTCGACGTTGCGCCGCCGCCCTTCCGCTGTCGGCCAAGAAAATGAATTCTCGCGCCTTCGCCACGAGCGTGACGAGGCGCGGGAGCAGCTCTCCGCAACCTCCGAAGTTCTCAAAGTCATCAGCTCGTCAGCCGGCGAACTGGAACCGGTGTTTCAGTCGATGCTGGAAAATGCAACGCGGATCTGCGCCGCTAGATTCGGCGTACTTTTCTTGGCCGAAGGAAATACTTACCGCGTGGTCGCAATGCATAATGTGCCAGAATCGTATCGCGAGGTTCGCCAGCGTGAACCAACATTGCGATACACCCCAGGCCATCCACTGGCACGCGTAGCTGCAACGAAGCAGATGCTGCAGATCGCTGATCTCCAGGCGGATGCGAGCTACGCCGAATCGGACCCGTACTCATATCGTGCCATGGTGGGCCTAGCCGGTGCGCGCACCATGCTCAATGTACCGATGCTCAGGGAGAATGAGCTTATTGGACAGATCGCAATCTTCCGGCAGGAGGTTTTGCCGTTCACTGAAAAGCAAATCGAACTGGTGCAAAACTTCGCCGCCCAAGCCGTCATTGCCGTTGAGAACGCTCGGCTGCTTAACGAATGGCGGCAATCATTGGAACGGCAAACTGCAACCTCTGACGTACTGCACGTCATCAGTGCGTGTCCGGGGGATCTGAACCCAGTATTCCGAAGCATCTTGGAAAATGCTACCCGAATTTGTGAAGCGAAATTTGGAGTATTGTTTCTTTATGAGGATGGCGCCTTTCGGCCGGCGGCAGAACTTGATGTGCCGAAGGCCCTTTCGGATTTTCTTCGAGAACGCGGACCACATCGACCAGCAGCCGAAACGAGCCTGGGCAAGCTCATAGAAAGCAAACGGCCCGTACATAGCCCTGACGCTTCCACCGAACCGACATGGATACACCCGCCTCCGCAGTTTATCTCGCCGGTGCGCGCGCTTACCTTTGCGTTCCTATGCTTAAGGACGATGTGTTGGTTGGTACGATTGTCATTTATCGTCAGGAAGCCCGGCCCTTTACAGATGAGCAGATCGAGTTGGTGACAAGCTTCGCTGCACAAGGGGTGATCGCTACGCCGGCCGACTGGCCGCGTTGGCCCGAAGGTGCGCACCAGTACCGCACCGACGGACGCCCCATCGTGCAATGGCCGCGCGTGAAGGCCGGGCATTCCGACGACTTGGGCACTGGCACGCGCTGAACCGCGCTGAGATGACATACGATGTCCGCTTTTGGCACAAAGCGGACATTCCAAATGCTCTCCGCTGATGTCTGCTTTTGGGGGTAAAGGGACGCAATGCGAACAGGCGTATCACAGTGTTCAACTTCGCAGCAGACCTTGCATGATCTATTAAAGCTCAACGCGCAGCTCTTCCTCATCCATGATGCGTACGCTGATCCCCGGCACTCTCGCAGTCCTGTCGGCCTATCCCGATCCGCCCTTTGACGTCATGAAGGACGGCGCCTGATCGGCGACGCGCCTTGGCGGCGCTGCTACGTTGTGATGGAAACGGGTGCGCGTGACCAATAATGTCAAGGAAATTAGGGAGCTACGGCTACTTTTTGAGTCCGGTTTTGTCCGGGCATGTCACGTCGGGTTCTTTGATATCCAGCGACGCAAGCTTTCCGTTGATGACAAAATTGTTGTAGTCGAGCGCAAGCGCACGGGAAATGCCGTTGGCATAAAGTTCGAAGCTGATGGCATAAGCCGGCGTCTGCTCTGTATCGTTGTTGTCCGACTTGCCGCGCTCGAAATAACTGACGGTGACAGGCCAGC
>Ga0306925_10003516_pt1 | contig 13905 bp, 17 predicted proteins | sample flu12Cox44000176_FD_203755 | JGI IMG/M metagenome (GOLD analysis project Ga0306925, IMG submission 203755) | Lab enrichment of tropical soil microbial communities from Luquillo Experimental Forest, Puerto Rico - flux8day.12C.oxic.44.000.176 (v2)... | ecosystem: Environmental > Terrestrial >... | reverse complement strand
TCAGAAAAGCCTTGTCGCGGGTGCCGACACTTCGCTGCACCAATAGCTGCAACTGCCATGGCTGCGCCGGATCGAGCGTGAACTCGGGTGGGGTTACGAATAGGCCGATGTCAAGGAAATCGGGTGCACCCGCGGCGGCGAACGCCCCAAGGCGGGTATGATTCCTGTCGCGAAATCGGGTGCTCGATCCTTCTTGCAGGACTTCGATCCGGTCGAAAATGCCGCCCCGTACGTAGGCTGAGCCCTTGAAGGAATAAACGCCATTGCCCGCCACCACTATGGCCTGCCGTCCGGGCTGCAGGCTTGCCTTGAGCCGCTGATAGCCCTCCTCGCCCAGCAGGCTGCGGCCGATGGTCGGCGCGGTGACGAGCGCGACGTAGAGATCGATGAAGGTATCGCCCGCATCGCCCGGTTCCGGGTTCTGCGCGGCGGCGACGTTGCCCGACTTGGCAAACGCTTCGTTGACGTCCCCGATGGTCAGACGCAGCCGCCGGATCGAACCGTCGCCGACGAGGCTCGCCCAATCGCGAATCTCGCTGTGTTCGAGGTCAAGCGTCTTGGTAACAGGCGGCAGCGCAGACGCGGCGGCCGCGGTTTCACCTCCACCAACGCGCCCCGTGCGGATCAGCTTCACCGCCGAGCGCACGATGCTGTCGTTCATGACCAGCACGGTCACGGTCGCCCCGCTGACGATATCGACCTGGGGTGGGTGCTCGGCGCCGCTCGCGATGGGCTTCATGTCCTTGCCGATGAGAGTGTTGACCGCGGCGACGATGCGCGCCACCGGGATTCCGACGAGAACAATCGGCTCCTTGTGGTCGACAAGCTTCAGTCCGGTAATGACACCCTTCGGATCGATTCCGACGAGAATTTGAATCGGCTTTCCGGAATATCCGACCGCGTTGGCGAAATCGGAATTGAGGTAGACGAATCCCTGCAGCTGATCGCCGCGATAGACAGGAACGATTGGTGGATCACCCTGCGGTGCGCCGAAGCGGTCGGCTCCTGCAAACATGTCGGCCGGCGCAACCTTCGGCAAATAGGTGGCGAGCTCGCTCGCGGCATATGCCGCTTGCGCCCACAACGTCGCGCACATCAAAAGCACGGCAGCCAGCACAAACGGGGCTACGCTTCGGCAGCGGGCGGCGAAAGGACTCCAGACCATGGAGCACCTCAGTGGGGAATGTTACGCCGGTGAGAGCGCGCATTCCATCGGGATTGAATGCGGATGCCGGGTTGTCGCCGCTGACAGCCCCAAGTCACGGATTGAGCCAACGCAAATTAACTTGCCGTAAGGCGGTTTATCTAGTCATGGCAGGCGAGCTGGCCCTTGCGCTAGATCAAACAATGACAGGTGGATCATGCCGCTTTTGCGAACGTCGCTGCTAGGGGCTGAGCCCGCGGGAACTCTCCATTCACTCGACGAATTATTTGCGCTTGCGAGCGCGATGGAACAGGAAGCCGCAACTCGATATGGCGAGCTGGCCGAGGAGATGCGGGTTCAGAACAAGTCCGATCTGTCAGCACTCTTTACCCAACTCGCGGCTGCGGAACGTGAGCATGTAGATAGTGTGACACGGTGGTCCCAATCGTGTCTCGGTAGGGCGCCCAATCCCGCGCTGGTCCGATGGGAGGCGCCGGAGACACTTCGAGCCGAGGCCACGGAGATCATGACCTCGCGGTTGATGACGCCATACCGCGCTTTATCAATGGCGGTGCGCAACGAGGAGCGGGCCTTCGCATTCTGGTCTTACGTGGCAGCTTTTGCAGAGGATCCAGAGATCAAAAATGCAGCCGAAGCCATGGCTCGTGAGGAACTTGGGCATGTTTCGACCCTGCGAAGGGAGCGCCGACGCGCCTATCACAGCGAGCGCGACGCGGCACGAGCCGATCGGACAAGCGGCGCTACAGCCGGCCAAGTCGCCAGCTACGCCACAAGCCACGTTGATGCCGGTACGCTGGAACGTCGTTTGGCGTTGCATCTGGCCGGCATGGAGAATCATCTTGCCGGGGCGGCTGCCAATCGCACGCGCGAGCTTTCGCAGGAAACAAACGACATGGCCGTCCAAGCCATTGGCCTGGGTCGATTTCCCGCCAGCCTTGAACACGCTGATGCGCAAACGATCGCTGAGGCGCTGACTGATGCATATCTGCAAGCGGCGGAAGAAGCTCACGATCCCGAACGACTGCAGGTTTTGCAGGCTCTTGCCGAACAAGCGATCGTCCGGCTCGCCTGGTTGCGTTCGTTAACCTGAACCGCTGCAACCGGAAGCGAAAATTGATCTTGATCAATGCGTTTCCCAAAGCCCCGACCATGCTGACCCAGCGAAACAGCGGAGCGGCCGATGCGTGCGCTTGGCCTAGTAATAGCAACGGCGTTGTTTGCGACCACACACCCGGCATTGGCCGAGAGCAAATGGTTGGAAAGCGGACGTCTCGAGGTGGCGGAGATCAGAGTCCTCTGCGATCGGGTAAGCGATGTTCGCTTGCTGGCGCGCATGCAGATGATCTCGGCGGGCAGCGAGCGTTGGCGGCGGCTGTCGCGGAAGGAACTGGTGATCGAGGCCTCCGTCATGGGTACGCCTCCGCTCGACCCCGGCCGCTGCTACATCGTTGCGCGCGGGGGCTCGACCGACGAAGGAGAACGCAGCGTCTTCGAGGTTCGCGACTTCACCGTTAGCCCTGAGCGAACATCGGTCCTTACAATCGGCCACGCCTACGACGTACCGCAGGGTTGGGTGAATCCTGAACGCTGAAGCCGCGCTTTGAGATACCTCAATGCCAGTTACACCCAGCAAGATCAGCAGGTCGACTGGGTTCCGTCTTACGTCTCCACAGGTTGCGACGGGGTTGGGCGACCCGGTCATGAGGTCTCATCGACGTAATCGTCCTCGGACGCATCCTTATCGTCGTCCAGCCGGTGCTGGTCCCTCATCCGAGTGATCGGACAGGTGAAGCCCGACCGCCGCGCAAGCCCGCCTTCTTCGAGTTTGGAAAGGGATTTTCGCCGCCGGAGACAGGCCCCTCAAAAGCGACATGGAAACGATAGCTCTGCACAGACACCGGAAATCGGAGACCGCCACGCGCAAGAAATGGCTGCAAAGCGGCCTTTCTGCTCGCGAGCTATTAACCAGACGATGATCAGGTCAGCTTCGGTCCCAATAGCCGACATGCCTCGTAGATCTTGCGGTCTACGATACGATGCGGCAGCTTAGCGGCAATCGGCACGAAGGCGCGATCCGGCACACGCAACCGCGAGGGAACTCGTGCATGTCAGCAGAAACCCCGAACGTGCGTCGGGTGCAAGGATACTGCGGCCTTTGCATCGCCCGCTGCGGAACCGTCGCGACATTGACAGATGGCAGATTCACGCGTCTCGATCCCGATCCGACGCACCCCACCGGCGCGGCAATCTGTGCAAAGGGCCGAGCAGCTCCTGAGCTGGTCTACCACAAGGATAGGTTGAAGCGACCGCTGCGTCGAACACGGCCGAAAGGCGATTCCGATCCGGGATGGGAGGAAATTTCATGGGATGCGGCGCTCGATCAGATCGCCGCTGCAATGCGGCGCATTGCCGAGCAGCATGGACCAGAGGCGGTGGCCTTCAGCCAATCGTCGGGCTCAACAACTGCTATCACGGATTCGGCTGCCTATGTCCGAAGACTGATGAACGCATTTGGCACGCCGAATTTGGTGTGGGCGCTCGACCTGTGCGGCTGGGGACGCGCCTTTGCGACGCGCTACGTCTTCGGCCTTGGCACTGTTTCGACAAGCGCTGGCGGCGCAATGCCCGACATCGCCGAATCCGGCTGCCTTATCCTGTGGGGTTATAATCCCTCATTTTCGCGCATCACTCACGCGACAGCGACCGTTGCGAGCCTGAAACGCGGAATGAAGCTGATCGTGATCGATCCGCGCAATGTCGGGCTGGCCAACAAAGCCGACGTCTGGTTGCGCGTGCGCCCGGGAACGGATGGCGCGCTCGCACTGGGTCTGGCCAATGTCATGATCGAGCGAGGCTGGTACGATCAGGAGTTTGCCCGCACATGGACAAACGGACCTTTTTTGGTGCGCTCCGATACCAACAGGTTGCTGAAGGCAAACGAGCTCGCTTCCGGGGGTAGCTCGGGCCAATTCGTTGCTTGGGATTCATTGGCCAATTGCACGGTCAGCTATGACCCGGCGGCCGGTCGCTACGAGGCGAATGCCGGACCTCTTGCGCTGCGAGGCGAGTACACGATCGCAACCATCCATGGCGCCATCAGCTGCCGGCCCGTTTTCGATCGCTACGCGGAGCTGTGCAGCAAATATTCGCCTGACGTGATTGAACGGACCTGCTGGATTCCCCCGAGTCAATTGGAGCAAGCTGCACACACCATTTGGCACGCCCGACCGGTCTCCTACTATGCCTGGAGCGGGCACGAGCATCACGCCAACAGCACGGAGACGGCGCGGGCGATGGCAATGCTCTATGCGTTGACCGGCAGCTTCGATGCGATTGGCGGCAATGTGCTGCTGCCCGCTGTGCCCGCCGAGTCAGTCAGCGGAGAAGACCTGCCTGCAGCAAAACGGTTGGCTCCCGCAATCGGCCTTGTCGAACGCCCGCTGGGACCCGCGCGCTGGAACAATGTCTCCGCCCATGACTTTTACCGGGCCGTCCTGGAGGGTACTCCCTATCCCGTGCGCGGACTGATCGGGTTCGGCAGCAATCTATTGCTCGCCTATGGCGATCCCGTTCGTGGACGGGCCGCGCTGGCCGCGCTCGATTTTTATGCCCATGCCGATCTGTTTATGACGCCGACGGCCGCGCTTGCGGACGTTGTCGTGCCCGTCGCGTCCTGCTTCGAACGCGAGGCTCTCAAAATCGGATTCGAAATTAGCGCAGAGGCGCAATCGCACGTTCAGTTCCGGCAAGCGATCGTTGGGCCACCCGGTCAGGCACGTTCCGACACGGATATCATCTTTGGCCTCGCAACGCGCCTTGGCCTCGGCGAGCATTTCTGGGACGGCAACGTCGATGCCAGTTACCGACAGCAACTCGGTCCAAGCGGCATCACCCTGGATCAGCTTCGAGCGGAGCCGGCCGGACTGCGAAAGCCGCTGACGACGCGATACCGCAAGCACGCTGAAACCGACGCCAAGGGAGACCCGCGCGGCTTTCCAACGAAGTCACGGAAAATCGAGTTCTGGTCCGAGACGTTTCTCGATCGCGGTTATTCGGCCATGCCGGGCTTCGTCGAGCCCCCAGTCGGCCCCGTCGCCCGCCCTGACCTGGCGACATCCTTCCCTTTGATCCTGACTTGCGCCAAACCCAGTCTGTTTTGTCAGACTCAACACCGGGCCCTGCCGAGCCTGCGCAGGCGCGCATTGCACCCCGAGATCGAACTGAATCCGGCGACTGCCGCAGCACGCGGTATCAAGGATGGAGATTGGGTTGACCTGCGGACCCCTGCCGGCGGAATGCGCGCCCGCGCGCGTTTTAGCGACAAGCTCGATCCGCGTGTCGTCGTCGGCGAGCACGGCTGGTGGCAGGGCTGTGATGAATTGGGAATTGCAGGTTCTGATCCGTTCGACGTGACCGGCGCCAATTTCAACCTGACAGTTGACGCCGCGGTGCGCGATCCCGTTAGCGGCACACCATCCCATCGCTCCAATCTCTGCGAGGTTCAGCGAGTGCGGGCATTAGAGACGAGTTCCAGGAACGGCGGTTCCAATCTTCGGTCGTAGATCAGCGAGTCTGGTTGCGCGCTGGTACGCGGTTCGCGACTCTATCAACTCCAAGTTAGTGCATGCTGGCGTTCGCATGAACGGAGCCGGGCCTTTCGTCCATGATCCGCTTGATGGTGTGAGCGCAACGGCCGCACTGGGCGTTGCATCCGAGGCAAGCATAGACCTCGCTCATGCGGGGCCGTCGCGCCTCTTTTGCGACCACTGACCGCACCTGATGGTCGCTGAACACATTGCAAGAACAGACGATCATCGCCTTCTCCTAACCAATACCAATGAGTCGGATGAAGACCGCCACAAGCGCGGTGCTCCACCCAGCCGCAAGCATGATGGTTTCCATTCGGGTCATCTCGGCGTGGCCAAGAGGCCGCTCACGGACTAGATGGTTACGCATTTCAGCTCCTTGCGAGACATCGCGGAAAAGCGACGCCGACATCGCGAAGGAAGATAGATGGATGCTGACCCCAGGGCTTAACCGCTGGGGACAGATGATTTTACATTTCGGGACAATGAAACCCGCAACTTACAAACAGTCTCCAAGCGCCGGCATCACCAGCGCCGTCCCAGCATCTTGCGGGGCTGCTCCTTCTTGAGACTGTTGCGTTCGGCGCGGAGGTCGGCAGTCTTTTTCAGCATCCGGCCGAGCAATGCCTCAGCCGAGGTGGTGGATATGCCGGCGCGTTGGAGTTGTGTGATCTCATTGCGTTGCCGTAGGACTTGGCTCCGCATGCGTTCGATTTCGCCTTCGATGAACTCGATGTCCGGCATGTCTCAACGCCCCGCTGACAGGCGGTTATTGATTCACATCGCCATGACCACTGCGGCCAATACCCCGCACACGATTACAAATGCGCTGAGTATCTGCTTTAGCTCGGAGACGGACATCGCTAGTGGCTCGGGCATCGCGAACGACCCCGGTCTTGCGGCCGACCGGGGTCGTCGCTCTCATGAGTGTGCGCTGCGCTCGGGGTGGGGGCGAAACACATGCGCCAGCGTATTGAACGCCACAAAACCTGATCGCACTATTGTCCCAGAGTGCAACGGCAGCGACTGCACAAATTCGATGATGCGCTGCGGTGGATTCACAAGCACTTGCAGTGCGATCACAAGACAGGCCGTCAACCGGATAGTCGCCGGTTCGGGTCCAGCCCGGTAAGCCGTCGCGGTTGGCGCAATGCAATGAAACGCATTGTAACGCCAGTGTGACGATACTCGACTTTCATGCAGCAATTCCCCGTTGTTGACCTTGCGCAACATCGCCATCGCCATTGCACGGCCACCCGACTATTGCCCGCATCTCAGTAACGCACTGTTCCAGCTGTTCCCGGACTTCCCTAGCCATAATCAATACCCGCATATCTCCGTCGCGCTGCTGGTATTCCACTTCCCACGCATATCGATCGAACGCCTCCTTGTGCCATTGCTCGATAAGGTCCGAAACCTTTGCCAGCTTGGCAACCGCATTGACGACCGCATTGTCATCTAACTTCATTTCTCATCCTCCTATTTCAAGTTGCATTTCGTCATCCCCTCTTGCCCGCGCGATCGAGGCCGGCGCATCATTTGAATGCTGTGATTTCTCTGAGGCTCAACCGAGCCGGCGGCGAGAGAGTGGAAAAGACAAACGAGCCAACGCGAGATGGCGCGCCGGCTTTTGAGTGGGAGATACGGCGAACCTAAGCCGTCGAACAAAGGCGCCGAACGAACGCCGCCAACCTGATTTGAAAGTCCTTGATTTCGCGAAGGGCATTTTGCCGCTCTGGGCCGTCGGGAAGCTGCAGTGCAGCATCCCGCAAATTGGCAAGTGTTGTGACAATCTCTTGCATCTTGCTTATCTCAAGTACTTCAACGGCGCCTTGGATCAATGGTCTTTCCTCCCAAACGGAATTATCGAGTAGCGGCGCGAACATCGATGCGATTCGCGGCGGGAATGAGTCGGCATCGATACGCAGCGCCGGCCTATTTCTCTCCCTTTCTCCTATTACTAACAGGGGAGCGTCGGGTTGGTGGCGATGGAATCGGCGGATCCGCGCCGGCTTGGGCGTTAGAGGCTCAAGTCCGTCTCGGCGGCAGCGGAATGAGCATCGACACGCGCCGACGATATTCGACATGGGCTTGGCCGTGGAAGGCGACGAGGTCGCGCTCCCCCAGCAAGATGCCGATGATGATGTAGCCGGTTGTCGCGATCGCGAACAGAAGATGTCCCACCGTCATCGTCGGTGTCGCCCAGAAGGCCAGCACAAAGCCGAAATAGATCGGGTGGCGAACGAGCTTGTAGAACAAGGGTGTCTTGAAGCTCGGCGACTGCACCGTCTTGCCTTGCCAATGCGTTTAGACCTGCTATTGGACGCCGCGCCTGGGCAGCGTTAATTGGGAAATCGCGACCATCGGTCCAAATACCGCAGGGGACAGGCGCGTCTATGAGGTGGTCACAATGCGTGCGCCACCACCGCTCCGAGGCTCAAAGCCGAGAGCAAAATCACTCCGATGACGCTGTAGAGAGCGACTATCTCCTTCATGGGGTCTCCTAGAGGCGGGCGTTCGCTTGCGCGCTCGCATGCTGTTGACTAGCGCGCTGATGAGAAAAACCCGCCGACGTGTGGATCGCCGGCCACATCCACACCACGACTGCGATAAGCCCGACAAACCCTGCCGCAGCCATCTTCGCGAAACACCGGTCTACAGCATCAAAATCAAGCGTTTCCACTGTCGTCTCCGGAAACACGGCGCTGCTTCACGCCGACTATCGCGAGAACGATAGCGATGCTGCGGCCTTTATGCTTTGCCAAACGGGACGGATATTTTACTTTTCGGGACAGCAATGGCTTGGCGTCCGTTCACCTCGCGCTAGGCCAGAAATTTCAGCTACGGTCACGGCGGCGCACGTGATGCATTTCTCATTGCCTTTTTGATCCGGGGGACCAAGCGCCGTGCAGGCGGATGCTGCCGCCTGTGTGTCACCTTATCTGACGCAACGGAGACCGTGGGCAAGTCGATTGCGTGAAGGCGAAAAACGAGAAGCATCCCTCGCTTGGTCGCGTGCAACAAGTCCTAGCATGGCGCGAGTTTCTGCCATCTCCTTGCCACAGTAGAAAATGGGATCGTTGCATCTAAGCCACATGAATTTAGACCCCAACGGCCTACAATCCGATTGGTCACTGGCTATGTCTCGATGAGGAGTCGAATGCTGAGAGTCGACGAAGATACGTTCACCATGATCAGCGGCCTTATTGTTATTGCGGTGGTTTGCATCGCGGGTTTGTTGGCGTTAGGGTGATGACTTGCTGCCGGGGGAAGCCAGCAGTGCCCCCTCCTTCCATCGACCACGCCCGGTGCCATTTGCCGGTCGCGGTCGGGACGCCGCGTGCAAGATCGCTAAACTTTTACATGCGTAATTTGCGGATAGCAGCAATCGATTGATATCGCTCGACGCCTACCGTCGAGATTCCGAGGCACAAGGAAACAGTCTGCGCGACGAACGCGCCATCGACGCGGCGGCGATCGTTAAGATTCCGGGACTGCGATAATCGATCCGGTGGGACGGCCGATTCATAGCGCGGGCAAGCGCTGAGCGTTTGAAGCATATTCCGGCAAACTCAATTGCATGATCGAGGCGGAGAATGGCGGGCGGCGGATGCCGCGCGCGAGACTCGCGCACTGACAACAAGAGGACTTTCTCGGCGGCGAGTATTGTCGCATGATGGCGGCGCATCGGCACGAGGCGCCAATGAGTTCCGCGAAGGGCCTGCGTCAGGTCGGATATTTTGATTGCCCGGGCGGCGGCCAGATCGTCGTAGCGGGCACGACCGCATTCATCGGCCATATGCGTGCGCCAGCCGGGACCTCGATCGTCGATATCGCCGACCCCGCGCATCCGCGGCTGCTTGCGCGCCTCGATATGCCTCCCGGCACCCATTCGCACAAAGTGCGCGTGGACAATGGGCTGATGCTGATCAATCGCGAGCGCAACCACGCCGACAAGAACGCGCCGCCCGACAATTTTCGCGGTGGGCTCGGCATCTATGACGTGACGAAGCCCGCGAGCCCGCGCGAGATCACCCGCTGGGAAACCGACGGCATGGGCGTCCATCGCTTCGATTTCGACGGGCGCCACGCCTATATCTCGCCGACGGTGGAGGGTTATCGCGGCAACATCGTGATGATCCTCGACCTCGGCGACTCGGCGCACCCGCGCGAGGTCGGCCGCTGGTGGATGCCCGGACAATGGACCGCCGGCGGCGAGGAGCCGGGCTGGCAGGGAACGGCGCACCGCTGCCATCATCCGCTGCGCCAGGGCGACCGGCTCTATACCAGCTATTGGCACGGCGGGTTCGTTATCCTCGACATCGTCGACATGGCAAAGCCACGCCTCGTCTCTTCGTTCGACTGGAGCCCGCCATTCGCCTGTCCGACGCACACAACCTTGCCGCTGCCCTTCCCGCTGCACGGCCGGCGCGTCTTGCTGGTCGCCGACGAGGACGTGGCGCGCGTCGCACCCGGACCGCCCGCCTGCCTGTGGCTCGTCGACATCACGGACGAGCGGCACCCGATGCCGTTCGCAAGCTTCCAGGTCGACGGCCTTGACGACGGCACACCGCAACCGGAGTTCACGGCCTGCCATCAGCCGAGCGAAAAGGTGACGGGAACCGAGATACCGGCCGCATGGTTCGCCCACGGGCTGCGCCTCATCGACATTGCTGACCCGCGCCGGCCGCGCGAGGTGGGCCATTTCCTGCCCGACGTTCCGGAAGGCTCACAGCGCGTCCAGAGCAACGACGTCACCACCGACCCCCGCGGTCTCTTTTATCTGATCGACCGACTGCGCGGGTTGACCATTCTCGAGCGCTGCTAGAGCGCATTCCGCTATGTTGTTTGCGCCTCTGGCCGGGCGCGACGTCAAGCCTTTCGCTCCACCATTCGGGCTACCTGACCTTACCGCTCGGCCTCATCCGGCAGCCTACATCCGCCGCCAACATGTTGAAGACGTCGGTGTCGAACCTTGGCTCGCCAAATTCATCGCCTCAGGAACGAGTAACCCGACCAGGTAGCTCTGACGCAGCATTCAGCGCATTCTGCAGTTGCCGAGCGAGACCCACCTTTTTACCGGGCATGACTATCGTCCAGACCGTCGGCGGCCTCGTGTCCTACGGCGTCGATTTGGGGGAAACCCTTCCACGCGCCGCTGAACACCAGGATGGCACTCAGGCTCAGGCATGCTCCCGGCCCCATTGTACGTCCATTGCTTCGCCGTGCCGCTTTTGTGTAGAATGTGCTCGCCCTATTCGACGACTGCTTACCGTCGTTGCCGCATAGCAGCAGGGCATGCCGTCCCCTCTGCCTTGGGATCGCGCCGATGAAAGCCTACATGTTGATAACCGGATCCGGTCCGATCGTCATTTTGACTAGCCACGATTCCGTAGTTGACGCCGCGCTGATCAAGAAGCTAGCCGGCAAGGGGATCGAGAAATTCATCGCCTACGAGATTCCGATCGGTCTTGCTCAAGAACGCTATGGTGCGCATTTCGCGCTTGTCCAGGGGGATGTCCGGGAAGCCGACGATCTCCGCGTGCTCGACTATGACGGAAGCCGCGCGTTCAAGTTGTTCCGTTTCAATGAACTCGGTACGCCGCTGCTCCACGAGCCGTCGTTATAAGCAGCGCAATCCATGCGTCGCCCAACCGCGACCGCCATCGTCTGTGACTGAGCGTGCGCCCTAAAAGTCCGTGCCGCCGCGCCACTGCCGAAAAATCGTGATCAACTCGCGCCGCCTCATTACCCACTCCTTCAGATCAGACGGAGGCAGCATACCACATCGTTTGAGTGCGTTTGCGCTCACAGCGAATTGCGCCGCCCGACTTCCGCGGAGGCGAACATAAGCAGGAAAGCGCCACCCCCTTAACGGACGGCGCTATAGCGGTTACGCCGGATCGATCAGCATTTCGATTTGCAGAAGGCTTCCAAATAAGATCACCAAAGCACCACGCCGCCTGACCTCAGGACGACTGTCTCCTCCGTCGCCGTAGCCCTTTCGTATTCGACCGCCGACCGAACCAAGGCCTCGCGAAGTTGCCCATCACTGAGCAATCGTTCTGAAAGATACGCTTGGGCGGCATTGGAGTCATTGGCGCACCGCTCCAAAGCCTCACGCGCCAGACTCAGCATGGTCACTGATCTCACGTTCGCCATGGACAGTTTCCCTTGTTTTGAACCCCAGAGCGCAAACGGGTAGGTCGCTCAGGGTCAGTCCCTGCGACGCAGGGAGTCAAATCACGAAAAGGAAAACGCGCGCCCCACAAAAGGGACGGCGCTATCTTACCACGCCAGTTTATTCCGTCCGGCCACACCCACCAGTCAAAGCTGAGGCTCCGCAACGAACACGGACGTTGAGCCCCCAACAGCGGCGCAAAAGCGGGCTTCGACGGAGATCAGGTTGGGCCAATAAGCGACATTAGCGGATACTCAATCAATCACCTCGTCAGCCGTGGCAAGTATCGACTCCGGAAAACTGAGACCGAGTGCTTTTGCCGTCTTCAAATTGATAATCAACTCATATTTGGTCGGAGCTTGCACTGGCATATCATTTGGTTTCTCGCCCTTAAGGATGCGGTCGACATATCCCGCGGCCCGACGGAGCGGCTCGTGCGTATTGGGCCCATAGCTAATCAGACCACCATCTGCAGCGTAATAGCGATAAGGGTAAACCGCCGGCAGCTTGTAGCGGGCAACGAGTTCGATGATGGACTTGCGACGGCTTCCCGTACCACCTGCGGTAACGATGACGCCGCCATCTCCGATACGTGCAAACTCGCCTAGCCTGCGCTCAATCTCGTTGGTATCTCGTACGTCTTGCGCTGTGAGCTCGACCCCGAGAGACTGAGCCACTGACCGAACGGCCCCAAATTGTCCGATACCTGCCGCAGAGGAGGGATCACGAAGCACCAGGGCGCGGGTCGTTCGGGGCGCAACCTGCTTAAGTAATTCGGCCCATTTTCCACTCATGCTATACTCAAAATTCGAGAAGCCCGTGATATTGCCTCCGGGATGGGCCATGCTCTGAACGAAGCCTGCGCCGACCGGATCAGGAGCATTCACAAATACAATCGGAATTGAGCGAGTTTCTTGCTGCAACGCTCCAACCGCTATGCTGCCGACGGTAAGGATCACATCTGGTGCGAGTGCAACGATTTCGGCGGCATAACGGTGAATGCGATCAATATCGCCGCCGATCTGACGAGTTTCTATCTTGAGATTCCGACCGACCTCCCATCCCAATTGCTCAAGTGCGTTCTTGAAGATCGTAAGCCGAACTTGTGCTTCAGGATCATCCAAGCTTAGAACGTTGACGATGCCGACGAAGCGTACGCGGTCCGCCGATTGCGCAAGTGCCGAAAACGGCGCTGCGACGGCTGAGCACAGAGTAGCTATAATGAAGTCCCGACGCCTCATGCCTGGCCTCAGTGCACGGTAGCGCGCTTAAACTAGCACTCTCGAAAGCAGCGGCTAGCGACATAATGTCCGCCTCGGGTCATTTGCAGACATTCGGCGAGTCTAAGCCGACGTCTGCTTTACGCTCGGAAGCGGACATTAGATGCACCAACCGGCATGTCCGCTTCGGGCCAAGAGCTGCCCTCCCCGCAAGCTCGCATTTTGAAAGGCCATTCAAACAAGGACCAAAGACAATTTCTCCCCCGCAGCCAGAATGGCAGGCCGAAGTGGGGCTCCAGCGCCGCTCGTGATGGGTTACGCGCCCAAGTGTTGCGCGCCGGCATCACTGGCGACACGTCGTACCGATCGTCGGCAAATCTGCCTTTGAAAGGCCGCAGATGAGGATACTACAAAAACAACAAGGCGGGTTCAGGGGATGGACAGGAGCGCGATACTTTGCGGTGAGGCGCGATGGGATGCGCTCGTCGTGGGATGGGGCGTCGTAAGCGTGGCGGCGCTGGTCGCAACTGGCGCTTTTGCTGAGGAGTACAAGATCGGCGATGTCGATCTCACTGTTTCGGGCGCAGCGACAGCGGGCAGCGAAATCAGGACGACGTCGCGCAATCCCGCGCTGATTTTTGGGCCGAACGGACAAAGGGCGGGCATTCCCGCGACGGCCCTCAGCGGCTCCAACCAGGACGACGGCAATCTCAACTATGGAAAAGGGGAGCCTGTGTCGTCGGTCGCCAAGGC
>Ga0306925_10003511_pt1 | contig 13910 bp, 12 predicted proteins | sample flu12Cox44000176_FD_203755 | JGI IMG/M metagenome (GOLD analysis project Ga0306925, IMG submission 203755) | Lab enrichment of tropical soil microbial communities from Luquillo Experimental Forest, Puerto Rico - flux8day.12C.oxic.44.000.176 (v2)... | ecosystem: Environmental > Terrestrial >... | reverse complement strand
AGGATGCCCGCGGGCAGCACGACGTCCCCGGCGTCGAGCGGGATCCGCGGCAGGAAGGACACCAGCTCGTTGCCGTGGTGCTCGCTCTGGGCGAAGCTGAGCACCTGGCCGCGGAACACGTTGTGCCCGGCCGACAGCCGCGCGACCTCCGCCCGGGTCGCCGACGCCGCGTCGCGGTCCGCCGCCAGGATCTCCAGAACCCCGTGCGGCGGGCCGAACTCGCGCTCGGCGCGCAGCCCGATCACCGCCGGCGCGCCGCCGGGCGCGGTCGTGGCGATCAGGCCGAGCGTCACCACCTCGGTGTCGGTATCCGGTCCCGTCGCGGCGGTGCCGTAGCTCGCGGTGCCCGCCCTGCCCACCTGGGCGGGCCCGGGCGTCGCGAGGCGGGCGAGCAGGTCCTGATGCGGCCGCATCATCCCGGTGGCCATGCCGAACCACGTGCCGTCGCTGCCGTGCCGCGCCAGGTAGGCGTCGATGCCGCGCTGGATGTTCACGTGGTCCCAGATCTGGAACCGCTCATGGACCGCCACGACCTCCGGCAGCTCGCAGCCCAGGTGCCCGGTTACCCGGGCGACGAGCTCGGAGGGGGCCTCTTCGTCGCTCAGCGTGCGGCGCGCGACGTCCAGCAGGCCCAGCAGGCCGCGCGCGAGATCCCGGTAGTCCTGACTGTCAGCCGAAGACACGCGATCAACGTATACCGGGCGATACGACGACGCATCCGGTTATTTCCGGGGCGGCTAGGCGGAACCGACCGACCGCGCGTTCATGCCCTGGTCGGCGGATTCGATGCCGAACGCGATGACGCGGGTGGGGCGGATGCGGACGATGGTGTCCTCGAAGTTCCGCCCGAAGGCCTTGCCCCCTTCGGGGAGGACTTCGGCCGTGCCGCGTATCTCGATCATGCGCGGCTGCCACGGCGGCAGGACATCGTCGATGACGATGCTGGCCCGGCCGCCGTGCCGGACGTCGCGGACTTTCTTGGTCTGGCTCATCCGCATGCCGCCCACATCGATGGCGTCCTGCTCGGAGTTGTAGCGGAACGATGTCGGCACCACGTGCGGCTGCCCGTCCGCGCCGACGGTGGCGATCCGGCCCAGCCGCTGCCCGGCCAGGTAGTCAAGCTCTGCGTCGGTGAACACGCTCATGCCCGCGCTAACCATCCCGCGCCCGTCCGCATTCCAGCCGCCCGGCAAAGGCACGCTGCCGGGTATGAGCGGCGATGGACGAACAGGGAGTCCGCCACCCCTTTCACTGACCGCTTGACCACGTATTCGCCACGTAGCACGGTTGGGGTGACGATCTGCTATGCGTTGAGGAATGGCGCAACCCCGCGGGCGGGGGTGACTACGTGCGTGTCTCTCCGACGACGCGTCCGGCTAACTCCGGGATCCACATGTCGATATTCTCGATTCCCTTGGTCTCGAACGTTTCCAGCGGTCGAAAGCCGAGTTTGCGGTAGACGTGGATGGCCCGGCTATTGCCGGCCTGGGTGCCACCGAACAGCACCACATGCCGGAGGCCGAGCCGGTGCAGCGCCGCGAGGGCGTAGCGGAGCATAACGCTGCCGAGGCCGCGGTCTTGCCATCGGTCGGCGACAGCTGGGGCGATCCGGCAGTCCAGGCCGTCTTCCAACACGATGCCATAGCCTGCGTACCGCCCTTTCTCATCCTCCGGTATCTCGAACTCGGCGAGCACATACGCTTCGATCTGGTTGCTGCCTTCCGGCGTGGCAATAAGTCGGAGCGACGGGTCGGTATGAATCAGGGCGCAGATCCGGCGCGCCTCAGATTCGTCGAGCGCGTGCGGCCGGTAAAAACGGCGAGTCTCTGCGGACAGGCTCTTGAGAAACTGAGCGAACTCGTCCGCATCATTCTCGGACAATCGGCGCATGGTGAAGTTCTCGCCGTCCGGCAGCATGATGCTCACCGGCGTGATCGTGCTCAGTTGTCGCGGGCTGGCCTCAGTCACACGAGCAGCTTATTCCACGCTATCGTGGAGGCTGCGGGGAGGGATGATGGACGGCCAAACGCTTGGTCAGGGTTTCTCGCCTGGCGGGCGGTCGCCAGCCAGCGAGGAGATGCGTGCACGGGTCCAAGCTGGCCGCGCCGTGATCATTGCCGGGGAGCAGGTATCGGCCGCGCTCAGCGGCGGCCATCCGTGCTCCACCTGGCAAGGCGTCGTACAATCGGCCATTGAATGGTGCGGAAAGCATCTCGAGGAACTCGCGCCCGGATGGGCCGAGCAGGCCAACAGCATGCTCCAATGGGGGCTCACAGACGAGCCATCGGCCCGCCTGCTGGCCGCCGATACCGTAACCGGCCGACTGGGCGGCCGCGACGGCATTAATTACGCCGCATGGCTGCACGAGGTGGTCGGGGAATTGCCGTTGACCGATGGCGCCGTTGCCCATGCCATCGCGGATCTGCGGGCGCCTATTATCGCCACGACGTATGACGACCTAATTGAGCGAGCCTTGGGCTGGCCTGGCGGGCCGCTTACGGCCCGAGACGCGTACCGGGTCCGCCGGGCGCTGACGAACCAGAGCCGGGCCGTCATCCGCCTGTACGGACGGTTCGATGATCCTAGCTCGGTGCTGCTCGGGGTACGACCGGGCGACGAAGCCTTCGGTCCGGCCACCTCCGAGGTCATCCGGCGGATCTTCGTGGAGGGCCGGACCGCGATGCTCATCGGGAGCGTCGCGGAGCCCAATTTGGCCGTGCTGCGCCGCTGGCTGCTGGGCGGCGCCACCGGGACGGTCGGCCAGCACTTCTGGCTCTGCCCGGACGAGGATTACCCGGCGGTGCTGGACATCACTGGCGAAAGCACGGTGACGCCATTGCCCTACGGTACCGGGCTGCCGGGCCTCCTCACACTGCTCCGCCACCTCGTCGCGGAGCCACGGAATGCAGTAACGCTCGGGTCGGCCCGGGACGCCAGCGAAAGCCCTGAACCCTCACCCCTGGTAGGCCGCGAGGAATTGCTGCGGGACATCGCTGTCGCATTGGCGGAGCCCTCCCGTTCCCCCCGGGTGGTGGCATTGAGGGGACGGATCGGGGTCGGCAAGTCCCGGGCGGCCCGCGAGTATTCGCTGCGCCACCTGAACGATTACCGCATAGTCGGCTGGATCCCCGCTGAACGGGTGAGCGCCGCCGAGCAGGCCCTGGCCGACCTAGCCGGACCGCTGGGGTTGCCCGGCGTACCCGATGTCACCCAGCAGATCTCAGCGGTTAAGGGCCGCCTGGAGACGCTGGACCGGTGGCTGCTGATCTTCGACAACGCAGAGGACCTCGGAGCCGTCAGGGAGCTCTTCCCTTCCTGCGACCACGGGCACATCCTGATCACTGCCCGGCTGGCGGTCGGCGACCTGGACGAGGGCGTGACCGCCATCACCGTCCGCCCGCTGGATGCGCCCGACGCGGTACGGCTGATGACCTCAGGGTCGGAGGCCGCCACGGACGCCAGTCCCGATATTGCCCGGCTCTGCCAGGAGCTTGACTACTTGCCGCTCGCGCTGGTGTCGGCGCGGAACTCACTGCGCCGCGGAGTGTCCGCCCGCCGATTCCTGACCGAGGTCCAGCGGCAGCAATCCGGCGACGAGGAACACCACAGCGCGTTTGCGGTCTCGGTCAGATTCGCCGCGACCGGCCTGGCTGAGCGCGACCGCGACGCCTACGACCTGTTGCGGCTGTGCTCGTTCCTCGGCCCGGATGGCATCAGCCCGGAGTTGCTCGCCGACCCGGCCGGACGGGCGGAGCTGCCAGACAACCTGCGGATCGCCGCCCGCGACAGCACCAGGCTGCGGCAACTGATCACCAGGACCGTCTCGGCCGGCCTGGCCGACGAGGCCGACGGGCACCTGGTGCTGCACCGGATGGTGCAAGCCTTCTTCCGCAGCGACATGTCGCCCGACGAATACGACCACTGGAACCGGATCGCCGTGTCGCTGATGCTTGCGGTCTTCCCGGCCGATACGGCCGACCCGTACCACTGGCCGCTGTGCGGGAACCTGCTCGATCACGCGCTCGTTGTCGGCCAGCGATGGCGGCCTCCCAGCGCGGCCGCCTCAGAGGTGGCCGTGCTACTGGCCCGGTGCGGCAGCTACCTGTTCCACCGAGGGGCCTATGGCTCAAGCGCGCTGGCCTTCCGCCGGGCCGCCGCGATAATACGGGTCAGCGGCGGGGCGGCCACAGACTACGTTGCCGCGCTGTCCAACCTGGGTCTGTGTCGGCTGAACGAGGGGCACCTGGTGCGTGGGGAACGGTTGCTGCGCTGGGTCCTCGAGCGGCGCGGGCAGACACCCGGGGCCGCAGCCGAGCTGGCCGCCGCGCTCAACAACCTCGGCTGCGCCCTGCGCGAGCAGGGCGACCTGCCCGGCGCAGAGGCGCTCTTCGAGCCCGCCGTCGCGCAGGCGCGCAAGGCCTTCGACTACGACAAGCGCGGATACGCCGTCGCGCTGAACAACCTTGGCGTAGTGCGCTCACAGCTGCGCCTGCCGGAAGCGATCCAACTGCTCGAACGCGCCCTCGCACAGGAACGCGAGCTGCCGGGCCGGAACGCCATCGAGATCGCTGTGACAGTGAACAACCTGAGCATCGCTCATACCATGCAGGGCGGGTACGCCGACGCCGAGCGGATTTTGCGCGAGGCGCTGACGGGGATCAGCCGCGACCTGGACGACGACCACCCGACCACAGCCAACTTGCTGGAAAACCTCGGCCTGGCGCTGCGCGGTCAAGGCAAGGCCGCGGAGGCGCTCATCTACATGGAGCGTGCCCTGGAGATCGAGCGGCGGTTCTTCGGCGAGATGCACCCAGAGGTAGCGCAGAGCCTGAGCAACCTCGGGGTCACCCAGCGCCACCTGGGGCGTTATGTCAACGCTCTGCACAGCCAGGAACGGGCCATTGCTGTGGCGGAGACAGTGTACGAGGGCGGCGGCCAGCGCCCACTTGCCTCGATGCACGGTGCCCTTGGCAACGTGCTGCGCCGCCTTGGCCTCCTGGACGCATCCGTGGCGCACCACCGCAAGGCCCTGGAGATCGAGCTCACCATCTACGATCCGGGGCACCTCGAGCTGGCCGGCACCTACGATAATCTTGGCCGGGCTCTCCGCCACCTGGGGCAACTCGGCGAGGCGGTGGACTGCTTTCACCAGGCCCTGCGGATCAAGCGGACGCACCTGGACGCGTACGACGCGCAGATCGCCAAGACCCTGGACAACTTGGGCGTGGCTCACCGCTACCTTGGTCAGCTCGAGCAGGCCGCAACCTTCCACGAGGAGGCCCTGCGCATCCGCCGAGCCGACCCACACCCGGATCCGCGCGCGCTCCACTACACGCTCACGAACTTCGCCGCAGCGTGCCGGGCGCTTGGGCGCACCGTGCAGGCCGCCGAGGCGCTGACCGAGGCCGCGAGCCTGGAGGAAGGCTGGTAGATGGCGTCCCGCCGGTTCTTCGACCCACCGCTGCGGGTGGTCATCCCACCACGGCCGAACAATTCCGCTGTGCTCGGCAGGCGCCTGCTCGAGATCCTCGACTCGGGGAACTATAAGTCCGGCTACCGATGGACAGCCGAACTGACCGAACGGGTGGCCGTGCTGCTCGGCCTCGGACCCGACCGCGAGCTGCTGCCTACCGTGTCGGGCACAGCGGCACTGCGGCTCGCGGCCGTGACGCTGCGCGGCACCTATCCGGCCAAAGGGCGCCCGGCGAACGCCGTACTGCCGTCCTTCACCTTCCCGGCCACGGGTGAGTTCCTCCGCCAGCTCGGCTACGACCTCCTCTTTTGCGACGTGGACGCGCAAACCTGGAACATAAACCCCGAAGAGCTGGCCCCGATCCTGCAGAAGCACCCTGTTGACCTGGTCGTCTGCGTCGACGCTCTCGGCAACCCGGCCAACTACACCGCGCTAGCCCGACTGTGCCGCGACGCCGGAGTCCCACTGCTGGCCGACTCGGCGTCGGCTCTGGGCTCCCGGCACCAGTCCCTCCCGGTTGGCACCCAGGCGGACGCACACGCATTTTCAATGAGCATGGCCAAGGTAGTATCCGCGGCCGGCGCAGGCGGCTTCGTGGTCCTGCCAGCTGGCAGCAGGCGACGCCTGGAGCGCGACGAGAACTGGATCCGGTCGTCGCTGATGACCGAGACGAACGCAGTCGTAGCGCTCGACCAGCTCGGCGACCTAGCCGGCCTGCTGGCCCGGCGAGCCGCCGTAGCCGAGGTCTACCAACACGCTACGCAGTCCGTGCCAGGCCTGTCGCTCCAAGGTGTGCTGCCCGGTGACACCCACAGCTGGGTGCACGCAGTGCTGCGCTGTCGACCCCCGCATGACCGAGACAAGATCGCCGCTGGGCTCGCCCGGTTCGGCATCGAGACCAAGCCGTACTACGCGCCGCCGCTGCACACCTTCCTGCCGCACCGGGACTCGCCCAGAGCGCTGCCGCAGACCGAGGCTCTAGGGCGTGAGGTCTTGGCGCTGCCCGTCTCGTCGGAAATGAGCAGGCACGACGGCGAGTTGGTAGCGGAGGCGCTCAGCCTGGTCACCGGCTGCAACGAGTGAAGGAGTCGCATGGGAGTCGCCGAGGAATCCAAGGGCCGACTGAAGCAGATCCTGGAGGAGATTCGGCTGCCCGGTCAGGCCACCCGGGACGCTCCGGTGGAGATCTTCATCTCCTACTCACATCTCGACACGGACCTAGCCGCGCTGCTCGACACGCACCTGGCGGTGCTCCGCCGCGAGGGGCTCGTCGCCACCTGGTTCGACCGGCAGATCGGCCCAGGGGACCAGTGGCGCGAGGTAATCGACGACCGGCTAAATCGGGCCGCCGTCGTGCTGATCCTGATCAGCGCGAACTTCATCGCCTCCGATTACTGCTGGGACGTGGAGCTACGCCGAGCCATGGAACGGCACGCCGCGGGCAAAGCCCGCATCATCCCGGTGATCCTGCGGGATTGCGACTGGCAGCACCTGCCCTTCGGGGCGTTCCAGGCAGTGCCGACTGGCTCCCGCCCGGTGACGTCCTGGCCGGATCCGCACGAGGCGATCGCCGACGTGGTCCGCAGCGTTCGTGCGACTGTCTTGGACATCCATCGCGCGGCCTGAGCTGTGCGGTCGGGGCTGGGCGACCGAGACACCGCTGGGCCGCGGGCGTTGGGCGCCTGGCGCGACCCTCTCCGTGGTCGATCACGCTAACCGCCGAAGACCTGGACCGGGGATGGCTGCCGCGGGCCGAGTGACATCACGGCCAGGGGAACGCCCGCGGGCCGCCCGGCGGCGGAGAACCTGACGATGGCGGTGCCGGTGAGGGTCGCCTCCACGATGTGGTCGCGGCGGCCGACCGCCGCCGGGCAGTCCCGCGAGCGGACCCGCAGCTCCATGGCGGCGATCACCACGCCCTCGGCGCCCAGCCGCGTGACGTCGCGCTCCAGCTGGCGCCTGGCGTCGCGCCGCGCCTCGCTGACCAGCTCGGCCCAGCCGGCGATCTCGGCATTGCCCGAGATCCAGCGGGCCTGGCGGTTGGTCGCCCGGTCGTCGTGCCGCGCTCCGACCGAGATGCCGAGCGCGAATCCGGCGGGCACCCAGCCCGCCGTGACCAGCTTGGCGAAATCCTGCCCCGACACGTCAGAGGTGAACGGCATGCGCGGCCCGGCCGGGGCGCCGGGTGCGCGTACCGCGGTGCCGATGGCCGTGAACTCGAGGCCGCCGAGCGTGAACGGTCCCCGGGACAGCCGCACGCTCACCACCCCGTGGCCGCCCAGCGCCGCGCACTCGGCGGTCATCCGGTCGAGGGCCGTGTGCCGCGCCTGGTACATGGCCCGCACCAGCGGCCCGAACGACCCCGGACCCGCCCGGCCCGACACCTGGACCCGCGGGCCGGAAGATCCCGTCCCCGGGCAGTCGGCTCCCGTGAAGGAGCCCGCGGCGAAGACGGCGGCGCCGAACACCTGGCCGACGGGCTCGAAGCCCGCGGCGCGGATGGCGGCGAACTCGCCGGAAGTCAGCGAGGATCCCCACGTGCCGCCCGGCCGCGGCTCCGCCGTGCTGGCCGCATCCCCGGGGGGCGGTTCCTCGCTCACGGGTCCAGCCTAGGAACGGCTGGCCCGGCCCCGCACGCCGCGGCGCCGTATGACAGGATCGATCGTGATCATCAGGCAGGCCGCCGGCCAGGACTGGCCGCTGATCTACCCGATCTACGCCGCGATCATAGCGGCGGGGGAGACCTATGCCTTCCCGGAAGGGCAGTCGCCTGACGAGGCGCGGCCCTGGTGGATGGAGGAGCCGCCCGGCCAGACGGTCGTGGCCGAGAGCGACGGGATGATCGTGGGCTCCGCCAAGATGGGGCCTAACCGGCCCGGCCGCGGATCGCACGTCGCGACGGCGTCCTTCCTTGTCGATCCGGCCCGCCAGGGCCAGGGCACAGGCCGCGCGCTCGGGGAGTACGTACTGGACTGGTGCCGCCGGGAGGGCTTCACGAGCATCCAGTTCAACGCGGTCGTCGAGTCCAACGCGCCGGCCGTGCACCTGTGGCAGTCGCTCGGGTTCCGGATCATCGGAACGGTCCCGGAGTCCTTCGACCACCCCCGGCACGGCCTGGTCGGCATGCACGTCATGTTCCGCTACCTATGACAGCGGCGCGATACAGGGGAGAGACATAGACCGTATCGCGGAAGAAAGACGACAAGCCGGACATTTTGCTCTACGCTGAGGCCACCGTACCGAGAGGCTTTACCGATGACGCATTCTCACCGGTGGCCGGTCACGCTGACCTGCTATGGCACCGAGGCGACCCCGCATGAGCAGGTCACCTGGGTGGGGACCTGGGTGGCCGGGGACGAGTCCAGCAACGAGCCGGCGTGCTGGGTCTGCGGCGGGCATCCCTGCACCACCCCGCCGAGGTATCCCTATGTGCGAGGTCACGCCGTCACCTGACCGCCGGTCACGTTCCGCCCGCCGCGCCCGTCATAGCCGGTAGGAGCCGGACCGGCCGGCGTGACGGGAGGACAAGGCATGCGTGTTCTGGTGATCGGGGCTAGCGGCGCGGTCGGCATCCGGATCGTGTCCCAGCTCCGCGACGGCGGGCACCAGGTGACCGGCAGCTGCCGGTCACCGGGCAAGATGGCGCGGCTGCGCGCGGCCGGCGCGGATCCGGTAGTGCTCGACGCCCTCGATGCGCGGGCGGTCCGCGAGGCCGTGGCGGCCGCCGCCCCCGAGGCCGTCATCTATCAGGCGACCGCCCTGGCGGGCGCGGGCTTCTCCCGCAGCCTGGACCGGTCGTTCGCGCCGACCAACCGGCTGCGCGCCGAGGGCACCGACAACGTGGTGGCCGCCGCGCGGGCGGCCGGAGTCCGCCGCCTCATCGCGCAGAGCTTCGCCCCGTACCGGTACGCCCGGTCCGGCGGACCGGTCAAGGCCGAGGACGACCCGCTGGACACGGCACCGCCGGCCTCGGCGCGCCAGACGTTCGCCGCCATGAGCCACCTGGACGAGGCGGTCACCGCGGCCGGCGGGATAGCGCTGCGCTACGGCGGCTTCTACGGCGCCGGCGACGACGACGGCCTGGTCAAGCCCGTGCGCAGGCGCATGATGCCGGTGATCGGCGACGGCGGCGGCATCATGTCGTTCATCCACCTCGACGACGCCGCCGCGGCGACCGTGCTCGCGCTCGGCTGCGAGGGTCCGGCCATCTACAACATCACCGACGACGACCCCGCGCCCATGTGCGAGTGGCTGCCCGCGCTGGCCGCCGCGCTCGGCGCCAAGGCGCCGCGCCGTGCCCCGCTGTGGCTGGGCCGCCTGCTCGCGGGGGATGGCCTCGTCATCATGACCGAATCCCGCGGCGCCGCCAACGCCAAGGCCAAAAAGGAACTCGGCTGGACGCCGCGGTACCCGACCTGGCGCGACGGCTTCCCCGCCGCCTACGCGCACCCTCAGCGGAACGGGGAGCGCGGCCGCTCCTGGAGCTCGCCGTCCACGTAGAGGTCGACTTTCTCGTTGTAGAAGCACGCGAGGCCGGCGATCTTCTGGCTCTCCGGCAGCGGCGTCCGGTAGATCCACACGATGTCGGGGTGGACGCTATCCCCGGTGTCCACCGACCAGTAGCCGGCGGTGCCCTTGTACGGGCAGTGCGTCCGAGTGTCCGAGGGCCGCAGCAGCTCCATGCGGACATCGGGCAGCGGCAGGTAGTACCGCGGCGGCAGGCCCGTCTCGAACAGGATTCGGGGCGCCGCCGACTCGGCGAGCGTGACCCCGTCCACTTCCACGCGGACGTGGCGGGAGCTGGCGAGGATGTCCACCCGCGTGTACGGGTCCCGGGGGTGGGTGTAGACCGGCTCGTCCTCCTCCAGCCACTCATCCATCGCGGCCCAGTCGAAGCGGACCAGGTCACGCAGCGACTCGAGGGGGGAGTCCGGGTAGCGCCTGGCGGCGTTCCCCGCGGTCGCCCCCGGCACCAGGACGTCGAAGACCTGGGCGTCGCCGCGGCTGGGCGAGTGCTCGGTCGCGCCGGTCGGTTTCAGCTCGGCGGTCACGTCCGCGAGCGGCAGGTAATACGAGGGGTAATAGGGGATCTCCCACACCAGGAAGGGGCGCCGGGTGTCGGCCACCAGGTGGCCCGCCAGGTAGGTCCGGACCCGCTTGGCGCCCTGCTCGACTCGTACGGACCCGCGTGATTTCTCGTGCATGGCAGCCTCCAGGGATAACGCTACCCCGCACGCCGCCGGCGCCGGAACCGGCGCGATCCGCGCTCCGGTCCCCGCCGCGGGCTCGGCGTAGTAGAGCACCCGCCCGGCGACGGCGACCAGCCGCGCCCGCCGCGGGCCGGCGCCGGGGAGCGTGGCGAGCCTGCGCCCGGACGACGCGTCGGCGCAGTAGTCCCCGCGAGGACCGCCGGTGACCCACAGCCGCCCGCCGGCGACCCGGACGTCGCCCTTGCCCAGGGGCACGCTCGCATCCGGCGTCATGGTGCCCGCCGTGTAGCGCTCAGCCCGCGCCGGCACGCCGCCCGTCGCCGTGACCCACACGCCGGAGGCGGCGACCCCGTCGATCACCACGGCGCCCGCCGCCGGGCGCGCGGTGCGCAGCGCGCCGGTCCGGGGGTCCCGCCACTGCACCGATGACCCGGACTCCCCCTGCACGCTCACCACGAGGACCGAGCCGTCCGGGCTCGCCGCCACGCTGGACGCCCGCGCGCCGCCCAGGGGGATGACCGCCGCCGGCTCGGCCGTCACCGGGGATACCCGCAGCAGCTCGTCCCCGCCGGCCAGCCACACCGACCCGCCGGCGTACGCCGCGGACGCGCCGTCGTGACCGCCCGCGCCGGATCTCAGCTCGCCGGTCACCATGAGCGTGACGGGGTCCAAGCGCAGCAGGAACTCCCCGAACGGACCCGAATCGGTCACCCACAGGGCGCCGCCCGCGAACAGCGGCGCGCTGAGCGCCCCCGCGCTGAACGTGTTCTGCGCGACGACCGCGCCGGCCCCCGGGTCGAGCAGCGCCAGCACCTCCCGCGGCACGGTCGTCCCCGGTTGCGCTGCGTCCCAGCTGGCGTACAGGCGGCCGCCGGCCTGGGTGAGCGTGAGGCCCGTTCCGGACATCCCGGGGACAGACACCCAGGCGGCCGTCCGCGCACGGGCCGGCGCGGGCGCGGCCGCGCAGCCGGCCACGGCGCAGACCGCCGCGGCGAAGATGATTACCGTTGCGAGCACCGCCCGCACCCCCGACCGGATCCCCATAACCACTTAGATGCCGTCGGAGCGCAACAGGTTGCATCAAATCGGATAATCAATTTCAGGAAAAGTCTCAGACCCCTTCAGGGCAGCAGCGACGGCCGCGCGTTGAGGGCGGCGACGTCCTGCAGCGAGGTGGCCCGGTAGGCCTCCCGCAGCTCCGCCGAGTCGACGAGCAGCGCGCCGATGCCGGCCGCGTGCAGGCTGAGCGCGGTCGTCAGGCCGGCTATCCCGCTCCCGCGATCAGCGCGCGCACCGAAATGCCCCATTATCGACGGAAATCTATGCTACCTGGCCACTGAGCAGGCGGGCGATGGCCATCCCGACCAGGTCGCGGTCGGGGTAAAACGTGAAGCCGGGCGACGGATTGGCCTCGAGGAAGAACCACTCGGACGCTGGCGTCCTGATCAGGTCGATGCCGGCCAGCACGAGGCCGAGCGCCGCGATGACCGTCCGGCACCTGTCCGCGACCCCGTCCGGGAGGCGGGCCGGCCGCAGCTCGCCGGGGGCGAGCCGGTAGTCGACGGTGTCGCTGGTGATCTCGACGGCGAACACCTCGGTGCCCACGACGTGGACGCGCACGTTGGTGCCCGCGACGTACCGCTGCAGGTAGACAGGACAGGTGCCGAGGCGGGCCAGGCGGCTGGTGTCCGCCGGGTCGAGCAGGCCCGTGATGGTGCGCGAACCGCCGGCCCCTTTGTAGATGACCCGCCCGTGCCGGGCGGCGAAGGCCAGCGCCGTCTCGGGGTCGTTGGTCAGGAGGGACTCGGGGACCGCGAAGCCGCAGTCGCCCGCGACCCGCGACTGAAGGGACTTGGTGCCGTTGCTCGCGGCGGGCGCGGGGCGGTTGGCCACCAGCGCGGTCGTAGTGCCCAGCCAGTGCCAGAGTTCGTGCTCGAGGCGGATGAGGTGACGGCGCGCGGTGCGGCGCGCGGGCAGGTCGCTGGGGAGTTCGGGGATGGACGGGTAGGGGCGCGGGTAGGCGGCGGTTACCTGACTCAGCGGCAGCGAGCCGCCGGGGAGCGTGAGCAGCGGGCCGTCCGGCTGCCGCCCGTCCGCCGGGCGGAAGCGGGCGGCGAGCCCGTCGCGCTGGTCGGCGAGCACGACCGGCGTGCCGAGCGCGCCGAGCGCCGCCCGGACCGCGGCCAGCGGACCCTCCTCGGGAACGCCCCAGAGCAGGACGAGGGGCCGGCCCGGGCGCGCGGCGGCGGGCGGCGCCCGCCGTCCAGCAGGGGCGGGAGCGTCGGCGGCGGCACCGCGGCGGCGAGCGGGCACTCGCTCGAGCAGCGCGCGCAGCGCCAGCGGGTCCGGGGCGTACCACCAGGGGATCGCGGCGGACAGCGCCGGGACGCCGCCCGTGCGGTCGTCGGTGAACGTCAGCCGGGCGGCGGTCACGCCGGCCGCGCGGGTCAGCGCGACGGCGGTGTCGGCGACCTCCGCCGGGACGGATTCGGGCCGCGAGCCGAAGACCCGGCCGGCGGCGACCGTGACCGTCTGGGCCCGGAGCCGCGAGACGGCGGTCGCCTGCCGGTCGGGGACACCGAGCGCTGCGGCCGCCGCCGACCAGGCGGCGCGCTCGCCGGCCGGGCCGGACAGCGCGAGCGCGGTCGGGGGGTCGAGCACCGGGCAGTCGAGCCCGGCCAGCCAGCCGCGCAGGAACGCGGTCATCTCCCCGGCGACGAACGCGCGGTCCGCGGCCCGCACGTGCGGCAGGTCGGCGGGCCACACCGCGTCCAGAGCGGTGAGCACCGCGGTCACCTTGCCGGCCGGGCAGGTCTCGCCGTCCAGGGCGAGCCGGCCGGCGGCGGGGCTGCCAGGGTCGTGGACCCAGCCGGGCAGGGACAGGGCGGCGGGCGCCACGAGCCGTATGTCCGGGCACCCGGTCAGGCCGCGCGCCGCTGCCCGCAGCGCCGCGCGCAGCGAGCGCTGCGCAGCGCGGTGGGCGATGAGCAGGATCACGCCTGATCCGGCGGGGCGGCGCCGGGGCCGCCTGACCGCAGATGCGAACCCACGTCGGGACGCTCGTCCTGGCCGATGAACGGCTGCTGTCCGGGCTGGCCTCCGGCGGGCTCGGCCGGGTCCGGCCCCGACAGCTCGCTCTCGTCGTCGGCGGGCAGCGCCGCCCCGGGGATCTGCGGGTTGTCCTCCTTGGGCCGAAGCTTCTCGACGATGGGCAGAAGCTTGTCGGA
>Ga0306925_10003509_pt1 | contig 13914 bp, 14 predicted proteins | sample flu12Cox44000176_FD_203755 | JGI IMG/M metagenome (GOLD analysis project Ga0306925, IMG submission 203755) | Lab enrichment of tropical soil microbial communities from Luquillo Experimental Forest, Puerto Rico - flux8day.12C.oxic.44.000.176 (v2)... | ecosystem: Environmental > Terrestrial >... | reverse complement strand
ACGCGGCTGAGACTCGGGCTCCGCTAGTACTAATACCCTTTATGCTTGTCGATCAGCGCGATGAGCGGCTTCCCCGCCCGCATCCGGCGCAGGTTCTCGCAGAACGTGTCGATGACGCGCTGGGCCCGCCGCGGCGAGCCGCCCGCGGTGTGGGGCGTCACGATCGCGCGCGGGTGATTCCACAGACGGTGGTTGTCCGGCAACGGCTCGGGATCGGTGACGTCGAGCCCGACACCGGCGATCGTCTCCTCGTCGAGCGCCTTGAGCAGATCGTCGCCATAGACGATCGCGCCGCGCGTGACGTTGATCAGATAACCCGTCTTCTTCATCTTGCGGAAGAGATCGCGCGTAAACAGATGGTGAGTCGCCTTGGTGAGCGGCAGGCAGATCACCACGGCGTCAGATGCGCCGAGCAGATCGCCGAGCCGATCCGGTTTCCAGATGGCCTCGACGCCGGGCTCCGGCGCGACGTCCTCGATGTCGACGCCGAGCACGCGCATGCCGAAGCCGAGCGCCCGCTTCGCGACCTCACGGCCCGTACCGCCGAAGCCGACGATGCCCATCGTGAGGTCGTAGAGCTCGAGTTGGCGAAGACGGATCGGCTCCCGCAGCTTGTAGTCGGGCCGGCGGATCGCCGTGTGCAGGCCGCGGGTCAGCGCGAGCAAGAGCGCGAACGCGTGCTCGGCCAGGTGGATGCCGACCCCGCCCTTCTCGCTCGCCAGCGGCACGTCGCTCTCGACCAGCTCCGGCGTGAGGATCGAGTCGACGCCGGCGCCGATCGACTGGTAGTACCGCAGGCGCTTGCCCAGCGGAAAGATATCGGGCGCCACGCGGCCGAAGAGCGCGTCGGCGTCCACGATCTCGCGCCGCTGGGTGGCGGCGTCCTTCGCCTCGACGAAGGTGGAGCCCGGGCCGGCGGCGTCGAGGATGGCGGCGCGCTGCTCGGGTGAGACGGACGGCACGATCATCAGCGGCGTGTAGAGGATCTTCATCGTCAGCTCCGTTTCTTGGATCGGATGTTGGCCATCGCGCGCTGATGCTCGTCGGACGCGAAGCACCCGGCCAGGGCCGTGTTCATCTCGCGGCGGAACGTCTCGAAGTCGAGGTCGAAGGCGGACGTGGAGAGCCGCTTGCTGGCGGTGACGCTCACCGGCGGCAGCGCCAGGAACTTGTCGACGATCTCGTCGAGCGCCTTCGGAAAATCGGCCGCCGGCACCGCGCGGTTCACGAGACCGATGCGCTCGCCCTCACGCGCCGTGATCGGCTCGCCGAGCAGGATCAGCTCCTTGGCGCGGCCCATGCCGATCAGCCGCGGCAGCCGGTAGAGCGACATCGACGGGATCAGGCACTCCTTGACGGCTGGCAGACCCAGCAGCGCGTCCTCGACCGCCAGCCGGTAGTCGCACACCAGCGCCAGCTGCAGCCCCCCGCCGATGCAGTGGCCGTTGATACCCGCGATCACCAACTTGTCCATGCGCTCGAGCGCCGTCATCGCGTCTTCCCAGCGGATCAGATCGGGCTGCGTCAGCTCGCCGGCCGCGAGCGCCGTGAGATCGACGCCGGTCTGGAACGCTCGACCCGCGCCGGTCATGACGACCACGCGCACGTCGCGACGCCCGGCGATCGCCGCGACCGATTCGAAGAGCTCCGTGGCGAAGCGCGAGTTGCCCGCGTTCAGCACGTGCGGGCGGTCGAACGTGAGGCGGGCGACGGGCCCCTGCACCTCCAGCCGGATCGTGGCCTCGGCCATGGGGCAATGGTTTACCACACACGGACAGTCTCTAACAGGGCGCCGGCCATGGCATGTGCGATAAACTCGGTCGGACGTCATGAGCCCGGCTGGCAAGCGCATCTTCGTCAGCTACAGCCACGAGGACCACGAGGACAGCACTGCTGGCCAATCTGATCCAGCGGGCCAAGACGGAGGACTTTGGCGCGACTCCCGTAGAGGTCAGCTCGCATTTCTTCGCGCGCACCAACGAGGCGGCGGGAGTGTCGGCTTCGGTGGCTATGTGGCCCTGGCGCCGCCCCTGCGCGGGCGACGTCGGCTACGCTCGATCGGCGCCCGCATCGAAGCGCAGATGCGCCGCGACAAGACGGGCGCCCGCGTGTGGCTCATCGAGTGCGAGCCGGGCAGCAAGGCTCTCGCTATGTTCGAGCGCCTGGGCTTCCGCGAGATCGCTCTCGAGTACCACCAGCCCGCGCTGCCCGGTCGCGAAGGCGAGTCGCCACGCCTGGCCCTCGGCTACAAGGAGTTCGGCGCTGTCTACGGGCCGCCGGATCTGGGGCGCGACGAGCTGCGCGAAATGATCCGCGAAGTGTTCAAGACGGTCTACGGCGTTACCGTCGCCGAGCAGGCCGGTCCCATCACCGCCCTGGATGCCCAGATGCGCGGGTGGCCGACGGACGCAGTGGAGTGGCGCCGGCCGTCCCCGTGACGTCCCTGACCGCTCTGCTCTGCCTCACGACCTTCACCAATATCGTCTCGAGCGGCGCCTTCCCCGCCGTCCTGCCGGACATCGCGCGGAGCGCGGCCCTCGCCGACTGGCAGATCGGGATCGTCGCGGGCGCTTTCGGCTTCGCGCGGATGGTCGCCGACATTCCGCTCGGCCTGTTTCTGACCCGCAATCTTCGCCGGGCGCTGTGGATCGGCCCGCTGGTGCTCATGACCGGCGGGCTCTGCGTGACGACGGGCGGCGGCTTCGCCGCCATCGTGTTCGGCCGGCTGCTCATGGGCGTCGGTCAGGCGCTCAGCATGGTCGCGGGGTTGACGGCGATCCTTCGCTTCCAGGCGGGCGGGAATCTCGCCTCGGCGCTCGCCGCCTACGAGCTCTCGGCGATGATCGGCATGCTCGGCGGCGCCGCCCTCATCGGAACCCTCCCGTCGCACCTGGCCTGGAGCACCGCGTTCCTCCTCGCGTGCGCCCCGCAGCTCATCGCCGTCGCTCTGGCGCCGAAGCTCCTGTCGGCGCTCCCCGCCCAGCCCGGCGCTGCCGATTCCTCGGGCCGCATCCGCACAGAGCCGAGCGTCGCGCCGGCGAATCCTCACCGGCGCCCGGCCGGCCGGCGGTCGCTGGCGCCGCTCGTCTTCGCGGCCGGCGGGCTCGTGGCGCTGACCTACTCGACCATGGAGCAGTTCGTGGTGCCGCTGCGCGGCAGCCGCGAGTTCGGGCTCGAGCGGGCCGGCGTCGCCCGGCTCTTCATGGTTCAGCAGATCTTCGACATCGCGGCGCTGATCCCGACCGGCATGCTGGCCGACCGGCAGGGCGCGGCGCGCGTGCTTCCAGGCATCCTGCTGCTGATGGCGGCGGCGAACGCGATGATCGGCTTCGGCCCGCTGCCCGTCGTCGTCGCCGGCTGCGCGCTCTTCGGCCTGTCGATGTCGGGCTGGATGCTGCCGCTGACCCTCTTGCGGCGCGATACCGAGCCCGAGCGCATCGCCTGGCGCACGGGCCTCTATCGCGTCTGCGTGGACGGCGGGATCTTCCTCGGCCCGTTCCTCTCGGGCGTTCTCGGCATGCGCCTGGCCGGGCTCCTGCCCGCGCTCTCGACGACGGCGCTGGCGATCACCGCGCTGCTCCTGCTCACGCGAGCCCGAAGCTCGGGTACCATGGCAGTCCATGGCTGACCAGGGACTGATGTTCGCGTGCTTCGGGTGCTGCTGCGGTCACACCAACAACGGCGCCGCCCGCATCTCGCGGCCGGCGACGCGGCGCGTGTTCGATGCCGCGGGGCTCGGGGGCCGGGTGCGCTTGGCGTTCTCCGAGTGCATGGGGCCGTGCAGCGAGGCCAACGTGGTCTTCCTGTACCTGCACGGGCAACCGCGCTGGTTTCGCCGGATCAACTCGCTCGCGCTCTTCGGATCGCTGCTCGGGTACGTCCGCGCCGCGGTCGAGGCGCCCGCCGCGCCGATGCCCGTCGAGCTGACCCCGCATTCGTTCTCGTGGACCGGCGGCGGGGTCGGCCCCGAGCTCGCCTGAGGAGCGCCATCATGAACTACGCCGACTTCCGTCACCTCACGTTCGAGTCCAAGCCGAACGGGGTGCTCGTGGTCACCATCAACCGCCCGGAGGTGCTGAACGCGGCCAACGCGCGCCTGCACTGGGAGTTCACCCAGATCTGGCCCGTGGTCGACGCCGATCCGAAGACGCGCGTGGTCGTCGTCACCGGCGCGGGCAAGGCCTTCTCGGCGGGCGGCGATCTCTCGCTGGTCGAGGACATGGCGGGCAATCCCGACGCGCTGACGCGCACGATGCGCGAGGCCTCGGACCTCGTCTACAACATGATCAACCTCGACAAGCCGGTGGTGTCGGCGATCAACGGCGTCGCGGTCGGCGCGGGGCTCGTCGTGGCGCTGATGGCCGACGTCAGCATCATCTCCGAGACCGCGCGCTTCACCGACGGCCACACGCGCTTGGGCGTCGCCGCGGGCGACCACGCCGCGATCCTGTGGCCGCTTCTCTGCGGGATGGCGAAGGCGAAATACTACCTGCTCACGGCCGACTTCATCGACGGGCGCGAGGCCGAGCGGATCGGCCTGGTGACGATGTGCGTGCCGCCCGATCAGGTCATGCCCAAGGCGCTCGACGTCGCCGACCGGCTCGCGCGCGGCAGCCAGATCTCGATCCAGTGGACCAAGCGCGCGCTCAACAACTGGCTGCGCCAGGCCGGGCCGATCTTCGATCAATCGCTCGCGCTCGAGATGCTGTCGTTCTCGTACCCGGACGTGCGCGAGGGCGTCAAGGCGATTCGCGAGAAGCGCACGCCCGCCTTCCCCTCGGCGAAATAGGCCGTGGCCGAGACCCCGCCCGCGCCGCGCTCTGGTCACCCGTACCACATGCACGACGCGATCTACGCTCAGCCCGGCGCGCTGCGGCTCGTCGCCCGCGGCCAGGCCGAGCGGATCGAAGGCGCGGCGCTGCGGCTGCGCGGGCTCGAGCGCGTGCTGTTGACCGGCGTCGGCACGTCGTGGCATGCGGCGCTGATCGGCGAGCTGCTGCTCGCGCGCGTCGGCGGGCTCGGGCTCAAGGCGCGCGCCCTGCACGCCTTCGAGCTCGCGAGCTACTGGCCGGAGGCCTTCGCCCAGGTCGGCGCCATCGTGCTGAGCCACGGCGGCACCCGGCGCCTCACGCGCGAAGCGCTCGCCCTGGTGAAGGCGAGCGGCGGCACGGCCGTTCTGATCACGGGCAAGGGGCCGGAGGCGCCAGCGGACGTGGACTGGACGCTTCGCACCGTGGATCAGGAGCTCTCGGGCGCGCACACGGTGAGCTACACCGCCGCGCTGGCGATTCTCGCCAAGCTTGCCGCCGCGGCCGGCGGCAAGCCCGAAGTCGGCTCCGCCATCGATGCGATCCCCGACACGCTCGCGTTCCTCCTGGGGCAAGAGTCGTGGGAAGACGTGGCCGCGCGCTACGGCGATCGGCGCTGCTACTGGTTCGTCGGCGGCGGGCCGAACACGGCGACGGCGTGGGAGGCGGCGCTGAAGATGAACGAGGCCGCCCACGCGCAGGCCGTCGGCTTCAACTGCGAGCAGTTCCTGCACGGCGCGTGGTCGGCGCTCGAGCGCCAGGACGTCGTCTTCCTGGTGGCGCCGCCGGGCCGGTCGCACGAGCGGTGCATCGCAACCGCGCGCGTCGCGAAGGAAGTCGGCGCGCCGGTAGTGGCGCTCGCGCGGGAGGACGACCGCGAGATGGCCGCGCTCGCGACCGAGACGATCGCGCTCCCGGAAATCGACGAGCTGCTCTCGCCGATCCTCACGATCGTGCCGCTCCAGCTCTTCATCTATCACGTCGCCGTACACCGCGGCGTGAACCCCGACCTCACGCGCAGCGACGATCCCGCGTACGGCCGCGCTCGTTCGGCTCTCACGCTGTAGCGGTCACTCGCGCTTCGCCCGGCGCGGGTCTATGGTCTCGGGACGGCACACGAGGACCTCCGGGCGCCGGTCAGCGTCGGTGGTAGGCGGCGAGGAACTCGGAGAGGGTTTCGTCGAGTAGCCTGACGATCTCGGCCGGCGAGTCGCGCCACGGACCGGCGGCCTGACGCTCCGCGTGCCAGACGCTCGCCAGAACCGGCGTGGACACTCCGGTCACCACGGCCGTGCGCTCCACGCTCAGGCGGACCGGGCCGATTCCGTAGGTTCCGGAGAACGGCAGCCAGAATCCTCGCAAGGCGGTGGCGCTGTAGGGTCGAACCACGACGCTGAATCGCAGGCGACTCGAGCTGGCGGGATCGAGGGTCAGGGCCGGCGCGGCCGTTCGCAGCCGCGAGTCGATCCGCCGCATGAGCTCGGCAGAGGACAACGACGTCTGGCTCGGGTCCAGCTCGACGTCCACGCCGATCGTCGCGAGACCCGCGAGGCCGCGCGCCGGCTCCGCGGTGGCAGCGCTCACCGACGTGGCGGCGAGAAGAAGAGCCCCCACGAGGGCGAGCGCCCTCATGGCTACTGCGGGGGCGCTCCCTGCGGGGGCGATCCACCATCCGGGCGCGGGCCGCGGCCGCGGCGGCCGCGGCGCCGACGTCGGCGCGGGCCGGATCTGCCGTCGCTCGACGGCGGGGGCACCGGCGATGGCGGCGCGGCCGACGGGGGGCGGCTCGCGTGCGGCGGCTCGCCGTGCGGACGGCCGTGCGGGCGGCCGCCTCCGCCGCGGCGGCCGCGGTCGCGATCGCCAAAGCGATCGCGGGCCGCGAGCCGGGCACGCCGCTCCTCGGCGTAACGCCGGCGCTCTTCCGCGGTCGGCTTGATCTCCTGCAGGAAGAGGTCGTCGTCGGCCCACTCGACCGCGATCTTCTGGCCGATGAACTTCTCGATCGCCTCGAGGGCGAGCGCGCTCGACTCGTCGACCAGGCTGATCGCCTTGCCGCCGGCGCCGGCGCGCGCGGTGCGGCCGATCCGGTGCACGTAGTCCTCGGCGTCCTGCGGCAGATCCCAGTTGACGACGTGGCTCACCGCCTCGATGTGCAGGCCGCGCGACGCGACGTCGGTGGCGACCAGGATCGGCAGCTGCCCGTCCTTGAAGTCGTTGAGGATCTTGAGCCGCCGCTTCTGGTCGACGTCGCCCGTGAGCGCCCGCGTCTCCCAGCCGTTGCGCGTCAGCCGGTCCTCGAGCCGCCGCGCCTCTTCTCGCGTGTTTGAAAAGATCAGGATGCGATCGCCGCCCTCCCGTCGCAAGAGGCCCAGCAGCAGCGGAAATTTCTCCTCGCGGCCGACGTGGTAGAGCGATTGCTCGACGCGCTCGGCCGTCTTCTGCTGCGGCATGATGGTGATCTGCGAGGGGTTGTTCATGAACTCCCAGGTGAGCTCGAGCACCCGGAACGACAGGGTCGCGGAGAAGAGATACGACTGCCGCTTCTCCGGCGGCGGCAGGCGCCGCAGGATGAAGCGGAGGTCCGCGATGAACCCCATGTCGAACATCCGGTCCGCCTCGTCGATCACAAGGATCTCGACGCGCCGCGGAGTCCACACGTGCTGCTTCAGATAGTCGATCAGGCGGCCCGGGGTGCCGACCAGGATGTCGCAGCCGGCCGCGAGCGCGTCGCGCTGCTTGTTGTAGTCGATGCCGCCGTAGACGGCCAGGGTCCGGAACGGCGTGAACCGTCCGAGCAGCCGCGCGTCCGACTCGATCTGCACCACCAGCTCGCGCGTGGGCGCGATGACGAGCATGCGCGGCGCGCCCGCGCCGGGCGGCGCCGGCGGCGCGGGGGTGCGCAGGAGCTTCGTGAAGGCGGCGATGAGGAACGCGGCGGTCTTGCCGGTTCCGGTCTGCGACTGGCCCGCCACGTCCTTGCCGCGCAGCGCCAGGGGCAGCGCCGCTTCCTGGATCGGCGTGGCCGTGACGAAGCCCGCCTCGCGAATCCCCTGCATGACGGGCTCGGGGAGATCGAGGGAGGCGAAATCCATCAGGCCGATTCGGCGGGGGCGGGCTCGGACGCGGTCGCCGGTCGACGCCCGAAGATGCGCGCGCAGATGATCCCGACCTCGTAGAGGAGGATGAGCGGCCCGGCCATGAGCGTCTGATTGAACGCGTCGGGCGTGGGCGTCAGCACGGCGCCGGCGATGAACGCGCCGAGGATCGCGTACTTCCGGTTGCGCGCGAGCATCTTGGCGTTGACGACGCCCACGCGCGCCAGGATCGTCAGCGCCAGCGGCAGCTCGAACACGGCGCCGAAGGCGAGCGTGAACTTGAGCAGGAAGTCGATGTGGTTCTGGAGCGTGATCATCGGCTGGAGCCCTGGGCGCGCGTAGCTCAGCAGGAACTGGATCGCGTAGGGCGTCACGACGAACAGCGAGAACGCGCCCCCGCCGATGAAGAGCAAGGAGCCGATGAGCACGAACGGCAGCGCGTACTTCTTCTCGTGTGTGTGCAGCCCAGGCTCGACGAACGCCCAGATCTGCCAGAGGATCGCGGGCGCCGAGATGAACATCCCGACGATGAGCCCCACCTTCATCTGCACCCAGAACGCCTCGGCCGGCGCCGTGAAGACCAGCGTGTAGTTGAGCTTGGTCACGGGCTTCGCCAGCCAGTCGACGATGTGCTGGCTGAACGGCAGCACGATCACGGTGCCGACCAGGAGCGCGATGAGCGCCCGGACGATGCGAGTCCGCAGCTCGCCCAGGTGCTCCATGAAGGACATCTTCGCGTCTTCGACCGATCGTGCCATGCCTACCAGTCCGTGACGAAGTGCCGCAGCGCGCCGACGCCGCCGCCGGCCTGGAAGCCTTCGCGGATGGCCGCGGTCACGTACGCCTTGGCCTCGCTGACCGCGTCCTTCAGCGCGTGGCCGCGGGCCAGGCCCGCCGCGATCGCCGACGAGAGTGTGCAGCCCGTGCCATGCGTGTTGCTCGAGGACAGGCGCGGCGCCGCGAAGCGGGCGAAGTCGCGGCCGTTCCAGAGGATGTCGGTGGCCGAATCGCGGAGGTGTCCGCCCTTCACCAGCACGTTGCGCGGCCCGAGCGCCAGGATCCGGCGCGCGGCCTCCTCCATGTCGCTCTCGGTCGTGACCTTCATGCCGGCCAACGCCTCGGCCTCGGGCAGGTTCGGCGTGACCACCAGCGCCAGCGGCAGGAGCTCCTTGATCAGCGCCGTCCGCGCGTCGGTCTGCAGGAGCGGGTCCCCCGACTTGGCGATCATCACCGGATCGACCACGATCTTCTCGCCGGCGTGCGCGCGCAGCCGCTCGGCGACGGCTCCGATGATCGGCGCCGTCGAGAGCATGCCGATCTTGATCGCGTCGGCGCCGAAATCCGAGAGCACGGAATCGATCTGGCGGCTCACGAACTCGGGCGGCAGATTGAACACCCCCTGGACGCCGAGTGAGTTCTGAGCGGTCACCGCCGTGATCACGCTCATCCCGAACACGCGGAATGCCGAGAACGTCTTCAGATCAGCCTGAATGCCCGCGCCGCCGCCGGAATCCGAGCCGGCGATCGTCAGCGCTTTGGGTACGCCCATAGACGACCGAAGTATACACGCCCCGGATTGGAGAACATGTCGTCACCCGTCGGCCGGGATCAGCAGGGTGAACTCGCCGCGCGGCCCGCTCGCGGCCAGCCGCGCCAGGTGCTCGGCCGGCGTCGCGGTCACGATCTCCTCGTACTGCTTGGTCAGCTCGCGCGCGAGCACCAGCCGGACCTCGCCGAAGACCTCGCCGATCGCGCTCACGGCGGCGACGATGCGATGGGGCGACTCGTAGAGCACGACCGTGGTGCCCATCTCGCGCAGCGCCTTCAGGCGATTGAGCCGCTTGCCGGGCTTGACCGGCAGGAAGCCGTCGAACACGAATCCGTCGGCCGCGAGGCCCGAGGCCGAGAGCGCGGTGACCACGGCGCAGGGGCCCGGCACGGGGACGATCGAGACGCCCTGGGCCCGCGCCTCGCGCACCAGCAGGATGCCCGGGTCGGAGACCCCCGGGGTACCCGCGTCGGTGACGAGCGCGATCGAGCGTCCGGCGGCCAGCTCGCGCAGGAGCTGGGGGCCGCGCGCGAGCTTGTTCTGCTCGTAGTAGCTCACGGTTGGCTTGTGGATGTCGAAGTGCGTCAGCAGGGCGCGCGTGCGCCGCGTGTCCTCGCACGCCACCACGTCGACCTCGCGCAGGACCCGCAGCGCGCGCAGGGTGATGTCTTCGAGATTGCCGATCGGGGTCGCTACGACAAAAAGGGTGCCGCTCAGGCGGTTTGTTCTTTCGCTTCCGAGACGAGGATCGGTCTCTCCCGATTCAGGATGACTTCACGCGTGATCACGCACTCCTTGAGCCCCTGGATCGAGGGCAGGTCGTACATGATCTCCAGCATGACCTCTTCGAGGATCGCGCGCAGCCCGCGGGCGCCGGTGCCGCGCTTGAGCGCCTCGCGCGCGATCGCGGCCACCGCGTCGTCGGTGAACTTGAGCCGCACCTTCTCGAGATCGAAGTATTTCTGGTACTGCTTGATGATCGCGTTCTTCGGCTCGCGCAGGATGCGCATCAGCGCCTGATCGTCGAGGTCGTGCAGGGTCGCGATGACCGGCAGGCGGCCCACGAACTCGGGGATGAGCCCGTACTTCAGGAGGTCTTCCGGCTGGATCATCGCCAGGAGATCGCCCACCCGCCGCTCGTCGCGGCTCTTGATCTCGGCGCCGAAGCCCATGCCCGAGCGGCCGACGCGGCTCTCGATGATCTTGTCGAGCCCGACGAAGGCGCCGCCGCACAGGAAGAGCACGTTGGAGGTGTCGACCTGGATGAACTCCTGGTGCGGATGCTTGCGCCCGCCCTGCGGCGGCACGTTGGCGACGGTGCCCTCGAGGATCTTCAAGAGCGCCTGCTGCACGCCCTCGCCCGAGACGTCCCGCGTGATCGACGGGTTCTCGGACTTGCGGGCTATTTTATCGATCTCGTCGATGTAGACGATGCCTCGCTCGGCGCGTTCGACATCGTAGTCCGCCGCTTGCAGCAATCTCAGAATGATATTTTCGACGTCCTCTCCTACATACCCGGCTTCTGTCAGCGTCGTCGCGTCGGCGATCGTGAACGGCACGCGCAGCATCTTGGCGAGCGTCTGGGCCAGCAGGGTCTTGCCCGAGCCGGTCGGGCCGATCATCAGGATGTTCGACTTCTGCAGCTCGACGTCGCCCGCCTCGCTGCCCGACTCGATGCGCTTGTAGTGGTTGTGGACGGCGACGGCCAGGACCTTCTTGGCGCGCTCCTGGCCCACGACGTATTGATCGAGGACGGTCTTGATCTCGGAGGGCTTGGGGAGGCTGCGCAGCTCGCGCGACTTTTCCTCTTCCCACTCCTCCGCGATGATGTCGTTGCAGAGCTCGATGCACTCGTCGCAGATGTAGACGGTGGGCCCGGCGATCAGCTTGCGGACGTCGTTCTGGCTCTTGCCGCAGAACGAGCAGCGCAGGGTTCCGTTGCCTTCGCGCGGCCGAGCCATGCGCTCGCTACTTCTGGATCGTGAGCGCCGCGGCTTCGCTCACCGGTCGGGTCGTCGGCTTCGAGGAGATCACTTCGTCGACGATTCTATATTCCTTGGCTTGCTCGGCGGTCATGAAAAAGTCCCGATCGGTGTCGCGCTGGATCTTGTCCATGCCCTGGCCGGTGTGATGGACGAGGATGCGATTGAGCTCCTCGCGCATCCGGAGGATCTCCTTGGCCTGGATGTCGATGTCGGTGGCCTGGCCCTGCACGCCGCCGAGCGGCTGGTGGATCATGATCCGCGCATGCGGCAGCGCGAACCGCTTGCCCTTGGCCCCGGCGCACAGCAAGAGCGCCCCCATCGACGCGGCCTGCCCCATACAGATGGTGGAGATCGCCGGCTTCACGTACTGCATCGTGTCGTAGATCGCCATCCCCGCGGTGACCGACCCGCCGGGCGAATTGATGTAGAGGTTGATGTCCTTGTCGGGGTCGTCGGCCTCGAGATAGAGCATCTGGGCGATGACCAGATTGGCCAGATCGTCCTCGATGAAGGTGGGCAGGAAGATGATGCGCTCCTTCAGGAGGCGCGAAAAGATGTCGAACGCGCGCTCGCCGCGCGGCGTCTGCTCGACGACCATCGGAACCAAACCCATCGGCGATCTCCTGTTCATCGGCTCACCTCCAGACGGCGGGGCACTCGCCCCGGCGGCCTGCGGCTATCTCCGTCCTTCGCTCGCCTCGGCCGGCGGGGCTCCAGCCCCGCGACGTCCTGCGGCTCGCACAACAATCAGGCCTTGACTTTCGCGTTGGCGACCAAGAGGTCGAGGGTCATGCGATCGCGGATGCCCTGGCGCAGTCCCTCGAGGTCGCCGCTTTTCTCCATCATACGACGGAGGGCCGGCGTGGGCCGCTGACTGGCTTGCGCAAGCTTCTCGACCTCGGCGTCGACGTCGGCGTCGGTGGGCGCGATCGCCTCCTTGTCGGCGATCGCCTCCAGCAGGAGCGCGCGGCGCACGGCCTTCTCGGCGCCGGGACGGAGCTCGGCGATCAGCTTCTCGTAGTCCCACGGCATCCGCTCGGGATCGATCCCCTGGCGCCGGACGGACTCGCGGGCGTGCTCGATCCGGTGGGCGACCTGACGCATGACCAGCGCGTCCGGCAGCGTGAACTCGTGCCGCGCGATCACCGCGTCGACGATCTTTTCCTGGAGCGCGCGCTGCTCGTCGTGCTGGCGCCGGGCCTCGAGCTGTTTCATGAGCTCGGCGCGCAGCGCCTCGAGCGTCTCGAACTCGCCGAGTGACTTGGCGAAATCGTCGTCGAGCGCCGGCAGCGACTTCTCCTTGATCTCGACGACCTTCACGGTGGCGTGACCGCCGCGGCCGCGCAGGTCCTCGCGCCGGTGATCGTCGGCGAAGCGAAGCGTGACCTGACGCTCCTCGCCGGCCTTGAGGCCAACCACCGCGTCGTCGATCTCGGGCAGCACGTTGCCGGCGCCGACCAGGAACTCGTAGCCCTTCTGGCTCGACGGGTCGTGGCCGTCGATGGCCAGCGTGTAGTCGACTACAACCAGATCCCCGGTGGCCGCCGCGCGCTCCACGGCGTGGAACTGCGCCTGCTGCTCGCGCATGTGCTCTAGCGTGGTGGCGAGATCGTCGGCGCTGACGGGCACCGGCGCGTGCTCCACCTCGACGCCCTTGTAGTCGGTGAGGTCGATCGCCGGCTTGACCTCGACGACCGCGACGAAGCTGAGCGGCGAGCCCTCCTCGAGCCGGACGTCCTGGAGATCGGGCTCGTTGACCGGATCGAGCTTCGCCTCGGTGAGCGCCTGGCGATAGATGTCGGGGATCAAATGCTCGGCCACTTCACGGCGCACGTCGTCGGAGAAGTGCACCTTGACGAGCGAGCGCGGCACGTGGCCCTTCCGGAATCCCGGCAGCCGCGCCTGCTTCTGCACGCGTCCGTAGGCGCGCTCCCATTCCTGCTGCACCACGTCGACCGGCGCCTCGACGGCCAGGCGCCGCTTGCAGCCCTCGATCGCTTCGACCGCGACTTTCATCGACACTCCAGGGTGATTTCGAGCTTACGCGTCACGAGCCCTCGCATGGTACCACGCCGCACGCATTCGGGCATCCGGCCCGGACCGCCATCTCGACGCCGGGCCGCGCCCGCTCTGCTAGACTCGCCGCGAGCCGATGCGACCAAGCGTCCTCGCCGTCCTCGCGATCCTCGCGTCGAGCCTTGCGCTGACGCCGCCCGCGGCGCACGCGCAGCAGGCCGGCAAGGTCTATCACATCGGTCACGCCGCCGCGGTGGACTTCGACCAGCTCGAGCAGGTCGAGCTGCGGCAGTGGTCCGCATTCGTGCAATCGCTCCGCAACCTCGGCTGGATCGAGGGCAAGAACTTCGTGTTCGACCGACGCCTGGCGACGACCGCGACCGGCCTCAAGCAGGCGGCCGAGGATTTCGTCCGCATGAAGGTCGACGTCATCGTGGTGTCGGGTGGGGCCCGCGCCGCGG
>Ga0306925_10003507_pt1 | contig 13917 bp, 8 predicted proteins | sample flu12Cox44000176_FD_203755 | JGI IMG/M metagenome (GOLD analysis project Ga0306925, IMG submission 203755) | Lab enrichment of tropical soil microbial communities from Luquillo Experimental Forest, Puerto Rico - flux8day.12C.oxic.44.000.176 (v2)... | ecosystem: Environmental > Terrestrial > Soil... | reverse complement strand
CTGCCGACGTTGATTGCCGAGCCGACTACGGAAGCCGTCTATGATTGTCTCGGCACCGGCGATCGGGAACTGCTGATCAGCGATTTTGCCGCCGCCGAGGTCGCCGCGGCGTTATCGCGCCTCGTTCGGATGGCGTTGCTTACAAACGCCGACGCCTCGGCGCGGCTGGCAGATTTCGATGCGTGGCGCGAGACGATGAGTTCGCCCGTCGACATTCGCGAAGCAGACGTCCGGCTTGCCTATATCTATGTCCGGCGCTTCGATCTCGGGCTCCGAGCGCCCGACGCCTTGCATCTCGCGATCGCCCGCCGCCTCGATGCAACCCTCGTCACGCTCGACCGGCGCCTGGCTGACGCGGCCCGCGAGTTGGGCGTCAGCATCGACATACCAAGCTGATCGACGGCAGGACCGAGCAAATGGCGGATCTCAAAAACCCGGTTGAAGCGCATTACGCGAGCGATGATCTCGGCGCCGCGATCCTTTCCGCGCTGCAGGGAATGGGAAAGGACATCGAGCATCTGACCCCGGACGATCTGGCGCCGGTCGACGAGTTCCATTCGGGCGGGCGCAACGCGACCGTGCAGCTGGCGCAGCTCTCTCAGATCAGGAACGGCGAGCGTGTGCTCGACGTCGGCTGCGGTATCGGGGGACCCTCCCGCTACCTAGCGAGCCAATTGGGCTGCCAAGTGACCGGGCTCGATTTCACCGCAGAATTCGTCGCGCCGGCTGAAATGCTCGCGCGGCGCACGCGGCTCGCCGACAAGGTTGCCTATCGACAGGGCGATGCGCTCGACCTGCCCTTCCCCGACGGAAGCTTCGATGTCGTGTGGTCGCAGAATGCGGCCATGAACATTGCCGATCGCGATCGGCTCTATAGCGAGATGCGTCGCGTGCTGACGCCCGCCGGACGCCTCGCGCTGCAAGAGATCGCGGCCGGCCCGGCCGGTGAGCCGTTTTACCCGACGCCGTGGGCAACCGACAAAAGCATCAGTTTTCTGTCCACCCCGCAGTCGACGCGCGCCGCGCTCGAGCGCATCGGATTCCGCGTGCTGGTCTGGCAGGACACGACTGAGGAAGCGTTGCAACAACAAACGGCGCGCACCAAGGCGATCGAGACGGGCTCGCTGCCGCCGCTCGGCCTCCACATCCTCATCGGCGAGGCTTTTCCGACGGTGACCAAGAACATGTTGCGGAATCTGCAGGAAGAGAGACTCAAGCTGTTCAATGCGGTGCTCCAGCGGGTATAACTGGCGTTGCTTCGACACCGGCGCCCTATGCTCAAGCACAGTCGCCAAAGACGCCAACATTGTACCGACGGACTGACCTGCAATCTCCCTTCTGGTTTGCGAAATGATCGCCGTCTCACTGCGCCGACACGGCGCGAGCGAAGTCGAGAGGCCATACTGCCGCTATCCTCTTCCGAGATGCGTTCGGCGCCGCTTCCTGGTCCGGGACGATCGCCCGCCCCAGGGCGAGGGGCCGGGTAGCCAGCCTGCCGCCGCTTTGCGATAAAAGTGCCAGCGCCTTCGAGACTCCGAGGAAATGAGATGGGTGAATTCGCGATTGGCCAAAGCGTCTCCCGGTTCGAGGACCCGCGTCTGCTTAAGGGCGGCGGCCGCTATGTCGGCGACATCGTCCTGCCAGGCATGGCATTCGGCTACGTGCTGCGCTCGCCGCATGCCCATGCACGCATCCGCTCGATCGACGCGAGCAGGGCCAAGGCGGCGCCGGGCGTGTTCGCGGTGCTCACCGGCGCGGACTGGCAGGCCTCCGGATGGGGCGACCTCCCCGTCCCGGGTGGACTGAACCGACGCGACGGGACGAGCTTCCGGCCGCCCTATCCCGCGCTTGTCAAGGACCGTGTGCGCTGGGCCGGCGACTACGTCGCCTTCGTCGTGGCGGAGCGTTTCGTCCAAGCCCAGGACGCCGCCGAGTTGATCGCCGTGGACTACGAGCCGCTCCCCGCCGTTGTGTCCACTGCGGAAGCCAGCGCTGAGGGCGCGCCGCGGGTGTGGGATGATTGCCCCGACAATATCGGCTTCGTGCAGCTCTTCGGCGACAAGGCGGCGACCGATGCCGCCTTCGCCAAGGCCGATCACGTCATCAAGCATCGTTTCGTCATCAACCGCGTCACTGCCGCCAGCATGGAGCCACGCGGGTCGATCGGCGACTACAACGCCGCCGAGGACCGCTACACGATCTACACGACGCTGCAGCGCACGCATCCCTTCCGCTCCGAGCTGGCGCCGATCCTGAAAGTGCCGGAGAGCAAAATCCGCGTCGTCGCCGGCGACATCGGCGGCAGTTTCGGAATGAAATCCGCGGTCTATAACGAAGTGGCGCTGGTGCTACTCGCGTCGAAACTGCTGGACCGACCGGTCAAATGGACGTCGACGCGCTCGGAATCGTTTTTGTGCGACGCTCAGGCGCGCGACAATGTCACCCACGCCGAGCTTGCGCTTGACCGCAACGGCATCTTCCTCGGCCTGCGCGTCCACACCGTCGCCAGCATCGGCGCCTATCTGCAAACGGGCATGCCCGCGTTTACCGGCAACATCGGCACGCTCGCCGGCGTCTATCGCACACCCGCCATCCACGCCGACGTCACCGCGGTGTTCACGCACACCAATCCGGTGCGGCCCTACCGCGGCAACGGCCGGCCTGAGGCGGCCTATGTGATCGAACGGCTGGTCGATCTCGCCGCCGACGAGCTCGGCATCGACGCGGCCGAGCTGCGGCGCAAGAACTACATTGCGCCCGACGCCATGCCGTTCAAGACGGGGCTCACCTTCACTTACGACAGCGGCGAGTTCGAGAAGAGCATGGACATGGCGCTCGCGCTCGCCGATTTCGCCGGCTTCGAGCGGCGGCGCGCGGAAGCGCGCAAGCGCGGCAAGCTGCGCGGCATCGGTCTCTCCAACACCATCGAGCGCGCGGCCGCGCAGGGCTTCGAAGGCGCGGAGATAAGGTTCGACAAGTCGGGCGCGGCCACGCTGCTCGCCGGCAGCGTAACCCAAGGTCAGGGCCACGAAACGATTTTCAAGCAGATCATGTGCGACCGTCTCGGGCTCGATCCGGACGCGGTGCATTACGTGCAAGGGGATACCGACCAGGTCTTCGTCGGCGAAGGCACCGGTGGTTCGCGCTCGGCCACGATCGGCGGCTCGGCCGTCGCCGGAGCCGTCGACAGGATCATCACCAAGGGCAAGGCGATCGCCGCCCACCTCCTCAAGGTCGATGCCGCCGACATCAACTTTGCCGACGGCGTATTCTCCAGCCCGAAAACCAATCGCACTCTCACGATCAAGGACGTGGCGAAAGAGGCGATGGACCCAACCAAGCTGCCCAAAGGCATGGATGTCGGGCTCATTGCAACTGCGACCTATTCTGCACCCGTGCAGAACTTTCCCAACGGCTGCCACATCTGCGAGCTCGAGATCGATCAGGATACCGGCGAGGTCGAGATCATGCGCTACAGCGTGGTGGATGACGTCGGCACCGTCATCAATCCCTTGCTGCTGAAGGGGCAGATCGTCGGCGGTGTCGCGCAAGGCATCGGTCAGATTTTGATGGAGGACATCAAGTTCGACGGCCACGGGCAGAACCTGACCGGATCGTTCATGGACTATGCCATGCCGCGGGCAACCGACATCAGCGCGGTCGACGTGAAGAGCAATCCGGTGCCGACCCGGACCAATCCGCTGGGGGTGAAGGGCGCGGGCGAAGCGGGCTGCGTCGGCGCCATGCCCGCGGTCGCCAATGCATTAGTGGATGCGCTCTCCCCCCTCGGCGTGCGCCACATCGAAATGCCGGCAACGCCCGAGCGGCTCTGGCGCGCCATGCGCGACGGCCATGCGAGGTGAAACTCATTCCGGCTGATTAGTTCCGTCCGTCGTCCCCACGCAAGCGGGACCCATATTCCAGGCGCGGTGATCATGGGTCCCCGCTTTTGCGGGGACGACAGTTCAACACCGCCGATATTGGGAGGAGCCATGAAGAAATCATTCGTTCGCGGCACGTGGCAGGTCAAGCGCGCGTTCTCGCCCTGTGTCATCACCGAAGGCTCAGGTCGGACCCTCTACATCGCGGGTCATACCGGCCAAATTGATGACTCCGGCAAATCGCTCGCCGGCGATTTCGACGCCCAGTTCGAGCAGACCTTCCGCAACATCGAGAAGACACTCGCTGAGGCGGGTGCGAAGCTCGCCGACATGGTGACCATGACGGTGTTCCTCATCGACGCGCGCTACACCACGCGCATGACCGAGCTGCGCACCGAGCTGTTCGGCAAGGACTTCCCCGCCAGCGCGGCAATCACCGTGCAAGGCTTCGCCCAGCCGGAGATGATGCTCGAGGTGCAGGGCATCGCCGTGACGGCCTAGAGGATGGCGTCGCCACGCAGTCGGCCACCTGTCGCGCTTGAGCGGGGCTTCAACTCATTGCGCTGCCGCAGTAGTCTCGGCTGGGCAAATCGCGAGGCCGCATGAGCGAGACGTTCGAAACCGCGCTGTCCGCACGCGTCGCCGCGATGGCTGATGCCTGCACCCGCTGCGGCAAATGCGTCGAGGTCTGCCCGGTCACGGGCGCAGGCGGGGTTGACGCCGAGCCGCGCGCGGTGATCAGCGGCATCATCGACATTTTGCGAACCGGCGATGGCCCCGAGGCGTCGCGCAAGTGGGCGAACGCCTGCGTGCTCAGCGGCGAATGCGTCAAGGCGTGCGACTACGGCGTCAATCCGCGTTTCATGCTCGGAATGGCAAGGGTCGCCATGGCGCGGCGCCGGGACGAGCCGGGCCAGCAACGCCGCCAAGGGGTGGAGGGCTTCCGCAAGGTCGCACGCGAGGTCACCCATATCTCGCAGCTGCAGCTTGATGATGAGCTCCTGGCGCGACTGGGGCAAAAGGACAATGCGCAGCCCGATACACCACCCGATTTCGTCTTCTACACCGGCTGCAACGTGCTCAAGACCCCGCACATCGCGCTGCTTGCCCTCGATATCATGGACGCGGTTGGCGTCACCTATCAGGTGCTGGGCGGACCGACCCACTGCTGCGGCATCGTGCAAATGCCCGGCGACGTCGCGACCTCCGGCCGTTTGGCCGAGAGCACGATGGACAAGCTTGCGCGCAGCAAATCCGGGCAGGTGGTGTCGTGGTGTCCGAGCTGCCACGTGCAGTTCACCGAAACGACGTTGCCGACGGTCGAGAAGACCCGCGGCGCACGCCCATTCGAGATGACGCCGTTCATGCTGTTCTTGCGGGGAAAACTCGACCGGCTGCGGCCGCTCCTGCGCCGGCGCGTCGACATGCGCGTCGCCTTGCACCGCCATCCCGGGATCAAGGGCGTCGTCGAGGCCGCGGAAGACATCCTACGCGCCGTGCCGGGGATTGAGCTGATCGATCTCAAGCAGCCCGCGGTGGGGCTGATGAGCAATTATTTCCGCGCGCTTCCGGCCTATCGCCGCGAGCTGCAGCGAAACGAGCTCGACGCCGCCGAGCGCGCCGGCGTCGACGCGCTGGTCGCGGTCTATCACGCCGACCACCGCGAGCTGTGCGCACACGAGCGCGATTATCCCTTCCGCATCATGAATGTGCTGGAGATCGTCGGCGCCAGCATGGGTCTCCACCACGAGGATCAGTTCAAGCGCCTCAAGCTGATGCAAGACGTCGATGCGATTACGGCCGACTGCCAGGACCTCATCGCGCAGCACGGGCTCGATCCTGCGACCACGCGCGCGGCGATCCAAGCGATGCTCGACGAACAGCCGCTGCCGCTGCGAGGACAAGGCGCAGCCCAGGCGGGTTAGGTTCGGCCTCATGCTTCGAGACGCGCGCACGCACGCGCGAATATTTCGGAACGTCTTCGGTACGCGCGCTCCTCAGGATGAAGGGTGGAGCTACGAGCAGCACCTCCCCGTCATCGCCAGCGCCACGCGCTCCTCCTCGCTGAGCTTCTCGTGGCCGTGCTCATGCGCATGCGCGTGGGCAGGAGCAGGCGGCGGCACGCCGGTATCCGCAATCGGCTCGTCTTGCGGCAGGCCCTGCCGGCGCATCTCGGCGCGGCGCGCCGCGGTCGCCGCCGCGTCGATGCTATCAGTGCCGCCCACGAACACCGCGCCGTAATAGGTCTCCGCCGCGTGCTTGCTGACATAGCCGCAGCGCACGTCGTGCGCGAGACTCTCGAGGTCGCGCTCGAGCGGGGAACCAAATCCTCCGCCGCCGCCGGAGCGCAGGACATACGCATCGCCCGCGTGCAAGACCTGGTTCAGCGCCTTGCCGTTGTGGAAGCGCTGCTCTTGCGTCGCGCCAAAACGGTGGATAGCGACCGAATTGCCTGCGGCGCTGAGCCCGCCGTCGAGGCCCCACGGCTTGCACTTCACCCTATCCATCTGCGAGTTGAAGCGAATGTCGTGGCGCGCCTGCACAACCTGCTCGCAGCCGAGCCCACCGCGGAAGCGGCCGGCGCCACCGGAGTCCGGGCGTAGCGCGTAGCGCTCGACCAGCAGTGGATATTTCGCCTCGACCTGCTCGGAAGGGCCGTTGTGGGTGTCGCCGTCGTTCATGGCGATGGTCGCATTGCAGCCGTCGCCGTTGTGCTTGGCGCCCCAGCCGCCGCCGATCAAACCTCCGAGATAGATGTAGAAGCTGTCGTCCTGCGGGCGCCGGCCATTGACGCGCCCGACGACGAGATCGGCATGATGTCCTGCGATGATGCGCTCGGGAATCGCGGGTGCGAGCGCCTTGAAGATCGTATCGATGATGGTCATAGGATAGGTCATCCACATGCGCATCGCGGCAGGCTTGAGCGCGCTGACCACGCGCCCGGGCGGCAACACGATGTCGAGCGCGCGGAATTGGCCGTCGTTGATGGGAAGATCGAGCGGCGAGGTCAGGCATTTGAATGCCACCTGGCAGCAGGAGCGGCCCGCCGTCTCGCCGGAGTTGTAGAAGCCGGCGACCTGCTTCGACACGTCCGTGAGGTCGACCTTCATGCGTTCGCCGGCGATCTCGACGCGCACGCGGATGGGCACCCGCTCGCCGAGCCTGACGCCGTCGTCGTCCATGAAGGACTCCGCCTCGTACACGCCATCGGGGATCTGGCGCAGGCGCGCGCGCGTGGCGGCCTCGCTGTGATCCATGATGGCTTCGATGCCGCCGATCACGGCATCGCAACCGTATTTCTGGATCATTTCTAGGAAGCGCCGCTCGCCGGTCTTGACCGCGGCGATCTGCACGCGGAAGTCGCCCATGGCGCGCTCCGGCAGGCGCACGTTAGTGCGGATGATCGAAATGAGCTCCTCGTTCGGCACGCCCTTGCGATAGATTTTCACGATCGGCATTTGCAGGCCTTCGGAAAAGATGTCGGTCGTGGCGCCGTCAAGCGTGCCGCCGACGTCGGGCCAGTGCGCCATGCAGCAGGAGAACGCCACCACCTGGCCGTCGTGGAAGATGGGCACCGTGAAGGTCATGTGGTTGAGGTGGCTGCCGGTGATGTAGGCATCGTTGGTGAGAAGGATGTCGCCGGGATCAAGGTTTTCCAGGCCGTAATGCGCGAGCTTGGCTTTCACCGTGTCGCTCATGCCGCGGATGAACATCGGCAGTCCTAGTCCGATCGAAACGGTGTTGCCGTCCGCGTCGAACAGGCCGACGGTAAAGTCGAGCGCCTCGTAGATGATCATGCTGTAGGCGGTGCGCATCAGATTGGTTTTCATCTCCTCGGTCGCGGCGATGAGACCGTTGCGCACGATTTCGGTGGTCACCGGGTCGGGTCTATAGCCGGCGGATGCGAGCTTGGCTTTCAGTGGAACGTCCATCCTCAGCTCCGCAGGATCTCGATGACTAGATCGCCGAAAGCATCAACGGTGACCACGTCGCCGGGATGCACGACGGTGGTCGACGCGTATTCCTCAATCAACGCCGGTCCGGCAATGCGATTTTCCGCGAGCAGCGAGGCGCGATCATAAGTCGGCGTGTCGACGGAGCGGTCGAGCTCGGCAAAATAAACGGCGCGCGTGCCGCGAAAAGCGGCTGCCGCCGGCGTCGCAATCCCTGCAGCGATCGGCTCGAAGGTCGGCTTGCGCAGCACGCCGGTGACCGCGCTGCGCAGGCTCACGAGCTCTGCCTTTTCGCCGCGAGCCGAATAACCGTAGCGGGTCGCGTGCACCGAATCGAAGCGCGTTTTGATCCCGTCCCGATCCTCGGCCGCAAACAGCTCGACCGGTAGCTCGACCGTGACCGCATGCTCCTGCCCCACGTAGCGCATGTCTGCTGCACGCTGGACCACGACGCCGGCGACGGCAACCTCGCTACCTTGCACCGCCTCGCGCCCGCGCCGCTCCATCGCGACGTAAGTCTCTTCCATGACCGCAAACGAGGCGTCGGCGAGCGGCGTGAACCAGGTCTTCACGAAATCACGCTGCAACTCCGCGACCAGCATGCCGTAGGCGGAGAAGTGACCGGGAGCGCGCGGGACGACGACTTTGGCGATGCGCAGTTCGCGCCCGACCATCGCTGCGTGCAAGGGCCCGGCGCCGCCATAGGCGACCAGGGTGAAATCGGCGGCATCGAGTCCGCGCTCGGTCGTGACCCAGCGCACCATGTGGGACATTTTGGTGGTGGCGATGCGCAGAATGCCGTCGGCGGCCGCAACGAGATCGAGTCCGAGCGGCTTGGCGATCCGCGCTTCGAGCGCACGCCTGGCGCCGTCGATATCGAGCTTGATCTCGCCACCAAGAAATCGATCGACGCCCAGCCGTCCGAGGATGAGATTGGCATCGGTGATAGTCGGCTCGGCGCCGCCGAGCACGTAACACACGGGGCCCGGCTGGGCACCCGCGCTTTCCGGTCCCACATGCAGCGCGCCCATGTCCACGCGCGCGATCGAGCCGCCGCCGGTGCCGACCTCCTGGATGTCGATCATCGGAATTTGCACCGGCAGCCCGGTGGCATAGCCACCGATGAGCGCGCTTCCCGTCATCAGCACCTTGCCGTCATGGATGACGCCCGCCTTGGCCGTGGTGCCGCCCATGTCGAAGGCGATCGCGTTTTTGAGCCCGATACGGTCGCAGAGCGCTTTGGTTCCGATGACCCCAGCGGCGGGTCCGGACTCGAGCATCCGGATGCAGGCGCTTTGCGCCTCCTCGACCCCGAATAAGCCGCCGGTCGATTGCACGATCAGGAAGTCGCCGTCGAAGCCGGCGGCCTGGAGATGCTCGCCCAGCTCTCCAAGATACCCGCGGACGCGCGGTCCGATATACGCGTTTGCTGCCGCCGTCGAGGTGCGCTCGAATTCGCGATATTCCTGGGAGAGCTCGTGTGATGCGGTGACGAAGAGGTGCGGATGACTCTCCTCGATGATCGCTCTCACCCGCTGCTCGTGCGCGGGATTGCGGTAGGAGTGCAGGAACAGGATGGCGATCGCCTGCACCCTCTGGCGCACCGCATCGGCTACGCCGGCGCGCACCTGCTCCTCGTCGAGCGCGATGAGCACCTTGCCCTGCGCGTCCACGCGCTCGCGGATCTCGTAGCGCAGATCGCGCTCGATCAACGGCTGATGGCGGCGAAAAAACAGGTTGTAGGATTCCGGCCGGTTGACGCGGCCGATTTCGTAGATGTCGCGGAAGCCTTGGGTGGTGAGCAGGGCGCAAGGCGCCCCCGTCCGCTCCAATATCGTGTTGATTGCAACGGTGGTGCCGTGAAGGAAAAGGCGCGCGGCGGAGAATCGTTCGCCGGCCTTCGTCACGCCGTTCTCGATGCCCGTGACGAGCCGCGCCGGCGTCGTGAGCGCCTTTCCGAGGCGAAGCTCTCCCGTCGTCTCGTCGAAAGCGGCGACGTCGGTGAACGTTCCGCCCACGTCGGCCGCCAGGCGAATTCGGCTTGCCTCCCTCGTGCTCAAACCGAGGCTCCGGCTGGCTCGGACGAAACGATATCAGCGCGCAGGAAAGGAATCACCTCGCCGGCAAAGAGGCCGATGGATCGCAGACTTTCCTCGCGCGTCAAATCGCCGAAGGCGAATTGCCCCACCACGTAGTTGCAACCGGTCGCTCTGAGCTGGGATGAAAGGAATTCCGCAACCGTGGCAGGCGAGCCGGCGATGCCCTGTCCGCGCTCCATCACCAGATCAAAGGTCGCGGGCCGCGGATGCGATTGCTGCCGTCCATGCCGGCGGAATAAATGGGTGAAGCTCGCGTGCCAGACGAGATAGGCCCTGCGCGCCAGTGCTAGCGCCGCGGCGTCGCTCGGCGCAACGACGATAAAGCGGCCAAGGCCGAGCTTGGGCAACGCGGTCGCTGGTGCATGAGTCTGTCGCCAGACCGCGCGATAGCGGCCGATGGCGAGCCGCGTTTCGTCGGTCGGATCGAGGCTGACGACGTGGAGGCCGCGTCGCGCCGCGCGCTCGGCGCTGTCGGGCGCGTGCACGCCGTACCAGATCGGCGGATGCGGTTTCTGCAGCGGCTCAAGCTCCATCGGCACGCCACTGAAGGAAAACCGCCGGCCTTTGAAGTCGAGCACCTTGTGGGTCAATCCCTTGATCACGAGCTCGACCGCCTCCGCGTAGATCTCCTGCGCGTTCTGCGGATCGACGCCGTAGTATTCGAGCTCGATCGGTGCCGCGCCGCGTCCGAAGCCGATGTCGAGACGCCCGCCGCTCAGTTGGTCGAGCATGCAGATTTCTTCGATCAGCCGCAGTGGATGGTGGAGCGGCATCGGCCATACCAGCGGCCCGAACCGAAGACGCGTGGTGCGCTCCGCCACCGCTGCAAGAAATACGCTCGGCGAAGGCGCCATGCCCAGAGGCGTCGAGTGATGCTCGGCGAGATGGTAGGCGTAGAACCCGGCACGATCGTAGGCCTCGGCGATTTTGAGGCGGTCCTCGTAGTAGTCCGCGAGGGCGCCGCCGTAGCGGTCGAGGTGATCGAAGACACCGAATTCCATTTGCTCTCCGCGTTTCGCTGTTGGCGCCGCGCGTCCTACTTCTTGGGCTTCAACTTCTTTCGTCGCTGCGCCAGCGTGCGCAGCCGCAGCGCGTTCAGTCGAATGAACCCCTCGGCGTCGCGGTGGTCGTAGGCGACCTTGCCTTCCTCGAAGGTGACGAGGTCGCGGTCGTAGAGCGAATAAGGTGATGATCGGCCGACCACCGAGACCTGCCCTTTGTAGAGCCTGAGCTTGACCTTTCCAGCCACGAACTCCTGCGAGGCGTCGATAGCGGCCTGTAGCATCTCGCGTTCGGGCGAAAACCAGAAGCCGTTGTAGATGAGCTCGGCATACTTCGGCATGAGCTCGTCCTTGAGGTGCGCGGCGCCGCGGTCGAGGGTGATGGATTCGATGCCGCGATGGGCCGCGAGCAGGATGGTGCCGCCCGGCGTCTCATACATGCCGCGCGATTTCATGCCGACGAAACGGTTCTCGACGAGATCTAGCCGGCCAATGCCATGCGCGCGCCCGAGCGCGTTGAGGGCCGCGAGCAGAGTCGCGGGCGAGAGCCGCTTTCCGTCGAGCGCGACGGCATCGCCGCGTTCGAATTCGACCTCGACGTAAGCCGGCTCGTTGGGGGCCGTCTGGGGATCGAGGGTGCGCGAATAGACGTAATCCGGCACCTCTTGCGACGGATCCTCCAGCACCTTTCCCTCCGAGGAGGCATGCAGCAGGTTGGCGTCCACGGAAAAAGGCGCCTCGCCGCGTTTGTCCTTTGCGATCGGGATCTGGTGCTGCTCGGCAAAGGCGATGAGCGCCTCACGCGAGCGCAGCTCCCATTCCCGCCACGGCGCGATCACGGTCACGTCGGGCTTGAGCGCGTAGTAAGTAAGCTCGAAGCGCACCTGGTCGTTGCCCTTGCCGGTCGCGCCATGGGCGACGGCATCGGCGCCGACCTTCTCCGCGATCTCGATCTGCCGTTTGGCAATGAGCGGCCGCGCGATCGAGGTGCCGAGCAGGTACTGGCCCTCGTAGAGCGCGTTCGCCCGAAACATCGGGAACACGTAATCGCGCACGAACTCTTCGCGCAGATCTTCGATGAAGATGTTCTGCGGCTTGATGCCGAGAAGGAGCGCCTTCTCGCGCGCGGGCTTGAGCTCCTCGCCCTGGCCGAGATCGGCGGTGAACGTCACCACCTCGCAGCGATAGGTGGTCTGCAGCCATTTCAAAATAATGGAGGTATCGAGCCCGCCGGAATAGGCGAGCACGACCTTTTTCACCTCGCGTGTTTTGGGGTCGCCTTGAGCCATGGTTGCCGTCGACGCCGACCCTCCTCCACAAGCCGGCGAGGCCGGCGCACCCACCTCACACGCCCAAGCTCCGCCCGGGTATCCACCACTTCCGCAAAGAGGATGGATCGCCGGATCATAAGCGCGTTTTCGCGCATGTTGACGCGCATGCCCGGCAAAATGACCGCCGTGGGAAAGCGGCGCGGAGGGGGAAAGCGCCCCCGTGCAAGCGACTTTCACCCCACCGGCCGGGAGGTCGAGCGCAGTGAATTAAAGCGCGCTTTCTGCTCGTCGCTCAGCGAATTGTAGAATTTCGCCAGCGCCGGCTGCACGGTCTTCACCGCGTCGAGGGTCGCCTCAAGCCGCTTCTCCATGGCCTCGACCCGGCCCGTCGGGGTCAGCGTTTCATAGGTCGGACAGTTGGCCTTGAGCCTTTCCGCCGCTTTGACCGAGGCTTCCTGCAGTTCATCAAGCGCCGCCCGCTGCGTCGGCGTGGGCTGAACCGCCTGGGCGATGCGAGCGATCGGCAAGTCGGTGATGCCCGGCGCCTTCTCATCGCAGAACTTGGTGAGATCGCGCTGATCTTTTCCGGCAGCATTGGCATCATCCGCCGGCGCGACAGCGTTGAAGCGCGCCTTCTGCTCGTCGCTGAGCGATTGGTAAAAGCGCTCGAGCGGGGGACGCACGGTCTTGACGGCCGCGAGCATGACCTCAAGCCGGCTCTGCATCGCCGCCAACCGCCCGGTCGGGATGCTGGGCAGATCGTTCGGGCAACCGGCCTTGAGCATGTCGACGGCCTTGGCGCTCGCCGCGCGCAAGTCGTCGAGCGCGCCACGCTGCGCATCGGTCGGCTCAACCACCTCGGAAATACGCTCGATGGGCCAGTTGGCCAATTGCGCGGCGTCGTCGCTGCAAACGTCCGCGGCGCGGCGCTGGGCGCCGTCCGTGCGCGCGACACGGCGCCCGGCCGAACTTACGCTGCGGCCGCCTGAACTCACGCCGGGCGGGATATAGCCGTAATTGCCGTAGAGACCGTAATAGACGTCGTCGTAGGCATAGGGCCAGAAATCGTCGTAGGCGTAGGGCCAAAACACGTAGTCGAAGAAATCGTCATAGACGTAGGGCCAGAACACCGGCCCGATCCAGCCGATGACGAGGCCACCGCGCCACCACGGCCACCAGCGCGAGCCTACGAACCTGCCGTGAAACCGCGACGAGGCGAATCGCGAATGCCAAGCCACGTTGGCGATCGCGCGATTGCCGAATACGCCGCGGCCTACATGGACGCTGTGTATGCCAGGCGCCGTCACCGTGCGAGCCGAGGCGGTGGCAAAGCGGCCGCCGCCGGCGCGCGCCGTCGCTACGCCGAATCGCGGCGAGGTGACGGAACGGCCGACGAAACTTCGGCCGCCGAAGGAACGAGACCCTACGCCCACGCCGCCGATCCGCGTCACGCCGAAGGAGCGAGGTGCGCCGCTCATGCCGCCGAAACGGGTGACGCCAAAAGAGCGAGCGCCGCCGAAACCTACGCTGCGTCCGGCAAAGCCCGTTCCGCCGACCCGTCCCGCAAAGCCGCCGTGGCCGCCAAAGCCTCCGACGTGCCCGCCAAAACCTCCGCCGTGCCCACCGCCGCCGCGGGCGTCGGCCTCGAGCGTCAGAAGCGGAACGAGCAGGAGCAGCACCGCCGCCATGCAGCCACTCGCCGTCACGACCGA
>Ga0306925_10003505_pt1 | contig 13922 bp, 11 predicted proteins | sample flu12Cox44000176_FD_203755 | JGI IMG/M metagenome (GOLD analysis project Ga0306925, IMG submission 203755) | Lab enrichment of tropical soil microbial communities from Luquillo Experimental Forest, Puerto Rico - flux8day.12C.oxic.44.000.176 (v2)... | ecosystem: Environmental > Terrestrial >... | reverse complement strand
CGTTTTCAATTCAAAAGCCTGCTCGTGCTCCGGCTCAAACAAGAGTGATCCTTGCAGCATGTAAATCGCCTCATCTCCGGGATGGTAGTGCAAGGCAGCAACGCCGCCGGGTGGGACATCCGCAAGAAAGACCACTACTTCTTTGCCCTCTAACCCGGACATTGATTTCCGCAATATCTCTGACCGCGTTATTTGTGGTGTGCCTTGAGCACCGACATAAGTGGTGCCAATGGCCCCGACCGCCACGCCTGCAAAACTGACACCGAGAAGCAATAGCGTCCTTTTCATGGGTTATTCCTCCCTCTGGTCAATTCCATTCCATGCCGCAAGAATAGCATGTTAGTGCCGCTTTCACCGGCGCCATTGCCGACGAGGTGATGGAATAGCTTGCTGTTTGCTGCATCTGCTCATGACTGTTGATGCCCCCTAAGCGGACCAACAAGACTGCCAACGCGATGTCCGCTTTCAGCGGTAGAGCGGGCATGATCGGATCATTTTTTGCGCCGGCGTTCGGCGGACGCTTCTTCCGGGCCGCAGGCCAGACGGCGCGAGGTTTTTCTTTGAAAAACGGAGGTCATCCATGCCGAGAAAAGAGATTCTCGATCAGATCCAGAAGTACACGCACCCGTTCCGCATTACCGAAGGCAAGGGCTTTCAGCTAAAGAACTTCGACCCCACCGATACGTGCGGCCTGAAGATGGACAAGAGCGAAGCGGCCGGGCTTCTTCAACGCGGCACTCAGTGGCTCGCAGAAGAACAAGACATGCTATACGCCCAGGATCGCTGGTCGCTGTTGCTCATCTTCCAGGCCATGGATGCGGCTGGCAAGGACAGCACGATCAAGCACGTCATGTCGGGTGTGAATCCGCAAGGCTGCCAGGTCTTTTCGTTCAAGCAGCCCTCACAACAGGATCTCGCCCATGACTTCATGTGGCGTTATATCAAGCGTCTGCCGGAACGAGGGCGGATCGGAATATTCAACCGATCCTACTACGAGGAGGTCCTCATCGTGCGCGTGCACGAGGATATCCTGAAGCGGCAGAGGCTGCCGCCGATATTCGCGGGCAAGCGCATCTGGGACGAACGGCTCGCCGACATCGCGCACTTCGAAGACTACATGACCCGGCAAGGCGTGGTTATCCTCAAATTTTTCCTGCACGTGTCGCGCGAAGAACAGAAGAAGCGCTTCATGAAGCGTCTCGATAACCCGGAGAAGAACTGGAAATTTTCTCCGGCGGACGTGCACGAACGCAAATTCTGGCCCGACTATATGCGCTCGTTTGAGGAGACGATCCGGGCTACGGCATCACAGCATGCGCCGTGGTACGTGGTGCCGGCCGACAACAGGTGGTTCACCCGGCTAGTTGTCGCCGCGGCGATCGTGGAGACAGTTGAGGCGCTCGACCTTGCATACCCGAAGGTGAGCGCGGAGCACAAGAAAGAGTTGGCGGCAGTGCGTGCGGCGCTTGAGCGCGAGGCGGCTTGACGGTCGACGTCATCGGCACTCGACCGCCAAAAGGGCTCCACTTCATGCGCGGGCTGCGATATCCGGCTTTTGCTGACCTCTCATTGCAGCTAGGCTATCTCGACAGCTGTGTGTACCCGGAGGAACGCGCGTGTCGACGACGATTTCGGTCCTCGGCGGTGTAGGTCTGTTCCTGCTTGGCATGAGCGTTATGACCGCTGGCCTCAAGGGCCTCGCCGGATCGAGGCTGAGGACGGTACTGGGCAAGGCCGCGGCGACCCCGCTATCCGGCGCTTTTTGGGGCGCCATCGTCACGCTGATCGTGCAATCCTCCAGTGCGACGACGATGACGACAATCGGTCTAGTGAGTGCGGGCGTGCTGAGCTTTCAGCAGGGACTGGCCCTCGTGTTCGGCGCAAACGTCGGCACAACGGGAACAGGCTGGCTCGTTGCACTCATCGGTGTCCGCGTTTCGCTCACGGCTGCTGCGCTGCCTATGCTCTTCGTCGGCGCGCTCATCAAATTGTTGGGTCATGGACGCGTATCTGCCGCGGGTGCGGCACTTGCGGGCTTTGCGCTCGTTCTTTTTGGATTGACAACACTGCAGCAGGGTATGGAAGGAGTGGCCGAACAATTGCACCCGGCGGACTTGCCGGCTGTTCTCGGCAGTGGATGGTGGGTTGGCTTGTACGGGGCGCTGGCGCTGATCGTCGTCGGACTCGTGATGACCGCCGTGATGCAATCATCGACCGCAGCTATCGCGGTCACGCTGTCCGCCTACCATGCAGGAGCCGTTGGGCTGGACCAGGCTTGTGCGCTCATCATCGGGCAGAACATCGGAACGGCGACCAGTTCTGCCATGGCGGCGATTGGCGCCAGCAGCACGGCCAAGCGATTGGCCCTGGCTTACATCTTGTTCAAGCTGATCGCGGCCTTGATCGCGCTGGTGCTCTTTCCTGTCACTGTTCCCTTGCTGGTCCGCGCCTCGGGCACGGTCGATGGTGTGACGCTGCTCGCGGCCTACCACACCGCCTACAATATCGTGGGTGTCGCCGTGATGCTGCCAGTGATCGACGCCTTCACGCGATTGGTCGAGCGTATCCTGCCCGAGCGCGGCTCGCCGCTTACGCGCTGTCTCGATCCGGCAGCGCTGGTCACGCCGGTTGCGACCGTGGAAGCGGTTCGGCGAACGGTTGCACGCGCGCTCGAAGCGATGTGCGGCCCACTCTCGACGACGCTCTCGGCATCGAATCCGGGCACATCTGCTCGTCCCGGGAAAAGCGTCGTACCGGCGGCGGAAGCCGCCGATGCCTTGCGCCAGGCACAAGTATTCTTGTCAGAGGCAAGTGGCCCCCCTGAATCGGCGGACGAGCAGGAGCGCCTTACCAGCACATTACATGCGCTCGACCACGCATCTCGTCTGGCCGAAACCGTGGACGGGGAGGGCGAATTCGATACGACGCCAGGCGGGCCTGAAGATATGCGCGCCGCGGAGGTGTGCGCGGTGTCCATGCGTAACGCAGCCTCGCTCGCCGCCGAAGTAGCCACTTCGTTCGATTCAGAAGAGGAACTTGGGGCAATGGGAGCAACCGAGCAAGCCCTGGTCCAGCTGGAGCGATGCGCGAAAGAACTCGGCGAACTGCGCAGAGACCATCGCCGCGCGACGCTCGGTTCGGTGGGGGGCGGAGTGTTGACCGCGGACGAAGCGATCACTCGCGTCGATGCAATGAGGCGCCTTGAGGCGTTAGCGCATCACGCCTGGCGCTCTGCGGCGCATCTTGTCGGTCGCGGCGCGTAGCGCGGCACAAGATCAAAGCTTTCAAACTTGCAAGACGAGCGGTTCAGGCGCCGGCTTCTACAGCAACGACGAGCTTCCTCAAAGAAGCGGACGAGCGAATGACAAGCTTCTCTGTCTCTACGACGAGGAAGAAGAGTAGACCACCTGCAAGGATCCAGGGCCAGACGCGAAGCGGAATCGCCTCGTTGCCGAACATCGCCTGCAACGGTGGCGCGTAGGTGAACAGCAGCTGCAATATCACGACCGAAATGATGCCGAGTGGCAGGTACTTATTGCCCAAGTGCGCCTTGAGGGCGAGCGAGGAGTCGAGCAGGTAGCGGCTGTTGAGCAGATAAAAGACCTGGCCGATCGTGAGCGCATTGACGGAAACGGTCCGCGCCAGCGGATCCGATGCGCCCAGAGATTTCATCCAGAAGAAAACCAGCAGGGTGTAGGCAAGGAGCGCGAGGCCAACAAACATAATACGCCAGATCCCGAAGCCGGTCACGATCGGGCGATCCACCGCGCGCGGCGGCCGCTGCATCACATCGATCTCGTGCGGCTCGAAGGAGATGACCAGGCCGAGCGCGACCGATGTCACCATGTTCACCCAGAGCACTTGTGGGGCCGTAATCGGCATGGTGAACCCGACAAGGATCGCCACCGCAATGACCAGCGCCTGCGCTACGTTGGTCGGCAACATGAAAAGCATGGCCTTCTCGATATTATTGAAAACCGTGCGTCCTTCCTTCACGGCTGCCGAGATTGAGGCGAAGTTGTCGTCGGCCAGGATCATCCCGGCGGCCTCCTTCGTGACCTCGGTACCTTTGATGCCCATCGCAACGCCGATGTCCGCTTTCTTGAGAGAGGGCGCGTCATTCACGCCATCGCCTGTCATGGCAACGATTTGGTTGTTGGCCTGGATCGCTTTTACCAGGCGAAGCTTGTGTTCGGGGCTGGCACGCGCGAAGACATCAACGGCGCGGACGCGTTCCTGCAACGTGGCGGTGTCCATATCCTCGATCTCTGCGCCGGTAATAGCCGTCTTGCCGTCGCCAAGACCAAGCATTTTGGCGATGGCTGCGGCCGTGATCTTGTGGTCGCCCGTGATCATGGTAATTCGGATGCCGCCGCCATGGCATTCCTTCACGGCCTCGATAGCCTCTTTCCGCGGCGGATCGAGCAGGCCAATCAGGCCAAGCAAGACGAGCGTCCTTGGCAGATCGCTCGGGCCGAGGCCTCCAGGCTTCAAATTTGGATTCTCGAGCCACGCGAGCGCCAGCACACGCTCGCCCTGGGCAGCGAGCCTGTCTGATTCCCTCAGGAAGTGCTCGCGGTCGAGCGGTCCAGGCTGTCCATTGGCGGTCTGCTGGCGATCGCTCTGTTCAAGGATGACTTCCGGCGCGCCCTTGACGAGCAGCATTTGCCGGCCGTTTACAGTCTTTTGCAGCGTCGCCATGAACTTGTGCTCGGATTCGAACGGAATGGCGTCGATACGCGGAGATGCGGCCAGCTCGGTCTGCCTGTCCATACCGAGCTTTGCCGCGAACGGATACAGCGCGCCTTCCGTCGGATCGCCTTCAACCTTCCAGTTGCCTTCCTCCTGGAACAGCTCCGCATCGTTGCAGAGCAGGGAGACCCTGCCCATGAGCGTAAGTACCGGGTCGTTGCCGGCGGGCTGTCCATTTTTTTTGATTTCCCCATTCGGCGAATAGCCATTGCCGGTGATCTGATATGATGATTCGGCTGTGACGGCGGACACCACCATCATTTCCATGAGCGTCAGCGTGCCCGTCTTGTCCGAGCAGATCCGCGACACGGATCCCAGCGTCTCGACTGCGGGCAGCCGCCGGATAATGGCGTTGCGCTGGGCCATGCGCTGCACGCCGATAGCCAGAGTGATCGTGATAAGTGCAGGCAGCCCTTCCGGAATGAGCGATACGGCGATGCCGACGACCGCCTGAAAGAGCTCCACAAAATCCAGGTGCTTCACCCACTTGCCGTAGGCGAAGATCAGAACGCTGATCGCTCCGATCGCCGCGGTAATGGTGTAGCCGAAATTCTTGATCTGGCGCAGCAGCGGAGTTTCGAGCGGGCTGACGCTGGCGAGCAGCTGATTGATGCGGCCGAGTTCCGTCTCATTGCCGGTAGAGACGACCACCCCGGTTGCGCGCCCGGACACCACCATGGTGCCGGAAAATGCCATGCTTTCCCGATCTCCGACCGTCGCGTTCACGGGCACCGCATCGACGCCCTTTTCCGCCGGCACGGATTCGCCGGTAAGGGCTGCCTCTTCGGTCCGCAGGTTCTTCGCCTCGACCAGACGCAGGTCTGCAGGGATCTTGTCGCCGGACTCCAGAAGGACAACGTCCCCCGGAACAAGCTGCTCCGCAGCAATCATGCGGGTCTCGCCACCACGCACGGTTCGGGCCTCCGCGGACAGCATGTTGCGAATGGAATCCAGCGCCTTCTCCGCCTTGCCCTCCTGAATGAATCCGAGCAACGCATTGAGAACGACGACACCAAAGATGATCGCCGCATCGACCCACAGGTTCAGCATCAACTTGGTGAATCCTGCGGCAAGCAGCACGTAGACCAGGATGTTGTTGAACTGTGCGAGAAACCTCGCAAGCGGGCCTCGCTTCCTGGCTTCCGGTAAGCGGTTGGGTCCGTATTTTCGAAGTCGGAGCGAGGCCTCGGCCGGATCAAGGCCCCTCCGGGAGTCCGTGGCCAGACGTTCCACGACCTCATGTGGAGATATTGCGTGCCAGGCCAAACTCTCGTTCGCCGTGTTTGCCTCCACTGCTGCGCTCATCTTCAGGATTATCCGGCGCCGCAAAGGCAGCTTCGAAGCATTCGAGGCCCGTTGTCTGGAATGAACGTCTTGAGCGGATCACCCGACGACGGGGACGGGCAGCATTACTGCACAAGCCGGGCGCGCAGTCGTGCAAATTCAGCATCGCTGATCGAGCCCGCCTGTTTCAGCCGATCGAGCTTTTGGATTTCATCTGCAACGCTGAAACCAACCGCGCTCCTGATTTCGTCGCGCGCCTGCCGAGCTTGCTGGACGTTACGCTCGCCCATGCTCCTTCCTTGAAAGATCAGGTATGCAAGCATCGAAATCCATGGAAAAATGATTAATGCGATCACCCATATTGCCTTGACCCAGCCGGAGATGTCGGTTCGTCGAAATAGATCAGCAGCAACAGTAATGAGCAGCCAGAACCACACGATGAGGAAGAATATCGTGATGGCGTCTACCAGGAAATTTCGATAACTGAATCCGTCCTGAAGAAAGAACATTGCGATCCCCTTTGCCTGCCATTGAGCGCAGGAGTTGCACTTGACTGTTTTTGTTCCTTAAAACGCGATCCCGCCGTCCATTTTGATTTGGATCAACATCTGTCCTCTGCGGTCACGACATGACATTCCCGGGATTTTCAATGAATGTCCGCTTTGGCCTCAAAGTGGCAGTCCTTGTTGCGCGCCGGGCGACGAGGCGCGCCGTCCGACGTTGTTCCGCGAACTGAAGCGACACGTCACTCTAATTTAGAATGCGTGATGTACTTGTATCGTCAGGGCTAGCGGGTCAATTTGTAGCAATGCCCGCCGCCACGATGCCTGACGCGCGCGCGACACGCATCCATCGTCGAAAATGAGCAGTCGGGTTCTCCTGCGGCGGTCGACCCTCTTAATTGCATACAAAACTTGGCTGCATTGGCGGAGTCTCGAGGATAAAGAACGAAGCAAGTCGAGAGAATAAACATAGCAATCAGCGCTAACTTTGAACGCGACATATCAATCCTCCCTATAAGGTTTTGCCCATGCCTCCTTCAACGGGGGGATAAACCCCGGTTGGAGCCGATTTGGCGAGGCTCCCGATGGAGCAGCCGGGAGCGCTACCCGGCCTCAGCCACCGATGCCTGCGTTGGGGCCTTTGCCGGTGCCAGCAGGTAAATTAATAGATGCCTTTTAGTTCCTGTCATTTTTTCGAGCTCGGCATTTCAATTAGTTAGGCGGGGCAGCTCGAACGCCGGCTGTGGTCGACCGACAGCCAAAAAGGATCGACCGGCCGATTACCGCTCGTGGCTCCCAGCCCACCATGATCGAGTGCCAATCCATGAGAAGCCTTGGCCATAGCGGAATGGCAGAATAGTCAATTTGGGCGGGGGATCGCTATTGCGGCAGCTATCGCACCTTCGCTAATCTTGGCTTGTCTCTCGCAGACCAGCGTCGGATAGGTTTTCGCCTTCGGAGGACCGTCATGACAACTTTTTCGGATACCCTGACCGGAACTGATCTGGCACCGCTCCGCGCGAAGTGGGGCTGGATTGTCGCACTCGGCGTCGTCTACGTCGTCGCCGGCTTCATTGCGCTCGGCAGCATCGTGACTGCGACGGTAGCAAGCGTGTTCATAGTCGGCATCATGATGATCATCGCCGGCGCGGCCGAGCTCATCAACGCTTTCCAGATCAAGACTTGGGGCAAGTTCCTGGTTTGGGCTTTGCTGGGTGTGCTCTACATCGTCGCGGGCTTTGTGACGTTCGAAAACCCGCTGTTCGCCGCGGTGTTGCTCACGCTGATCCTGGGGGCATCGCTGGTCGCGTCCGGCGTTGTGCGGCTGTTTCTGGCGTTCAACATGAAGCGGGAAACGCCGTGGATCTGGGTGGCGCTCTCCGCCGTCATCACGCTGCTGCTCGGTGTGCTGATCCTGGCGCGCTGGCCGGTCAACAGCGTTTACATTCTCGGCCTGTTCCTCGGCATCGACCTCATCATGGCCGGCGCCGGGTGGATCGGACTTGGCCTTGGCTTGCATCGCGTTCCGGCATCCCGACCAGCCTGACCGGTGACCTGATCGCATCGCGGCTGCGCCGTCGCGATCGGTGGAGTCTACGAGGGATCGGGGATCGAGCGCGCAGCGTTATAGGTTCGGCCAGAGAATTTGGAGAGCCTGGTGGAGTCAGAGCCGCCGAATGGGACAGCGCGGAAGCCGGTCTTGATAGACCTCGCGTTGCAGGGCGGCGGCTCTCACGGCGCGTTCACCTGGGGCGTCCTCGATCGCCTGCTCGAGGAGCCGTGGCTGAAAATCGAGGGGATTTCTGGCACCTCGGCCGGCGCGATGAACGCTGCCGTGCTTGCGAGCGGATGGATAAAGGACGGTGCAACGGGTGCAAGGGCGGCGCTTGGCGCCTATTGGGAGCGCGTGTCGCGCGCGGCCAGGTTCAGTCCGTTGCAACGCTCGCCGCTCGATCACCTGATGGGCCGCTGGACCCTTGACACCTCTCCCACCTATGTCGCGTTCGATCTGATGTCGCGGATGCTTTCTCCCTATGATCTAAATCCGTTCGGCTTCAACCCCCTCCGCGCCATTCTCGCAGAAAGCATCGATTTCGATCGCCTCAAGCAAGCCCCCATGAAGCTGTTCGTTACGGCAACGAATGTGCGCACTGGTCGCGGCCGCATCTTTCGCAATGCTGAAATCACTCCCGATGTATTGCTCGCGTCGGCCTGTTTGCCAACGATGTTCCAGGCGGTTGAGATTGACGGAGAGCTTTACTGGGATGGCGGCTACGTCGGCAATCCCACCATCACGCCGCTGGTTCGAGAGACCGACGGACACGACACCATCCTGGTGCAAATCAATCCGCGCGAACGGACCGATTCGCTGCGCTCTGCGGCCGAGATCCTGAACCGCCTCAACGAGGTTTCCTTCAATTCGCCCCTTATGAAGGAACTGCGCATGATCGCATTGTTGCGCCAGGTGGCCGATCCCGGTAGCGGCGAGGGCGCACGTTGGGCCGGGATGCGAACGCACAGCATCAAAAGCGATCGGCTCGCAGAGTTTGGCGCGTCATCGAAGCTGAACGCCGAATGGAAGTTCGTCGCACTGCTCAGGGAGGAGGGGCGACGCTCGGCCGATGAGTTCCTCTCGGAACATGGCGACGATCTTGGGAGGCGTTCTACCGCCGACCTGGACGTGCTCTTGGCGGAGTGCTGAACAAATGGCGCTGATCGGACTTGCCGGGATGCTTGGCGGGCTCGGTCTTTTGATCGCGTACGCGTTCCGAGGTTGGAGCGTACTGCTGCTCGCACCCATCGCCGCACTCGTTGCAGCCCTGTTCTCCCGCGAGCCCCTCCTTGCGCACTGGACCCAAACCTTCATGGGGAGTGCAGCGGAGTTTCTGGCGCGCTTCTTTCCGCTGTTTCTGCTTGGTGCGCTATTCGGCAAGCTGATGGAGGACAGCGGTTCGGTGATCGCGATCGCGACCTTCATGGTGCAGCGGTTGGGTCCGCGGCGGGCGATGCTGGCGGTCGTGCTCGCCGGCGCGCTGGTCACCTACGGGGGAGTGAGCCTGTTCGTCGCCTTCTTTGTTCTGGCACCCATGGCGCAAGAGCTGTTTCGCACGGCAAACATTCCGCGCCGGTTGATGCCGGCCGCAATCGTGCTGGCGGACTCACGATCGCACTGGACGCGCTTGGCGCGATCTACCTGGAGCGCGCGATTTTCGATAGGGCTCGATCCAGCCCTGCTGCATCGCGTGGCGGTGATCGGTTCGGGCACCCTCGACAGTTTGCCGCATAACGGTGCGGTGGTTACGCTGCTCGCCGTCTGCGGCTCGACGCACCGCGAGAGCTATCGCGACATAGTCATGGTCGGAATCCTTGGCGCCGTAATCGCGCTTGTCGTCGTGATCGCGATCGGCTCGATGGTTGGATCCGTCTGAGCCGGTTCGAGAACGTGCGACGGCGCGCTGCCTCTGCGACCAAGCACGCTGATTTCCCATGGTGGCCGCCGTTCCGAACAAACGTTCTGTGCAGGTCATCGGCACCTCTGCCTTCGGCTTTCAAGCCGGCTCGATCCAGATCGCGGACGATCCGGCGCTCAACCGCCTTGAGGCACATCAAGGTCATTTGGCGCGACCCGCGATAATTTTCGTGGCCGTCACGGTCACGAGGAAGCAGCGTGAGAACAAGTTATTCAGTGGCGTCAGCGATCTTGCTTGCAAGCGTCCTGACGCAGTCGAGCTTCGGCGAGGAAGATAGCAGGATCGTTGGAACCTGGAGGTTGCTTTCCTATGTCGTGGAAGTTCAGGCTAGCGGAGAGAAATTACCGGTCATGGGAGAGAAGCCCGACGGTTACGTGACTTTCTTGCCGGGAGGGCGTGTGTTCTTCATGCTGACGCGAGAAGGTCGTAAGCCTGCTAAAACGGATCGTGAGAAGGCGGAACTGTTAGACACGCTGGTCGTTTACACCGGTACTTACAGCATCGCGGGAGACACTTGGTCGACCAGTGTCGATGTAGCGTGGAATCCGGAGTGGGTCGGTACCAAACAAGTCCGCACGTTCAAACTGGAAGGGGACCGGCTCGATGTATTGACCCCATGGCGGATCATGCCGAACTGGTCAGACAAGGGTACGACTCGCAGCATTGTCAGCTTCGAGCGCTCCAGGTAACGGGGACGCCGACGTGCAGTACCGTGAACCATTTCCGGTTCGGAAGACCGATCCCATTCATTCCGCCACCATCGGCATCGGCTCGACCTGTTCGTGCAGGATGACTCCGGACAGCGGATCGAACTCACCTGCCCATGACGCGTGCTCGAGCGCAGCCTTGGTGTGCGAATAACCGGCCTCCCAGCGCTGCATGATGCCGCGGGGACTGAAATCGATATCCTTGGTGTGGGTCTCCCGATCAAGTTGCGGCGCCAGCAGTCGGACGACGTGCATCCGAGTCTGGCACCCATAGCCGATCAGTTCGCGTACCTCAGGGTTGTTGCGTTCGCGTTCGGTCAGTCGTGCCGCGAGTTGGTTGATGACGTGGCGTAGCCGATGCGCCTGCTGCTGCCGCTGGATATGACTCATGATCCGGCTCGAATATTGCACGTCCTTGTGCCGGTTCAGCACGTCCGCCATCGTCGCCGGCTCCGCGCCGAGTGGATTCCACAGGTGGACGGCAAAGATCAGTGAATCCCTGCGCGGAACATCGTCGAACACGACTTCGGTCGGCGTGTTGGAGAGAATGCCGCCGTCCCAATAGAGCTCGCCGTCGATGCGCACTGGAGGAAAAGCCGGCGGCAGCGCCCCGGAGGCCATGATGTGTCTTACCGTGAGCGCGCCGTCGCGGCTGTCGAAATAGCGCATCTGGCTGGTTCGCACATGGGCGGCGCCGACCGTCAGGCGCGGCTTGCAGCGGTTGAGCAGGTCGACATCGATGAACTCGCTGAGCGATTTCTCAAGCGGCGCGGTCGAATAATAGCCGGCACGCTCCGCGCCAAGTGGATAGGCGTCCCCGGCATGCGCGAGCGGATTGGGCCTGAAGAAGCCGGGAATGCCATGGGTGATCGTCGCCCAGTACGACAGCTTTTCGTTGAAGTCGGGAAAGGCGGTGCGAATGTTCCAGACCGGGTTTTGCTCCATGCGCTTCCAGAAGGCCTGCAGCTTCGGCAGCCGATCAGATGGTTCATTGCCTGCAATCAGGCTCGCATTGATGGCGCCGATGGATGTGCCGATGATCCAGTCAGGCTCGATCCCGGCCTCATGCAAGGCCTGATAGACCCCGGCTTGGTACGAGCCCAGGGCGCCGCCACCTTGCAGCACCAATACCACCTGGCCCGGCAGATCCTTGGCCAGCGATTTGATATTTCGCGGGGAAACTCCGTCCTGCATGTCCTGCTCCCATTACGAATCGCAAAGTTCGCAAACACCACCGGTCCGTTCGCATATTGCCTACACAGCGCCGACAGCCTCGATCGATCGACAACGTGATTCCAGCAATCGATACCGCCAGAGAGCCCGTCACCAGCGCGACCCCTGCCGCCAGGCCAATTGTCCGTGGATGTTCCTGTTCCGGGTCTATCCAATTTGGCGATCACTCAACCTTTCCGGAAATCTGCAGCTCCTCCGAGATTTGCGGAAATACCCTTTGGCTACCGAAACGATAGGCCGGCGCTATGGGAGTCCTTGTGTCAAAGCGGCGCGGTATCGGCTAGATTGGTGCCGATTAGGGGCTCGATCATGGAAATGCATCAGGTGAGGTATTTCCTGGCGGTGGCGCGGACGCTGAACTTCACGCGCGCCGCCGACGAGTGCAACGTGACGCAGCCCTCGCTGACGCGGGCGATCAAGCAGCTCGAGGCCGAACTCGGTGGGGATCTGTTCCGGCGCGAACGCCCCGCAGCGCAGTTGACCGAACTCGGCCAGCGCATGCACCCGCTCTTGAAGCAGTGCTATGAGGCCGCGGTCGGGGCACGATCGCTCGCCTCCTCATTCAAGAGCGGTGAACTCGGGGCGCTGAGGATCGCATTGACCCACTCGATCGACCTTTCGCTGCTAATTCCGCATATCGCGCAGCTCAAGCGCCAATTCAACCGACTGGAATTCCGATTTTTGCGCGGAACGAGTCAGCAGGTCAGCGAATATTTGAAGAAGGGCGAAGCCGAGCTTGGCATCGCTTCCGAGATCGACCCCACCTGGGAGCGGCTCGACACCTGGCCGCTCTTCACCGAGGATTTTCGGCTGGTGATAAGCAGGGGCCACAGACTGTGCGGTCCGAACAAAATCGGGGTCGACGATTTGCGCTCGGAGCAACTGCTGTCGCGAAGTTATTGCGAACATGCCGATCGCCTGAAAGCCTCGCTGCGCGAGCATGGCGTCGATTTCGAGCGCAGCCATGAAATCTCTTCCGAGCGCGATCTTATTGAACTACTTGAGGCCGATATCGGCATCGCCGTTATCCCCGATACTTCGCCGATCCCGGAGACATTGACGCGAGCACCTGTCGAGGGGCTCGATGCGCGGCGCACCGTCAACCTCTACGGCGTCGCCGGGCGTGAACGTACTGCGGTTGCGTCCGCTGTGGTACGGCTGCTGCGCGGCGCGGACTGGCGGCAAATTGCCGAGAAGGGCGCCAGGGCGTGATGACAGCTCGCGGTTTGCTGTCTTTGCCAGGAGCGGAGCGACAAACCGCGAGTTTCTAGCTGTCCTGGCCAGCGCGCTTGATCGCCGCAAGCAAGTCGTCGATCTCCATGCGTCTTCGGAAATCTGGATCCACGAACCGGGCCTTGATGATGCCGTCGCGTCCGACCACGAAAGTCGCAGGTATTGGCAGCGTCCAGCCGTCGTTGCCGTGGAAACGAGCCATATCGTGATAGGAGAGCAGCCGCTGGATTTCGCTGCCGAGCCAGATCGCCAAATTGAGGGAAAGCGCATAGCCATTGTCGAGATCCGTCAGAACCGGGAATGGTACGCTCGCGTCCGTCTTGAATTTCCCGGCATACTCCTGCGTCTCCGGCAAGACGGCGACGACCTGCGCCCCTAAAGCCTTGATGCGGCCGTAAGCCCGAATCACGGCCCGCACGTTCAATCCGCAATAGGGACACCAGTGGCCGCGGAAGAACATCACCGCGACCGGTCCTTGCTCGATCAGCGCGTGAAGATTTACCAGCTGGCCTCTCTCGTCGGGCAGGATGAATGGCGGCATCACCTCGCCGGGGTGCGGCGCGGTTTCGCCGCCACCATTTTCGTTTAGTCGCGCTACGAGGCGATCGACCGCCTCACTGTAGGCTGGAAAGATTTCCCGCCCTGCCGAGGCATAGGCCCGAAGCTGCTCATTCAAAGTGCCTTCCATGTCGCGGCATCGCTGGAAAGCCTGCTTGAGCCGTTCGGCATCGGAGGGCGAA
>Ga0306925_10003500_pt1 | contig 13925 bp, 11 predicted proteins | sample flu12Cox44000176_FD_203755 | JGI IMG/M metagenome (GOLD analysis project Ga0306925, IMG submission 203755) | Lab enrichment of tropical soil microbial communities from Luquillo Experimental Forest, Puerto Rico - flux8day.12C.oxic.44.000.176 (v2)... | ecosystem: Environmental > Terrestrial >... | reverse complement strand
GTCCTCGAATTCTTCCGGTTGCCGGCTTTCTTGTAACTGGCGATATTCCTTCTCGAGGCCGACCACGTGAATGCATCGGCGAAGTAGGAGCTTCAGTTCGTCAATGTCCACAGGTTTACAGAGGAAGTCATAAGCTCCTGCGCCAACCGCTTGAATAGCGTTGGGTTTTTCGCTTTGTCCGGAAAGAACAATGACCTTGGCCATGTTATCGATCGCGAGTATGTCCGATAACGCAGCCATTCCTTCATCGCGCTCATTTGGGCGAGGCGGCAGGCCCAGATCAAGCAGCGTCACCGCGGGCGAGTTTGCCTCAAAAGCTTCAACTGTGCCTCTGCGATCTTCGGCGAAGCACATGTCGTAATCCGAGCTAAGCGCCCATTTCATCTGAGTGCGGATCGCCTCGTCGTCATCTACCATGAGTAAGCTGGGCTTCATGCTATCTGGTTGTTAATGGGTAACATAACTCGGAAGGTAGTGCCGACGGCGGGTTCGCTCTCTACCAAGATTCTTCCGCCGTGCGCTTCGACAATCATCTTGGATTGAAACATTCCGATGCCCAGCCCCTTCTTCTTCGTGGTCTGAAAAGGACGGAAAAGTGAAGACTTCAAGAATGCCGGGCTCATCCCGCATCCATTGTCGGTGACGGAAACAACTGCCCAGTTATTGTTTTGGCCCGTCTCAATTCTTATCTCGCCTCTTGGTCCTACAGCCTCGCGGGCATTCAGAGTCAAATTGGTGATTACACTGCCGAATTGATCGCGATCGAGCCTCACCTTTGGCTGCAAAGCAAGTCGTTTCGTGACCTTAATATTGGCAGCTCCGTTTAATCCCTTGAGTGCTTCGTCAACAAGCAAATTAACGTCTACTTCGGCGAGATTAAGCTCCAGATGCCTTAGCGCAGTAAGGCGGTTAATTACTGCATTAATACGATCTGCCGTTTCTCCGATCCCGCACAAAACGTCCTGTCGAAAAAGCGGATCATCAAAGTGCATCGGCAAATTTTGAAGCGTTAGACTTAGCGTTGAGGCGGCATTTTTTAGGTCGTGTACAAAAAATGCGGACATCGCCTGAAAGGCCTCCAGTTCTTTTCCCCGCGCGATTTCGTTTGTCAGCCGAAGGTTCAGCAGACTCACAGCAACCTGGTCGCTCATGCACTTCAGCAGATCCAACTCCTCAACTGTGTAAGGCGCACCGCCGACACGATCTGCCAGAATGACAACGCCGATACAGTCATTCCCAGCCCATAACGGCGCAGAAACCCGATTCCCTCCAGTGCGAAACTGGCTCAAACTTATTTGTCTAAGGCCCTCGGCATAATCTCCTTTGGCTTTTTCCAAATCAAAAGGCTTGGTAAGCGAGCGAATGCTCGCGAAATTTTGCTCCAGCTTTGGGAGCACGTCAGTGGCCTCTCGCTCTGATTTGGAGGTGGATGCGGCAAATGCCAGCCGGTCTTGTTCATCAAGCAGCCAGATGGAGACCGACAGAACATTGAACGTCTCAGAGATCAATTTCGCTGCCGCCGCACACAGTCCGGAGTGATCGAATACATTGGACACGGATTGCGTCACGCCCGTCCAAATTTGCCGGAAATCATGCTGCGGCCGTTTAAAATGGCGGCTAACAATGCGATGGATCTTTTGCCGGATTCGATTCGATAACAGCAGCATGGCGAGCAACGCAAACGCCAGGAGCACCACCAACGCTTGCAACTGGAACCCGCCTGGCTTGCCGGTTCGCGCCACCACCTGAGCAAGCACGCCTACTACGAAAAGATACGCGCCAGCCAAAACAAACGTCAGCGAAGTGCGCAAGACAGCATGGGAAGGATAAACATCGATTTCGCCAAAACTGCTTCGAACAAAAGCTATCACAAACAAGACACACCCAATCAGGAGCGCCACGGTGTCTACATCGCTCAGGACCAGGACGTCCGCGGAAAAGAGCAGGGCTTGACTCATGGTATAAATGTTCGCTCCGAACACGATCCCTAACCCGACCACGATGAACTTGATTCTCCATTGCATTGTGCCGACAGCTGATCGGAAGGTCTTTTCCAGGTTCATCAGAATGACCACCGCGGCAACGAGCTGAAAGCAATTGAGTGCTTCGGCCGCTGTGTGAGAACGAACCCACCAGTCGCCGCCTGACTCGGTGTAAGGAGAAAGAGGCACCAATTGATCCCGCAAGACCAGGGACATGCCCACCGGGACTAAGAGTGCCGCGACGACAAGAAACCACGCCCGCGCTGGCAATGCGCGAGCGCTTCCCCGCGAGTATGTAAAGCTGAAGCACACCCAGACGCCGGGCACGAATGATTTCGTCACAAGCGTAAGCATTCCCCAAAACGCTGCACCTTCGGGATTCGCCGTCTCGCGCCATATCGCGCCGAAAAGATTCTCCAGCGCGAAGGTCAACATTCCAACGGAGAAAAACCAACTCGCAACCGAGCGCTTCCTTCGGCACGCGGCGGCCAAAGCCAGAGCAAAACTGAAGATGCTGGCAATTAAAGCTAAAATCGTGTTCACACCCACTGGGTGCTCCTAGTTGCCACGACGACTCGCGTTGCACACCCAGCGAAGCGACGATGCCGCTGGTAACGAAGTGGAGATCTTATGCATTCACCAAGAAAGAGCTCTCCAAGCTTGACCCGCAGCAACGCCCGAATAAGGGCTGCCTGTCAACACACTGGAGGGCCGGTCCTCTTAAGGCTTTCTACGACAAAACGCAGGCAAAGTTCCCGAAAAGATGGACAAAATGCAAAAAACAGAGCTTGCAACGTAGGGAGAAACTCTCCGGAACAAATCAGACGGCCGACGGCTACTCTACGAAGCTTCGAGCCATTTCGTATGTCGCGTGCGGACGTCCCCCCTGCGCAGCCACCATAACAGCACAAAGAATGGAATCAGCGAAAGCATGAAAAAGAGGGGCCCGCCGCGGCGATGGATTAGACTGTTAATCATCTGCGGACCTACGTTGACGCAGAGAAGGCCGATAACAAGGATCCGAAATGCGTTCCGTAGAATAGCGAGCGGAATCACCAAAGTGATCAGCGCAAAGCGCCGCCACGGCGTTTTCAAGAACATATTGGCCGCGAGGATGCTGGTCATCAAAAGCACCCAGCTTGAGCGAATTCCGCTGCATTCTTGCGCAACTTCGATCGTGATGTTCGGCAACTGGAAAATTAGGCCGTCGCGGAGAAATGGCGTGCCGCTAAAGTGGAAAAGGACATTAGCCACTTCCGCCGAGGCATATTTCGAAGCTGTTTCGAGCGCGTCTGCCATCGCATCCGGCATCGGCACCATGAAAATGAGGTAAGTTAAAGGAAAAGCGGCAGCTCGCATCCAGCCACGTCCGAAAAAGAAAAAGCCCCCCGCGGCAAGGCAGCAAAGGAACGACAGGGTGAGTAGCGCCAGGTAATCATTTTCGCCTGGCGCTCGTTTGACGAACTGCAACCAGTAAATGAACACTCGAAGGGCGAGTCCAGCGGTCAGGGAAGCAATCGTGAGCGGAAGATCGATACCATAATTTTTCGGTAATTGATCACGCCGGAGATAAAGCAGATAAGCTGAAACGAACGGCACGAGCAGAATGTAAGAATACAGCTGACTCCCGGCTGCGTACCTTATCAGCACCACAAGGGGCTGCGCGAACGCTGCTGCCAGCAAAATTGCAATACACGGGACGCTCCAAACCCGCCACCTCTTCCGGTGGGTCGGCGAGGTAGATTCGAAGGTGTCCCCCGTGTGCGCGGGAATGATGTCGCGAACAAGAGTTCCGTTTGGCGTCGTGGGCATTTCCAACGTGTCTTTCAGGCCGGACAGAGAGTAAGCGTCGATCTTTGTCGGGGAGATTCCCCTTGGCGAGCTATTCTCTTTGTCGATTCTCAGTACATGTAGGTCAATCCTCCGAAATAGCTATTCCGTGAGTAACCCGGTGTCGATCCTGAGGAACCCAGCGTGGTATGGTTGTAGTTAAGGTGTACGGTAAAATGCTTATTGATCGTATAACGGAGGCCGAGGATGAGATCGAAAGAATCCTGCGAGCCTGTTGAGCCGGTCCCACCTGTATTTTCATCGTGATGATAAAAAACACCAGTGGTCGAGCTGAGCCGCGAAGTTAGGTCGTAGGTCAATGTCAGACCGGTTCGCCACGTCTTGGTAGTCGTCACGCCTGCCTCGGTGGGCGATTCGAATCCGTAGCTGCTGGTCCAGCTCAGCGAGTGGTTGCTGCTTCCGTAATCAACCACACTTTCAAAGTACGGGCTGGCCATACTCCCTTCGTTTTCCAGAGAGCGAAATGATTCGCCAGCGCGCGCGTGAACGATTAGATGCTCGGTCAAATTATGATCGATACCCGCGAGGATGAAATGAGTCGTGGAATCGGTCGGGGCGGTATCATAATTTATTGTTTGAAAGCGATATTCCCCAATCAGATTCGTGCGGCGCGTCAGGCTAAATTGAAACTGCTCGCCAAGCGTGTTCTCAAACCGGTTCTGAGAATTTCCGACGGAGGCCTGGGTGTACTGAACGCGGTTGAATGTGTAGCTTGTTATCATGGAAAATCGTGTCGACCAGTGGTAAGTCAGCGAAAAAATATCGGTCGTGTAGAAGTGATCGGAAACGACATTCTCCGGGCCCACATTTGATTTGAAATTCGGCTCCGTTTGGAAAGCGGCGAAGACGCTGGCGTAAAGCGAAAGCCGTGTAGAGAAGTTGTGCGTAAGCGACATGGTGACATTTGCGTCCACGTCGTTCCGGCTAACATTGAAATACTGGTCAAAGCGCCCGATACCAAGCAAATAAAACTGTGTCCGTTCCCCGGGTCGAGGGTAAGTGAGCACAACGTTTTCTCCTACGAATAGCGAGCCTTCACCGCTGGGAGTCAGGTTAACATTGTCGTCGTAGCCCACGCCCAGGTCCGCCGTGATCTGAATTGGAATAGCTGGCAGCCAGCCGACACCGGCTCCTTCGAACACCGAAGCCGGCGTCTCCTGCCCTATCACTTGGAGGGGAGCGAAAGGAGCAGCGAAGAGCAGGGCGAGAGTGAGTGAATTAACACGTTTATGGGGCTGGTGAATTCGACATGGCAAAATCACGTGTGTTGGCACATCGCGCCCTCCCGGCACCTCAAATTAGAACCAGCTGCGCGCGATGTAGATCACGTCCCCGTCTTGGACATATTTGGGCTTGGTAGGCGTACCGTGAACCGTTGGCCGAAGGTTGATGGTCTCGGTACGCTGTTCGCCGTTGATTATGCGAGTCAGACGAACATTGCTCGGGCTACCGTAATCGCTCACTCCGCCCGCTTCCATCACCGCCTGGTACACGGTCGTAGGGCGATCGAAAGGGTAGACACCCGGTTTATTCGCAAATCCGGACACCGTCACGTTTGCCGTGCCGTTTTCCAACGTGACCAGCACCTCGTTGTTGTCGAGCTTGCCGTTGTAACGGCTGACAAGCTCATATTGAAAATCGATCGGCCGTTTGCCGGCCGCCGTCAGTTCGCCGATAAGCGGCAGGCTCACCTTGCCGTCTCTGCGAATTTTCTGCGTTTGATCCGGGACTGTCTCGTCGGCATACGAAACCTTGATGGTATCCCCGGGCGAAAGTCTCACGGGTGTATGAGGACCTGGCGGATTTGGCAAGGGCGGCAGGGGACTTTGGCAACTGCCGCATGCGAGCGTGGCAACAACAAGAAAAGCGAACAGGCAAGAGGAACCGCTCGGCTCGCGTCTCCGACGATCGTACGACATCTGTCTGCTGCCATATGTCATCCAACGTCGTATACTCTACAAATTTGTTGTTTGGCAAGATAAATGCCACCAAGCCGGCGATGAGAGTTTCGTTCCTAACCAGCGCACGTTCGTTTTACCATGACTGGAGATGAGAGTCTCACCTCCGAGCCAGCACGACCTTGGGGACTTGACTGGCTACAAAGCGTCCGATTTCAAGTGAGGCTGTCGCTGCCGGCGACGGAGCGTTGCACACGTGGATGGAATTTCTTCCTTTCATGATCAGAAAATCGTCCGCCAGTTTGCCATCGGGCATTAACGCTTGCGCCCGGACTCCGGAATGCGCCGGAACGAGATCTTCTTCGGTTACTTCAGGGATAAGTTGTCGAAGACTCTTCACGAACGCCCGTTTGCTTACGGAGCGCAGCATCTCCATCATCCCATCTCGGTAATGCTTCCGCGCCAGCTTCCAGAAACCCGGGAACGTAAGCGTCTCAAACAAATCGGCACAGCTTATGTCCGTTCTGCGATACCCCTCCCGCCTGAAGGCGAGCACGGCGTTTGGTCCGGCGTGGACGGAGTCATCGATCATGCGCGTAAAATGAACACCAAGGAATGGAAAATCGGGATTGGGCACTGGGTAAACCAGATTCTTTACGAGATACCGCTTTTCAGGTACCAACTCGTAGTACTCGCCACGGAAGGGGACGATTTTCGCGCCCGGATTCAGGCCACCGAAGCGTGCCACGCGATCGCTAAACAGGCCGGCGCAATTGATGATGAATCCGGCCTCAAACTCTCCCTGAGATGTTTCGATGACTTGGCTCCCATTCACCTCGCGCAAGCGCTCGACGCGCGTGCCGGTTTGCACCGTTCCACCGTTTGATTTGATTAGTTCAACATATTTCGCAGAAACCTCCCGGTAGTTGACGATTCCCGTTGACGGAACTTTCATGCCAGCGACGCACCGCACGTGCGGCTCAATTTCCTGCACTTGTTCGGGCGCGAGCCGCGCAACGGCGAGCCCGTGATCGAGGCCGCGTTGAAACAAGCCGTCGAGGAGCGGAAGTTCCGATGGTTTGCTGGCGACGATCACCTTTCCGCAAACCTCATGTTTAACGCCGTGCTCGCGGCAAAACTCGATCATTGAGCGGTTGCCTTCCCGGGCGAACCTGGCTTTCAGACTTCCAGGTTTATAATAAATCCCTGAATGGATGACACCGCTGTTTCGGCCACTCTGGTGTTGCGCAAGATCCTGTTCCTTTTCCAGGACGAGGATCCTCGCCTTGGGATGCCTGCCGCCGACGGTCAGCGCCGTCGCTAATCCTATGATACCACCTCCGATGACTGCATATTCATGCATGGATACAGTTCAGCCCACGAATTTATCGCCGAGCTGCCACTCGGCTAATTCGCTGTTGCGAGGAGCACTTTCCGGCAATAAAACGCTTCCGCGTGGCCACTGGGTGCGTTGCATTCCATTCCCCGCAGGCGCATCAGGGAGAAAAACGTGTCTTGTTGAAACCAACGTTTGCAGCGCTGCGACTGAAAAGCCTCCATAAGGTAACTGACCTTCTTTTTGCTCGCCTCAGCGTTGAGATGCACAAATACGTTGGGCTGTCCCATGTCGCCGTCGTATTTCGGGATCTCGTATTCCAATATTAAATGATCGCGGAAGGTATTCCAGGTTAACTCGCAGATCTGGCGATGGTCCTGATGAGCATCCTTTCTGTTATGGGTAAGAATCACATCAGGTGAGATCTTCTTCAGCTCATCTTCAAATAGGGTCTTGATGTTGGTCCCATCGAAGGGAAAGAAACCGTCGCGGAAATCTTTAATCATCACTTCTTTTTTCTTCGCTCGCTCCAAAAACAATTTCGCGCTTGCCCGGGCTTCTTTCTCACGTTCGCTTCCTCCGGAACTGAAAATCACCCAAACAATTTCCAGGTTCTTATGAGAAGAAAGCCATTGCAAAATTGTACCGCCACAACCGATCTCGATGTCGTCCGAATGGCACCCAAGGCAGAGGACTTTGAACCGGGAGGTTCCGTTCTGTGGCAGATTTAGAGTTAACATAGATATTGGTTAGGCTTTACAACTGCCGTTGTTTTTCCACACTTCCCACGGGGCGAGACCGCTGCTGGCCAGACTTTCAAGATGTTGGCGGTCCTTGAACGTATCCATGCTCTCCCAAAACCCGTCGTAGGTATAGCCGATTAGTTGCTTCTCTTTCAGCAACCGATGGAACGGTTCGATTACCAGTTCCTCCTTCTCGCGTATGTAATCGAAGATTTGCTTTTTAAAAATGAAAAAGCCGGCATTGATGCGAAGATCACCGTTGTTAATAGGATGAATGTCGTGCACCAAGCTGCCATTGCCCTGGGCAATGGATACCGTGTGATAACTCAGATTAGGACGGACGCACAAGAAACTGGCAATCTTGTTCTGCTGATGAAAGTGGTCGATCTGCTGGTCAAGTCGCAGGTCGCTGAGGCCGTCGCTATAGTTTGCGAGAAATTCCTCTTCGCCTTCAACGTACTTTTGCACGGCCTTCAGCCTCATGCCGATATTGGAGCTGATTCCAGTATCGGCAAAAGTAATTCGCCAATCATGAATGTCGCTGTTGATGAGCTCCAGATTCTTGCCGCCTTCCGATAAGACGAAATCATTCGAAGTGCATTCGTTGTAATTCAGGAAATAATTCTTGATTGCTTCCGCTTTGTAACCCAGGCATAAAACAAAATCCTTGTGGCCGTAGTGAGCGTAGTATTTCATCACGTGCCAAAGGATTGGCCGCTGACCGATATGTACCATTGGCTTAGGAACGTCTTCCAAATCGCGGATCCGCATTCCCAAGCCGCCGCAGAATAGAACAACTTTCATAATCTGTTACCTTGAATCACCTTTCTGTCTATGACTTCTCCTGCGATTAATACGACTTCACGCAGGGCCGCATACTGACTTCTGTTACCTCGGCAGTTCGAGGCAGCGTCAGAGCATTAATAACAATTGCTGCGACATCGTCCGGCTGCATTAGCAATTCCGGACTATATTTCCTGCCCTCCGTTTTGTGAACGCCGGCCTGCATTGGAGTGGCGGTCCGCCCCAGAAACAGGCTCAGAACGCGAATGCCGGCAGCGTTTACTTCTTCGCGTAAGCTGTCCGCTACCGCCTTCAACGCATGCTTGGTTGACGCATATTGGCTAGCGTTCGCCCCTGCGCGGAGACCGGCGGTTGAGTTCACGAACACGATCTGACCTTGTCGTATTTTGATTATAGGCAGCAGACCTTGAGTCAGAACATACGGCGCGCGCACATTCACTTTGTAATGCCAATCCAGTTGGTCCGGATCCGCACATTCAAAGGAAGACAACCGAATCACTCCGGCGCTATGAACCAGAATGTCGATGCCCTTAACGTCCTGCTTGAGGTTCGCGACCAGCGCCGCGATGTCCGAATCGACTTCTAGATTCGCCTGATAGCACCCGGAACCATTCGATGCTTGCTCCGCGACGGGTTGCAAAGCCTCCATTCTTCGGCCGACAAGGCAAACTGTCGCGCCATGCGCGGCCAGGGCCAAAGTGATCGCCTTGCCGATTCCACTATTAGCGCCAGTAACCACAGCGACTTGATTGGCGAGTTGTGTCATAGGCCGGAAGTCACCGTTATATTGGAACTTCTTTCAGCAAGCCATGGCGCAGCAACAGGCCGGCAGCGTCATGAACTGTTTCGAACGCTATCCCGCTGCGTTCGGCAATATCCAACAGGCTATGATCGCCATCCGACTGGTTCAACACCCATAACATCGCGGTTTCCTGGAGCTTTTCGTCGCGATTTCCGCCCATTGCGCGGTATAGCCCTCGGCGGCCTAACTGCGGCTCGCATTTCGGGTTCTGATTGCAGTAACACCGATTATTTTCCAAAACGTAAAAGACCGACAAACACGTCACAAGCGAATGCGCAAGGCTGGCCGGATCCATTAGCTCCAAATTGTCGGCAGAGCTGTGATATTCCGGAAATTTGCCATGCGGTGTGCGCATAAAGCATCCGACAGGCAAGTTAAATCCCGGCGAGCAATACTGGCGCTCATCGTAGCCATAGGGCGAGAAATCTTCAATATCGTACCTTTGCCCTGAATGTTTGAGGACATGCGCAACAGCACGATCGATCTCGGCATTTCCTCGGCGGCTCTTTTTGTAATTGATATGTCCGCGGTCTCCGACGCATGTCAGGACCAGGCCATGTTGGATTACGTCTACGTGGTCTTCATTCTCGCTCAACCACGTAATGGCCCCGATCGTCCCCGGAATGAATAGAAAGCGGTACGAGTACCGCAGCTGGGCGTCGCGTAGTAACTTAGCGAGAAAAGTCGCGATAGCAACACTTGATAGGTTGTCATTGCACAGCGAAGGATGACAGGCATGAGACGATATCAGGACCTCAGCCGGGCTCTCGCCCGGAAGATAGCACTCCGCGTAGGTCAAAGATCCGTTTTCGAGTGCGGAATCGATGCATACTTCGTACTCATCCTCACGCATGGCTTGCAATTGATTATGAGATAAACAGAATCCCCAGTTCTCTTTGTAGTAGGACGTGCGGTAAGGGATCCAGTCCGGCTGGTCGGGCAATGTATGAAGATGGGTACGCAATTCCGCGAGTGACATTTTGCGCTGCACGGGAACGCTGTAGTTGACTACGTGCAGGTTGTGTTTTCTAAAGTCGATGATCCGTTCCCCGCGAGTGTTCTTTACGTAGGCGTCGCGGATCTTCCACTCTTTTGGCACAGTCCAGTCAAATACTTGGGTCCCGCTGGGAACTTCATGCACGTCTAATGGGATCTCTTTCCGTATGCGGGCAAGCGTCTCCCGGACTCCCTCGCCCATAATACTGCGGCAGATGGGATAAAGCTCACGGATCAGTGAATAGATCTCGTCCCCGAGCAAAGAACTCTCGAGCATCGAGCGAAGGCTGGCTAGATCCCTGGTTTGAGGGTGCATTGCTACTCTCTGAAATCCTCGTAGTTGCGGTCTCGATCGGAAATCACCGTCGCATCAATCGGCCAGTTGACTCCGAACGCAGGATCGTTGTAGCGCAGGCCGCGCTGATGCTCAGGCGAATAAAACGCCGACATTTGATAGAACACTTCGCTGTTGTCCTCGAGTGTCTGAAAGCCGTGCGCAAATCCTTCGGGAATGAACAGCGCCGTGTAATTGTTGCTGGTCAACACTTCTCCGACATGCTGCTTGTAGGTTGCCGATTCACGACGCAGGTCGATGATCACATCGTAGATTGCACCTCGTGTGCAGCGCACTAGCTTGGCTTCGGCGCAGGGAGCAACCTGGTAATGCATGCCGCGAAGCGTGCCTTTCACCTTGTTGAACGAGACGTTGCACTGTACCGTTCGCGGATTCAGACCGTTCGCCTCGAACTCCTTCCGGCACCAGGACCGCGCAAAGAAGCCCCGCTCATCTTCGTGCTTTTGCAACTCGATGACGAAAGCTCCTGGCAACTTTGTTTCGCGAAAGAGCACTAACAGATCTCCACTTCCGGAATCGGCACCACCAGCTTGCCGCCCCACTCGCGAACATAGGACAACTGCTGGCTGATTTCGTTTTTCAAGTTCCAAGGCAGGATCAGCACGTAATCGGGCTTCGTTTCACGAATCTTGCCAGTATCGAATACCGGAATGTGCGTTCCTGCCAGGAATTTGCCGTGCTTGTACGGGTTTCGGTCGACCGTGTAATCGAGAAAGTCGCTGCGGATACCGCAGTAATTGAGAAGTGTATTTCCCTTGCCGGGCGCACCATAACCGACAACCGATTTCCTTTCCCGCTTTACCCGAATCAGAAAATCCAAAATCTTGCGCTTGGTTTCTTTTACCTTTTCTGCAAATGAAAAGTAGGTTTCCAGCCGTGTGAAGCCAGCTTTCTCTTCGCGTTCCGCAAGCTCCTTCGCACGCAGGCTCACGGAACGAGAATAGTCCTGCTTATGCCGCGCATAAATTCGCAACGATCCGCCGTGCGTTGGCAGTTCTTCAACGTCGAACACCGTCAAGCCGAATTCCGCAAGAATCTTCTCCACAGTTAGGAAGGAAAAATAGGAGAAGTGTTCGTGGTAAATCGTGTCGAACTGATTCTCCTCGATTAACCGCATCAGATGAGGAAACTCCAATGTGATTATTCCATGTGGCTTCAACAGGATCTTCATGCCCTTTACGAAACTGCGAAGATCAGGAACTTGTGCGAGCACATTGTTGCCGAGCAAGAGATCGGCTTGCGTGCCGTCGCGCGCCAGTTCCTCAGCCAGCTCAGCGCCAAAAAATTTTACCAGCGTGGGGACGCCTTTGTCAGTTGCAACCTTGGCAACGTTCGCAGCTGGCTCAATACCTAAGACTGGAATACCAGCCTCTACGAAATACTGAAGCAGATAACCGTCATTGCTGGCCAGTTCGACGACCTGGCTTTGGGCGTTGAGCTTGAAACGCTCAATCATCACCTTCATGTAGGCCTTGGCGTGGGCTAACCAGCTGTCAGAGTAGGAAGAGAAGTACGCGTACTCGGTGAATATGTCTTCCGCCGTCACGTATTCCTGTAGCTGCACCAGGAAGCATTGATCACAGACAAACACGTGCAGCGGATAAAAGGCTTCCATCTGGTTGAGTTGCGTGCGCTCGAGAATGGCCTCGCAAGGTGGAGACATGCCGAGGTCTACAAACGTATGCCGCAAGCCGGCGCCGCAGAAACGGCAGGTTGCGAGATTTGCTGAAGTATTTGGCTGCACGCTGACCTGCTTGGGCATGTTACTGATAGTTTCGTTTCGTTCGAGCACGTTATACGACATATCTAATAAGCGAATGCTTTGCGTTGATTTGCCCGTTGTCCGGCGGGTTGGCTTCCAATTGGAGTCATCCCACGTCGTTATCGTGACCTGCGAGGACTGATCGCCGGTGAACCTGTTGTCACGCTCACCACGCCCGAATACTCGTTCAGGCTCCCCCTCGCATCCCTCACCAGGATCCGATAACTGTAATCGCTCCCCGCTGCCAATCCCGTGTCGTTGTAGCTCGTTCCTGTAGTCGTCCCAACCTGCGCAAAACTCGTGCTTCCGGGATCCAGTCGCTCCACTTCGTACTTTGTCACCTCGACGTTGTCCATCGACGCCGTCCAACTCAGTTTGACCTGGCTCACGCCTATTGCTGTCGCCGCGAGATTCCCCCGCACACTTGGCTCCTGGGTCTCTGGCACCAACATCCCCAGCATCCCCATCAGCCCGAGGTTCCCACCCTCCCAGTTGTCAATCGTGAGATGGTCCCCCGACGGCGAATAGATCCCGATCCCCGGGCTGCCTCCAACGAGGTTCTCCGTCGCGTCCGTGTAGGTCAAAACGGGATTCCCGTTCCGGAGCAACCGTAATTGCACCGGGTTCAAGCCCGATGTTTCCAACCGGATAATGTCTCCAGCAACCCACGTCTCTGTACTTCCCGTGCTCAGGGAATAATAAAGCCCGTCTTTTCGTAGATAGATGCGATAGTCGTTGGCCCCAAATACAAAGGCCATATAGAATCGGTCAATGCTGGACTGCGCCCGGGCAATCACTCCGTTCCACGGGCCTACATTAGTGATCTGGACTTGAGAATACTGATCCTGGCTGAACGTGTCCCCCATCCAATATGCGTAACAGTGAGCGTTATCAGTGTCGGGGGTCACTTGATTGTTGACGATCACCAAGGTCTGTTCCGACGCCGGCACCGGCTTGGCCCAGTTCACATCCAGCGCCCCATCAGCGCGATTGAAATTATCGGTGGCCGCGGGCCCTGTCTGTGTCGTCACGCTCGCCACCCCCGAATACTGGCTCAGGTTCTGTGCCGCATCCGTTGCCCTGACTCGATAACTGTAAACGCTCCCCGCAACCAATCCGGTGTCGTTGTAGCTCGTCCCGGTGCTCATCCCCACTTGCACAAAACTCGAGCTTCCGGGGTCTTGCCGCTCCACGAGGTAGCCCGCCACCCCCACGTTGTCCGTTGATGCCGTCCAATTCAGGTGGATCTGGCTCACACCTATTGCCGTGGCCAGAAGATTCGCCGGCGCAGTTGGCGGCTGCGTGTCCGGTTGCCCTGGACCGAGCGGGGTATTCAAGTCGCTCTGGATCTCAGCGACGCTCAATGCCAGGTTATAAATCCTGACCTCGTCTATTC
>Ga0306925_10003499_pt1 | contig 13925 bp, 10 predicted proteins | sample flu12Cox44000176_FD_203755 | JGI IMG/M metagenome (GOLD analysis project Ga0306925, IMG submission 203755) | Lab enrichment of tropical soil microbial communities from Luquillo Experimental Forest, Puerto Rico - flux8day.12C.oxic.44.000.176 (v2)... | ecosystem: Environmental > Terrestrial >... | reverse complement strand
GTCACGGTGAAGAGAAGCGCAGGGCCGCGACCGCACTGTTGATGCTCGGCGGCTGCATGCCGATCTGCGTCTGGTGCAGCTGGAAGCGGCGCAGATCCTCCGCCGTCGCAGTGTCGGGGGACCGGCGGATGAAGGCGGCAAACGCCCGCACGTTGCGACGTAGTCGTTGCGCGTCTTCTCGGTGAAGCCGCGTACCGTCATGTCCTCGATCATGCGCGCCCGCAGCGCGCTGACGGGCCGGTGGGAAGGATGGGAGGTCATCGGGGCTCCTCTCTCGAGCTGAAGGTTGCTGGACCTTCAATGCTTGGGATCGGATGCCCCGATCGTCACGCCTTACCGCTCATTAGGCCGTCGATATGCACGGACCATGACACCCGCTTCCTCCCGCGAGAGCGGGTTCGTTCTTGGGGCAAATCCAGCCATTGGAGTTAGTTTGGCGGCGATAGCTTAGCGCCATCCGACCGCCTTGGCGTCAAGCGGACACGCCGGAGAAACAATACGCGCCTGAATTCAGACTACGCCCCGGGCCCGCAATTTCCCCAACTCCGTCTCGCTCACCTCAAGCCGGCCGAAGATCTCGGCGTTATGCTGGCCGAGGTTGGGGGCGGCGGTCCGCACCCGCACCTCCTCGCCGATCTTTACCGGGGTGCGGATGTGCGGGACCTCGCCCAATTCCGGGTCGCTCGCATGCTGCACGAGACCGCGGTGGCGCACCTGCGGGTCGGTGAACATCTGCGCGTAATCATAGACCGGACCGCACGGCACGCCGGCTGCTTCGAGCACCTCAACCCAATGGTTGGTGGTCTTGGTAATGAGCACCGCGTTCATCGCGTCTTCGAGGGCCTCGCGGTTAGCTATGCGCTGCCGGTTGGTCCCGAAACGCGGGTCCTCGCACCATTCCGGGTGCCCCAATGCCTTGGCACACCGCGCCCAGATCGCCTCTCCGGCGGCACCTACCATCAGATAGCCGTCTTTGGTCTGCATGCGCTGGTAGGGCGCATTCTGGCGATGACGCGAGCCCTGTCGGGTCGGCTCCTCATGGTCGGCGAGCCATTGTGCCGAGGTCCACGAGCTAAAGCCGATCGCGGTCTCCAAAAGCGAGCATTCGACGAGGCGTCCGAGGCCGGTCCGCTGGCGCTCGTAGAGGGCCGCGAGGATGCCCTGAACCGCCCACATGCCGGTGCCGAGATCGCAAATCGGCAGGCCGACCGAGGTCGGCGGCCCGTCGGGCTCGCCAGTCACGTGCATGATGCCGCCCATGCCCTGCGCGATCAGGTCGAAGCCGCCGCGCCCGGCATAGGGCCCGTCATAGCCGAGACCGGAAAGCTGGGCGTAGATCAGCCGCGGGTTGACCGCGTGCAACGCATCAAACCCCAGCCCTGCGCGCGGCATCACCGTCGGGCGATAGTTCTCGACCAGCACGTCCATGCCTTCGACGAGCCGCAGGAACAGCGCCTTCCCTTCGGGCCCTTTGTAGTCGAGGGTGATGCCCTTCTTGTTGCGGTTGATATAGCGGAAATAGGGGTTGCGTTCGCTGCCGTCGCCCCAGGCGCGCGTCGAATCCCCTTTGCCCGGGCGTTCGAGCTTTACGACCTCGGCCCCCATATCGGCAAGAATCATCGTGCAGAACGGCCCCGCCATGTGCTCGGTCAGGTCCAGCACCTTTAGTCCCGCGAGCGGCCCGTCGCGATCGTCGCGCGTATGTTGCAGGTCAGCCATTAACCGATCCTTCCGTTCGCGGCGCTGCGGACCACTTTTGCGGAGTTGAGGTCGACATTTATATACCATAATAGTGCTTTTATATCAATTATCATTCGGGATTTGTATGCTTTAAAAACAACGCTTGAGAGCCCGCCAAATTCGGCTGCCGGTCGGCTGCCAAGCCGCCAAAATTCGCCTGACGCACGGATCGGCCCATCACATCCAAGCTATTGATTCGAAGCCGTTTGTTGGCAGGATAGGACGAGTTTTAGACGCCAAAACGCGAAATTCCGCTGTGCTGAGGAGATGGGCGAAGTCAGCTTTTGACGGTTTCGAGCGAGGGCAGGTGATAGCGGTCCTCGGGGTTGTCCCAGCCCTTGAAATTGGGTGCGCGTTTCTCGGCAAAGGCGGCGCGCGATTCCATCAGGTCGCTCTTGGCGCCGTGCTCGCGCAGGGTACCGGCCAGACGCTGCATCTCGGGCGCCGGCATCGGGCGCATCTGGCGCATCATGTGCACCGTATTGACGCGCGAGGCCGGCGGCAAGGTCAACAGGTGCTCGGCCATCGCGACTGCACTCGGGATCAGCTGATCGGCCTCGACCAGGCGGTTCAGAAAGCCGATCTCATAAAAGCGCTCGGCCGTGAAACGAAAGCCGAGCGCCATCTCCATCGCGATCGGATAGGGCAGGTTCGCAAGATGCCCGTGATTGCAGCCGCCGAGCAGCCAGCGCTTGGCTTCCGAGACCTCGAACACGGCCTCGCGCGCGGCGACCCGCAGATCGGTGCGCTCGACCAGCATGAAGCCCCCGCCCATCGCGTAGCCGTTGACCGCCGCGATCACTGGTTTCTCGAGCGCCCCGGACATGAAAGGGTCCTCGATCGCCGGCCGCTGCCCCCCGGGCACCCCGCGCTGCAGCGACTCCTTCATGTCCTCGCCGGCGCAGAAGCCTCGGCCGGTCCCGGTGAAGATCGCGACCTCGAGCCCGTCATTGTGACGGAATTCGGTCCAGGTCTCCGCGAGCTGGGTGCGCATCTCATGATTGAGTGCATTCAAGCGCTCGGGCCGGTTCATCCGCACCACGAGCACCTGGCCCAATCGCTCGGTCTCGACGACGGCCATGTGTTTGTCTCCCGACAGCTGGTTCCGCAAGCTTTCCGAGGCTACCATCGCCGGGCTGTCGATCAAACTACCCAGAGGGGGCAAGGATGGCTCTGGTACCGCTGGCGACCAAGGGCAACTACTTCCACGTCTACGACTTCCGCGTCACCCCCGGCAGGGGCGACGAGTTCATCGAGCTCTTCAACAAGTTCGACTACGGCGACAACAACCCGTTTCACCGCTCGACCGCACAGGTGAAGGACGGGGTGCTGTGCCGCGATTCTGGCGACCCCGACCACTTCTACCTGATCGGCGAATGGCGGGATATCGAGGAGCACCGGCGCATCCGTGAGCGAGTGACACGCGAAATCAGGCCGGAATTTGTCGGCCTGATCGAGGGCGGCCATTTCGTGCCGACCTATGCCGAGATCGTCTCGATGACGCCGCAGGAGGTGCTCGACAGGTCGCAGCAGCGATAGTCGCTCAGAGGGTCGAGATCCAGAAATCCGCGATCAGCGCCATCCCCGGTGCGGGCATCGCGGGCGGCGTCTGGTTGCAGGCGAACGGCAGCGGCTGAGCGCCGAAACGGGAGGTCCACGCGGTCGCGATGCCGGGAAATGCCGTCAGGTCTGACACAAAATACTGGGCGCGCAGCACCTTCGCGAGCGAGGTCCCCGCCGCTTTGCACAACGCCTCGGCATAATCATAGACGGCGGCGGCCTGCGTATATCCGGCGTGAGAAAGCCCGGGGAACCCGGGCGAGATCGTCCTGCCGGCCACGTGGCCGTCCCGTCCGATCGGCATCAGCCCGGACGGCAACAGGAATTCGCCGGTTTTGACGCAGGGCCCATAAGCGGCCATATGCGGAATATCGGCTGCGATGACCTCTTTTTCTCGTTTTGCGCCATTGGTCAGCGCCATCAGATTGATCTCGATGATACCGCCCACCATGGCGAAGCCCTTGGTCGGCACGACCGTCAGTGCACAGGGGATGCTCTGGTAATATTGCGACCACACGTCGACGAAGTCGGGGAAATCGGCGACGTTCCTGAGGTAGACCTGGGCCTTCACCGAACGCTCGAGCGAGGAGCCTGCCGCTTCGAGCGCCGGCGTCAGTCGTTCCTGAATGATGAATTCGGTCTGCTTACGGATTTCGGTGCCGCCCCACAGCGTGTGGTCGGGGACATGGGCGCGCGGATCCAATCCGTGCTCTCGCCCGCTCGCCATCTGGCCGGCGACGAAGACGAAATCGTTGCAGATTATGGTCGGCACAAAGCCGGAGCTGGCCGATGCCGTGACGTCCTCGGGGTAAACCTTTCGGATCTCGTATTCCCGGCTCGGTACGACGGCGATCAGTGAGGTCGAGATGCCGCTCTCGGCGCCGAAGCAGTGCTCCATGATCACCGAGGTGCTGGGCGGAATGTAATCGCCGAAGGCCGTGCGCCGCGCCAGATGATAGGGGTCGACCGCGGCCGGGGTCGGGTAAAACTGGTCGAGGCGGACGCCGTACGCGAGATCGGACCCGAATTCCCGCAACGTCCGCCGCATCCGCTGCAGGATGAAATCGCCCTCGCGCCGCCAGCGCTGCCGGCCGAACAGCGGGAACCCCGGCGGGCCCGACACCGCCTCGGTGACGCCGTCGGCGAAATCGAAGGCCTCATGCCCCGTCAGAAAGATCCACGGTCCGGCCTTGACGGCATAGGCATAGGCCACGCCTGTGCCCACCAGGTGCTCAACCGCCTTCACTTCGAGCGTCGCCATCGATCTCTCCCTGAAACTGCCGGTCTTCGCCACCGGGTCGCTTCCATTTGCCGGCCGGGTTCGTCGCCTATCACCCGCCTTTGGCCTTGACGGGTGACACCAGCACCCGGTCGACGCGGCGGCCATCCATCTTGACGACTTCGAACCGATAGCCGGCAGCGGTGAGGCGGTCGGCGACCATCGGAACACGGTTGAGGCGTGCCATCACATATCCGCCGAGCGTGTGGAAATCGGCATCCTCGCCAGGCAAATGGGAAACCCCGAGCACCTGCCTGAGCTCATCGAGCCCGACCATGCCGTCGATCAGGCAGGTTCCGTCTTCGCGCCGCACCACCCGCTGATCGGCGTCCGCCGAGCCGGGGATGTCGCCGACCAACGCTTCGAGGATATCGCTCTGGGTCACCAGACCTTCGAGGTCGCCATATTCGTCGACCAGCAAGGCCATCGGCTCGCCCGAGGTCTTGAATGCTTCAAGGACGCGAAGCGCGGTCACCGTGTTAGGCAAGTAGAGTGGCGGCCTGGTCGCTACGCGCAAATCAAAGGGCTGTCCGGCGAACGCGGCAATGAGCAGATCCTTGGCCTGAACGATGCCGATCACCTGCTGTGAGCCGCCCTGCACCACCGGAAAGCGGGAATACGCACTGTCCCGAATCTTACACCGGTTCTCCTCTTCCGGATTGTCGAGGTCGAGCGATTCTATTTGCGTCCGCGGCGTCATCACCGCGCTCGCGCGCCGATCGCCAAGTCGCAGCGCCATCTCGACGATTGCCGTCTCGGCTTCGGGGATGTGGCCGGTCGCGACACCTTCGCGCAGCATGAAACTGATCTCTTCGTCGGTCACCGGTGCCGTGCCTTGGCTGCGCAGTGGCATCAGGCGAAGCACGAGATTGGTCGAGGCGCTCAAGAACCATTCGATCGGCGCTCCCACCCGCGCGATCGCCCGCATGATACGGCCGAGCGCGGCAGCGATGCGCTCGGGGTGAACGAGCGCGAACCGCTTGGGCACAAGCTCGCCCAGGATCAGCGAGAAATACGAGATGCCGATCACGACGACCGCCATGCTGATGACATGCGCATATCGCGCGAGGAAGCCCTGGTAGCTCTCGAGCTGCTCCTGAAGCGTGTCCCCCAATGTGGCCTCACCAAAGGTCCCGGAGAGAATCGCGATCACCGTGACGCCGATCTGGACGGTCGAAAGTAGCCGCGAAGGATCCGCTTTGAGTTCGAGCGCGGCTTGTGCCCCCGGATTGCCGGCTTCCGCGAGCGGCCGAAGGCGTGCGTTCCGCGCCGCCACGAGCGCGATCTCGGCCATCGCGAAGAAACCGTTCACGATGATCAGCAGCAGGATGATCGAGAGGTGCAGGGTCAGCATCGCAACCGCCTGTCGAGGTTGCGTCCGCCGAGGACGCTGGCGCCCTCAGTGTCGAGCAAATCGCGCAACGAAAAAAGCCGCGCCGAAGCGCGGCTTTTGGCCGGGGTCCGGAACGCGGTCAGCGCGAATAGAATTCGATGACGAGATTGGGCTCCATCGTCACCGGATAGGGCACGTCGGTCGGCTTGGGCGCGCGGATGAACCGGCCCCGCATGCGTTCGTGGTCGATCTCGACATAGTCGGGGACGTCGCGCTCGCCGGAGTTCGCCGCCTCGAGCACGAGTGCCATCCCCTTTGCCTTTGCCGCAAGTTCAATCGCGTCGCCATCGCGAACCGAGTAGGAGGGAATGGTAACGCGGCGACCATTGACCAGGACGTGCCCGTGATTGACCAGCTGACGCGCGGCGAAAGGTGTGGGCACCAGCTTCATGCGGTAGACCACGGCGTCGAGGCGGCGTTCCAGTAGCTCGACCAGATTGTCGCCGGTGTCGCCGCGCCGCCGCACCGCCTCGTGATAGAGCCGGCGGAACTGGCGCTCGCCGATATTGGCGTAGTAGCCCTTCAACTTTTGCTTGGCGGCGAGCTGCGTTCCGAAATCCGACGGCTTTTTGCGCCGCTGGCCGTGCTGACCGGGGCCGTATTCGCGGCGGTTGAGCGGGCTCTTCGGCCGGCCCCACAAATTCACGGCGAGGCGGCGATTGATCTTGTATTTCGGTTCGTCGCGCTTGCTGCTCATCAGTTCAAAACCTAGATTCGATCCGGCCGAAGGATAGTCGGCACGGCGAAAAAGTCAAACGGGGGGCCCGGATAGATCTAATCGGCAGCTGCCGCGGCCGCGCGGCCCGCTCGCTTGCGCTCGTTCGGGTCGAGCAGCCGCTTACGCAGGCGGATCGATTTCGGGGTCACCTCGACGAGCTCGTCATCGGCGATATAGGCGATCGCCTGTTCGAGGCTCATCGTCTGCGGCGGGGTCAGCCGCACCGCCTCGTCCTTAGCCGTGGTGCGGATGTTGGTCAGCTGCTTGCCCTTTATCGGGTTGACGTCGAGGTCGTTGCCGCGGGTATGGGCGCCAACGATCATCCCCTCATAGACCTGAGTCCCGGGGTCGACGAACATCGGCCCACGGTCCTCGAGGTTCCACAGCGCATAGGCGACGGTGAGCCCGTCTGCGGTCGAAACGAGGACGCCGTTGCGGCGCCCCTCAATTGCCCCTTTGTAAGGGGCATAACCGTGGAACAGGCGGCTCATCACCCCGGTGCCGCGCGTGTCGGTGAGGAACTCGCCCTGATAGCCGATCAGGCCGCGGGTCGGGCCGAAAAACGAAAGCCGCAGTTTGCCGCCGCCCGAGGGCCGCATCTCCTGCATTTCCGCCCTGCGACGGCTCATCTTGTCGACGACGATCCCGGCAAATTCCTCGTCGACATCCACCATGACCTCTTCGATCGGTTCGAGCCGGCGCCCGGTCGCAGGGTCGCTGGTGAACAGCACCCGCGGGCGCGAGATTGACAATTCGAAGCCCTGGCGGCGCATCGTCTCGATCAATACGCCGAGCTGCAATTCGCCGCGGCCGGCAACCTCGAACGCTTCCTTCTCCTCGCACTCGCTGACGCGGATCGCGACATTGCCCTCGGCCTCACGGAAGAGCCGCTCGCCGAGCATCCGCGAGGTCACCTTGGTCCCTTCGCGGCCGGCGAGCGGGCTGTCGTTGACCGAGAAGGTCATCGCCAAGGTCGGCGGGTCGATCGGATCGGCCGGCAGCGGGGTGGCGACCTCCGGCGCGCAGATCGTGTCGGCGACCGTGGTCAGGCCGAGCCCGGCGACGGCGATGATGTCGCCCGCCCAGGCCTCGTCGATCGGCCGCCTGTCGAGCCCGCGATACGCCTGGAGCTTGGTCAGCCGCGCCTGCTCGATGACGCGGCCGTCGCGGGACATCGACTTGACCGGCATGTTGACGCGCGCGGTTCCGGAATGGATCAGCCCGGTCAGCACCCGCCCGAGATAGGGGTCGTAGTCGAGTGTGGTCGCCAGCATCGCGAACGGCGCCTCGGGCTCGGCGCGCGGCGGTGGGACATGCGCCAGGATAAGCTCGAAGAGCGGCGCGAGATCCCGGCGCGGCATATCGAGATCGGGCACTGCCCATCCGTTGCGGCCCGACGCAAAGACCGTAGGGAAATCGAGCTGGGCCTCGCTGGCGTCGAGTGCGGCAAAGAGGTCGAAGACCTCGTTGTGAACCTCGCGCGCCCGAGCGTCTGGGCGATCGACCTTGTTGATCACGACGATCGGGCATAAGCCTTGGCGCAATGCCTTGCCGACGACGAACTTGGTCTGCGGCATCGGCCCCTCGGCGGCGTCGACGAGCACCAGGACCCCGTCGACCATGTTGAGGATGCGCTCGACCTCGCCGCCGAAATCGGCGTGGCCCGGCGTGTCGACGATGTTGACCCGCACCTCCCGCCACACCACCGAGGTGCATTTCGCCAGGATCGTGATGCCGCGCTCGCGTTCGAGCTCGTTCGAATCGAGCGCCCGCTCGGCGACCTGCTGGTTGGCGCGGAAGGCGCCGCTCTGGCGCAGCATCGCATCGACCAGGGTGGTCTTGCCGTGGTCGACATGGGCGATGATCGCGATGTTGCGGATATCCATGCGGAAGAGGGCCGGCTCAGCGGCCGGCGGCCAAAGAGATTGCGAAGATCAGGCCAGACCGGCTTCGGCGACGAGACGCGACAGCGATGTCTCAGGACGGGCGCCGACGTGGCTGATGATTTCGGCAGCGCACAAGCTGCCAATCCTGCCGCAGGTAGGGAGCGGCAGATCGCGGGTCAAGCCGTATAGAAAACCGGCGGCATAGAGATCGCCGGCGCCGGTCGTGTCGACGACCCGCGCAACCGGCGCCGCCGCCACGCGATGTTCCGCGCCGTCCGCGAGGATTACGCTGCCCTCCGCACTCCGGGTCAATACCGCGATCGCGACGTGCCCGCGCACGGCCGCGGCTGCGGCGGTGAAGTCGATGGTCTCGTAGAGCGAGCAGATCTCGGCTTCGTTGGCGAAAAGGATGTCGACATGGCCGTCGACGAGATCGCGAAACGCCTTGCGGTGACGGCCGACGCAGAACGGGTCGGAGAGGCTCAGCGCCACCTTGCGCCCTGCGGCATGGGCGATCGACGCAGCCTTGCGCAACGCCTCTTGTGCCTGCGGCGGGTCGAACAGATAGCCTTCGAGATAGGTGATCTGTCCCGCGACGACGACATCGGGATCGACGTCGGCGGGCCCGAGATCGGCGCTGGCGCCGAGATACGTGCCCATCGTTCGCTGCCCGTCGGCGGTGACCAGCACCAGGCAGCGTGCGGTGCCGAGGCCGCTCGTCGCCGCCGGCGTGTCGAATCGTACGCCCGTCGCCGTAATGTCGTGGCGGTAGACCTCTCCGAGAAAGTCGTCACGCACCTTGCCGATAAAGGCGCCCTTGCCACCGAGCGAGGCGAGGCCGGCCAACGTGTTGCCGACCGAGCCGCCCGAGACCTCGACGGCTGGCCCCATCAGCTGGTAGAGCGCCTCGGCCCGCGGCCCATCGATCAGGGTCATCGTCCCCTTGACCAGCCCCTCCCGCGCGAGAAACGCGTCATCGGCATGGGCGATCACGTCGACGATGGCATTGCCGATGCCGACGACGTCGAGACTGGCTTGTGTCATAGGCTTGGCGGTGGCTCGGGACCGGGGCAACCGGCAGCGGAATATAGGGGCTGATCCCCGGCCGGCAAGCCTTTGCCACGCTTTACATTTTTTTATCCGACAGCGGAAATATGAGAAAAACTTAAGGCCTGTGAAAAATTTCTCAATTCGAGTCAATAACTTATATTCCGATCGGGACTCGGCTCAGACGCCTCGGCAGTGGAATTTTGACGCTTCGAAGGACGCGGCAGGAGCCGGGTGGTGATCGCCAGCTACGGTTGTAGCCGCTGCCCTCACCCGTCTTATTGAACACCTACGCTTCGATCCTGGCCCAATTATGGCGGCCAAGCTAGGCGCCGGCGAAGACGATCGCAGCGGTCACTGACCTTGACGACCTGACCGGTCGGTTGGGGCCGGCCCGTCGCCGGGTCTGACGCGAAAGGTCACGATCCTGCCATCGTGTAAACCTCAACAGCTCAACCGGACAACCCGCGGTTGGAGCCTTAGAGAACACCGGCGGACCCGCGCGCAGATGAGGGGCGGCCTTGCGCCTGGCGCAAGGCTCGGCGGCGATTGCTTGTGGCGCCACGCTCGAAATACCCGCACAATTAATAGTGTTATGCGACGACTTCTCCGGAGAAGATCATGAGCGCCCATATGACCCCTGAGCAGGTCCGTTCGAAAATCGACCACCCGATCGTTGATGGCGACGGGCACTGGGTCGAATACGATCCGGTGTTCAGCGAGAGGATGCGCAAGGTCGGCGGCGATCTGGCGGCGGACGGGTTTCTGAAAGCGATGGGGACGACCCGCGAGTTGCTGTCGATGTCGGTCGCCGAACGGCAGCAGAAGCGGCGTGGCCAGCAGGCGTTCTGGGCTCGCCAGGCGGAAAATACGCTCGACCGCGCGACCGCCATGATGCCAAAGCTGCTCTACGACCGCCTCGACGAATTGGGCCTCGACTTCGTCATCGTCTATCCGACCGCCGGGCTGCGCTTTCCGCGCATCCAGGACGATGCGACCCGCCGCGCCGTGATCCGCGCCTACAATGTCGTTTCGGCCGATTATTTTAGCGGTCTCGGCGACCGGCTGACCCCGGCGGCGATTATCCCGATGCACACCCCGGACGAGGCGATCGCCGAGCTCGAATTCGTCACTAAGCAACTGGGCTCCAAGGTCGCCATGTTCGGCAGCAACATGGCCCGCAAGGTGCCGGCGGCCGCGGCCAACGACCCCGACACTGCGCGCTTTGCGGTGTGGTACGACGTGCTCGGCCTCGACAGCGAATATGATTACGACCCGGTCTGGGCGAAATGCGTGGAGTTGGGCATATCACCCACCTTCCACAGCGCCTCGAGCAACCAGGGTCTGCGCCTGTCGCCGACGAATTTCACCTACAACCATATCGGCCATTTCGCCGCCGCTGGGCATGCGACCGCCAAGGCGATTTTCTTGGGCGGCGTCACCAGGCGCTTTCCTGAGCTGCGTTTTGCCTTCCTCGAAGGCGGTGTGGGCTGGGCCAGCCAACTCTTCGGTGACCTGATCGAGCATTGGGAGCGGCGCAGCGCCAAGGCGCTCGAACGCATGCACCCGGACAAACTCGACCGCGCCAAATTAATGAGCCTCGTCGAGAAATACGGCTACGACGACATCGCCGCCGCCCTGCGCAAGCGCGGTGGTCTGCCCGATCCGGAACAAGCTTTTCTGACCGGAGGGATCGAGAATATCGACGATTTCTCGGCCTGCAAGATCACCCGAAAGGAAGACTGGGTCGATCTCTACGCCAAGCCCTACTATTTCGGCTGCGAGGCGGACGACCGGATGAACGCAACCGCCTTCGGCCGCAGCAATCCGTTCGGGGCGAAGCTGAACGCGATTTTCAGTTCTGATATCGGGCATTTCGACGTGATCGACATGCGCCATCCGTTGCCCGAGGCCTATGAGCTGGTCGAAGACGGCCACATCACCACAGACGATTTCCGCAACTTCACCTTCGCCAATGCGGTGCGGCTGTGGGGCACACAAAACCCGAAATTCTTCGAGGGCACTCGCGTCGCCAAACAAGCCGCCGCCGTCCTCGCCGCCGCGCAAACCCAGACCCTCGCCGCCTCCGACTAACCCTGCCACGGCAGCGTCGCCTACGGGCGGCGCTGCCTCGCGGAGACGCCGCGCCGCGGCGGCTCGTGTCGTGACCTATTATGGTGAAGGAAAGCCCATGAGGTATGATGTGGTGATCGTTGGCGGCGGAGCGGCTGGCTGTGTGTTGGCCGGCCGGTTGGCGGCAAACGCGCATACTTCCGTGCTGCTGCTGGAAGCCGGGCCGGATTACCCCGATCCGGATAACCTTCCCGCGGACATCAAGTTCGGCCACACCCGCTTTGCCGAATCCCAAGCCTCAAAACACAACTGGGCCTTGCACGGCACGATTACCGAGGAACAAGGCGAAATTCACGTCGCCCAGGGCAAAGTGATCGGCGGCGGGTCATCGATCAACGGTCAGGCCATGCAGCGCGGCTTCCCGGAGGATTTCGACTCCTGGGCGGCTCTCGGCAACGACGAATGGTCGTATGAAAAGGTCGTGCCGCATTTTCGCAAATCGGAGCGCGATCTCGATATCCAGGATAACTATTGCCACGGCGCCGACGGGCCAATTCCCGTTAGGCGGCGTCAGACGGGCGCGACGCCGGCCATTCAACAGGCGTTCCATGCGGCCTGTATAGCGGCGGGATTCGCCACCACGAACGACAAGAATGGCCTGCACCCCGCCGGCCTTGGTGTAACCCCGTCAAACAACATTGACGGCGTGCGGGTGAGTACGGCGATGGCGCATCTCAATCCGGTGCGTCACCATCTGAACCTGACGGTGCGGGGCGGGGTGTTTGTCCGCAAGATCGTAATCGAGAACGGCGCGGCCGTCGGCGTGGAAGCCGAAAGCGGCGGGAAGGTGTTTCGCGTCGATGCCGAGCGGGTGGTACTGAGCGCAGGGGCGATCCGATCACCCCACCTGCTGATGCTTTCGGGGATCGGCCCCGCGGACCACCTGCGGGAGTTTGGGATACCGACGGTCTACTATCTTCCCGGCGTCGGCCAGCACTTGATGAACCACCTCAGCGCCCAAATGACCTTCAAGGTCAGAGACGGCATCTCGCTCGCTGCTGATCGTGATGCGGTGCACTTTGCTTTGCACTACACCGCCCAAGGGTCGAGCGCTGTCAACGATATGGTCCTCAGGTCCAGCACTGTCGTCGACGAACGGCAGGAGCACGTCGCCGGCGTACGCACCAAATATTTGAGTGGTGACGTTCCGCCTGAGCGGGCGGCACGGATCTCGTGCACGCTTGGGTTGCCGGACGGTTCAGGATACGTCAGGCTGGCCTCGGCCGATCCCAGCGTCCAGCCGTCCTTCAACTATTGTTATCTCCAGCATCCAAACGACATTCGGCGGGTGCGGGAAGGCCTGCGATTGGCGGTGAGGCTACTGGGATCCGACGCCTATAAAGATGTGGCCGATCACCGGATCCACCCCACGGACGACATTCTAGCCGACGACGACGCTTTGGACCTGTGGATACGTCAAACTGTCGGGACAGCCAGGCACGTGTCCGGAACCTGTAAGATGGGACCGGACGCAGATCCGATGGCTGTCGTGGACCAATACTGCAAAGTGAAGGGCGTCAAAGGATTGTGGGTGGCTGACGCTTCGGTGATGCCGCGCATTCCCAGGTCAGGCGGTACCCACGCTACAGTGATCATGATAGGCGAACGTGTCGTCGACTGGATTGCCGCGGGTTAACCCGCCTAGGCTGTCTGAAATATGCGAGCGTCGGGCACGGTCGATCGGGGCGGCACTGGAAACCGCTCGCCGGATCTCCGGCATCGGCCATAGCGCGTGAGCATTCAATGCCCCGGTGAGACCGAGGCCGCGCGGGGACGGCGGACGAGCGGCATCATAAAGAGGGCGGCGACGAAGAGCCCGCCGACCAGCATGATCGCGTCGTTGTAGGTCAGCACCAACGCCTCGCGTTGCACCATATTGGCCAGGAGTTTGAGCGCCGCGCGGCCGGTGTCGCCACGGACGAGCGGATCGAGATGGTTCGTCTGCATGTCGAGGTAATGCTGCACGGCCGGGCGCGCCGGGTTGATGTCCTCAATCAGCCGGTTCCAGTGGAAATGAAGCCGGTTGTTCATCAACGTGCCGATCGTCGCCAGTACAATGGCGCCGCCGAGATCGCGCGTCAAATTGTAGAGCCCCGCGGCATTTTTCAATTTGTCCTGCGGCACGCTGCTGAGCGCGATAATATTTGCTGGGATATAACACATCATCAG
>Ga0306925_10003498_pt1 | contig 13926 bp, 10 predicted proteins | sample flu12Cox44000176_FD_203755 | JGI IMG/M metagenome (GOLD analysis project Ga0306925, IMG submission 203755) | Lab enrichment of tropical soil microbial communities from Luquillo Experimental Forest, Puerto Rico - flux8day.12C.oxic.44.000.176 (v2)... | ecosystem: Environmental > Terrestrial >... | reverse complement strand
AGAACCCGCGGCTACTTCGCGGTTTGCTTCTTATGCAGATCGGTGCAAACGGAGACGGCGGTGTTCGGGTCGACCGCGCTGTCGCCACCTTCAATGTGGCGGATGATGCCGTCTTTATCAATAACGATGTTGGCGCGCAAGGCCCACTGATAGGTGTCGCCATGAGTGTCATAGTTTTTCAAGATTCCGTAGGCGGTGAGCATTTTGCGGTTCATGTCGCTGAGAAGGGGAAACTTGATGTTGATCTGCTTGGCGAAGGCCGCGTTCGCCGCGGGACTGTCCATACTCACGCCAAAAACCTCCGTGTCGCCAGCGTCGATCTTGCCCGAATCCAGTCCAGCCTGGACTGCCTGTAGTTGCTTCGTTCAACCACCGGTGAAGGCGAGAACGTAAACAGCGAGAAAGACATTTTTCTTGCCGAGGTAGTCGCTGAGCTTGACGGTTTTCCATTGATCGCTGAGCAGGGTGAAATCGGGGGCCTTGTCGCCGACCTTGAGAGTCATTTTGGCGACCTCGTCTTTGTTTTGCGGTTCCGCGGACATCGGCACGATCGCGGGCGACATGACGAATAGCAGACAAACGGAGAGCAGGTGTTTCATGGTGACTCCCGGTTCGAAGTCTTGGCGCAGGCCAAAGGGATAATAACCGGAGAGGCGCTCGAAGCGAAGGCAAAAATGAACGACTGGCCGCCTCTTGCGAAGCCGGACAGGCCCTTCGCAATTCTTCCGACAAGCAAAAGGCAGATCGAGAGCGCGGAACATGGGGTCCACCCCTGCTGGCCGCCTACGAAGGGCGGAGCCGGTTCCAGCTCGCGCCGAGGAAACCGCGCGTAGGAAAGAGTCCGGTCGCTCCGGTGGGGATGACAAGTGCGCGGCGCCGCACGGCCTGCTTCGGAAGGCGGGCCCTCCTAGAAGCACGCAAGTATGCCGGCGGGTTAGCGGAGGTAGCCCCAATTGTGGAGTTTGTCGGAGTCTTCGACCCAGCGTTCGCCGATATCGGTGCGGTAATACATGTTGGGGATCAGGATGTTTTTGATACGCGAATAAGCCTGCGCCTGAGCCTGTTTCATAGTTTGGCCGATGCCGACGACAATGAGGACCACACCGGAGGTGCCTGCAACGAGCCATTGCTGGTTGACGATTTTCACGTCTTCGATGTGAATGCCTTCATTGATTGGGCGCCTGAAAACGATCGCGGCATTTTTCGAAAAGGATTCGAAGGTGGCTTCGTCATCGAAGGGAAACGGCGGAACGACGATGCGCACGCCGAGCTGAAAGCCACTGCGCGTTCGCCATTTGGGCTCGAGCCCGTTGGCGAGTTCCCAGAAAAGGTCGCTGATCGGGGTGAGAATGCCTTCCTGTTGGATGCTGATCGTCGGGTAGCCAAAGCGCGAGGTGAACTCGAGCGGGTAGATGCCGTTGTTGTTCACGATGCAGTTCAGGTCGATGTAGCCGACATAGCCTTCCTCGGCGAGCTTTGGCTCCATTTTGAGCAGCGTGCGGTTGAAGAGAGCGTTGGGCTCGCTCCAGAACATCGCGGTGCCCATTTCGCCGGTGGGCGGGCCGACTTCTCCGGGAAACAGCTTTTTGTGTTCGAAGTTGATGTTGATGGGCGTAATAAATTTCTTGCCGTTGAAAAATCCGCCGACGGCAACCTCCACGCCGTTGACGCGGCGCTGCAACTGGAAGACCTTGATTTCGTCGGAGAAAGCGCGCTTGTAGGCTTCCAGCATCCCAATGACGTCATTGCCGTCTTCTTCCTCGCCGACGAAGAGACGGCGCTTGACGTTTTGGGCTTCTCCGCTTGGCTTAATCACGTAGCGGTCGGGATTTTTCTTGACAAACTCGATCGCGGGGTCGAAGGAGTCAAAGTCCTGATATGGAATGATGGTGACGCCAGCTTTTTTGAGCTCTTCCTGGCCGAAGGAACGATCATCTTCGAGATTGTCGGTGTAGGTAGAGCCGCCGATGACGGGCTTGCCCCCCGCGCGGAGCGCTTGAGCCTTGGTGCCTTGACCGAGGGTGTCGTCGAAGACGACGATGTCGGCCCACTTGACGTCCTTTTCGTAGTCGCTCGACTTGGGCACAAAGCCGTCGGCGATGTCACGCTCCTTCTCGTTTTCGACGTAGTAGCGGACTTCATGACCTTCTTTGACGACTTGCCAGGCGATGTCACCGATCAGACTGGAGAGTGAGACAAACAGAAATTTTCGTTTTTCCATGACTGGGGCCTTCCGCCACAGGAGCGAAAGGCAGTAAAGACATTGTAGTGAGGGCGGGGATGATTGAACATTACAAAACGGAAACATTCCGGGCAGCGATAGTTTAGGGCGCGTTCTGCGCGCCCGGGATGAACGAGAGCAGAACTGGCGGACGGTTTCGCTAGACGACCCGGACGCGCCAAAGAACGCCGCGCAACAGGCCGATCGCCCGAGCCGGGGTGGCGCGGCGTGAGCAATCGCGTGGGAAACCCAGGGGTCAGGCGGGCGCATCCCAAAGGTCGACAGGAAGATGGCCTGAACATTTGGGCAAATTTTCCTGGGGTGCCTGTCCTTTGCTTCAGGTTATACTGGCATGGACCGGGCCCCGCGGGGGATGAACGGCTCCCAGTCCGACCGAATTTCCAGGTCGGGGTCAGTTGCGATTCCAAAGAGAGGTGAGGACTTGCGGCGATTTCCGCTTCTTCTTTTGTGCACTATTGTGCTGGTAGATGTCAGCCAATGCTCCGCCCAGGTTATTTTTCACAAAAAGAAAAAAGTGGACAAGTCTACGGACGCGTCCAACACGGTCGAGCCCGACAAGCAGTTGTACGACAAGGCCATGGCGGACATCAAGCATGGCAAATACGAGACCGGGCGGCTGAGCCTGCAAACCCTGATCAATACGTATCCAGACAGCGAATACCTGGCAAAGGCCAAGCTGGCGATTGCGGACTCCTACTTTAGGGAGGGTGGCACGGCCAACACTACGCAGGCCATTGCGGGGTACAAGGACTTCATCGTGTTCTTCCCGTTCCTGCCTGAAGCCGCGTATGCCCAGATGCAGGTGGCGATGGCCAATTACAACGAGATGGCCAAGGCCGATCGCGACAATACCCACGCGAAGGCCGCTGAAGAGGAGTTTCAGACCTTTTTGCAGAAGTATCCGAAGGACCCGTTGGCGCCACAGGCAGAACAGCGGCTGCGCGACGTGCAGGAAGTGCTAGCCGAAGGTCAATTCCGGATTGCTTACTACTATTATTTGAAGGGCGACCGCAGGGCGGCTGCGGGGCGGCTGATCCCGCTGACGCGGCGCTACCCGCTGTACAGCAAGTCGGATACCGCGCTCTGGATGCTGGGCGACATATTCGAGAAGAGCGAGCGAAAAGACATCGCGAGCAATTACTATGCGCAGATCGTGAGGAACTACCCGCTCTCGCCGAAAGTTCCGGACGCGAAAGGCAAGCTCAAACAGTTCGGCGTGCCGATTCCGCAGCCGGATGCGAAGGCGGTGGAGTGGATGACGGCGGAGCAGAACACGCCGCGACCGAAGGAAAGCGTCTTCCATAAGCCAATGGACTTGTTCCACAGCGGACCCGATATACGCACGGCGGCCGAGCATGGCTTGCCGAACATGGAACCGGAGACGGATTCGTCGGCAAATGCCGACGTTCTTTCTGGCGGGAACCGTTCAACGATGGGATCGGGAACAGGAAAAACGGGGATCGTCGCGACGGTAAAGCCCGGCGAAGCGGCGCCTGAGGGCACACCGGCGGCGGGCAGCCCATCCGAGGATGTAAACTCGAATTCGTCGAGCGATCCTTCCACTACTCCGGCGGCTTCCGCACCTGCCGCGACGGAATCGAGTTCGAGCGATACCGCGACTTCGCAGGGAGCTGCAACCGAGGCGAACGGGGGCTCTTCGAGCCAATCTGCCAACGGAACGACAGGCGACAGTTCGAAAACAGACAGCAACTCGACACAAGGGAGCAATGACAGCAACCAGAAGGAATCGAGCAGCAAGAAAAAAGGGCTGAAGAAGTTAATCCCCTGGTAATATCGGGCAATCTCCGCAGGTTTTGAGATGGTTCAGGAAAGCTGGCGTCGCTTGCCCGATCGTACAGGTTAGCGCTTACGCACGCCGGCATGTCTACTTCCGACACAAAGCGGTTGCGCGGCGATTGACGCGTACACGTCTGGGTGCTCCAATACAATTTGAGCCGCATGGTGTCGGCAGCGTGTGCTCCTGGAGGGCGTTCGGTGGCCAAAATCCTGGTTGCGGACGACAACAGCAACATCCAGAAGATGGTCGGGCTTGCCCTGAAAGATCAGGGAATTGACGTTGTCGCGGTGGGCAATGGCGAAGCTGCCGTCCGAAAAATTTCCGACGTACGTCCCGACCTGGTGCTTGCGGATGTGTTCATGCCGGTGCGCAACGGTTATGAAGTGTGCCGGTACGTGAAGCAAGATTTGCGGTTGTCGCATATACCGGTGATTCTGCTGGTGGGGGCGTTTGATCCCCTCGATGAACAAGAAGCGCAGCGTGTCGGAGCGGACGGCGTGCTGAAGAAACCGTTTGTTCCGCCCGATCCGCTGATTTCGATGGTGAAGTCGGCTTTAACCCGCGCGGGAGTATCGTTGGGGCCGGCACCGCACACGGAAAAGCCGCCAGCCACCACTACACGGAGCGCCGCCGACCTGCTCGGTTCGGGTACGGGCCCGAAGATCACTGTAGCGGCTTCCGACAGGATTCCCGAAGCTGCTCCTGAGCCGGTAGAGGAATTCCCCACGCCGACGCCTCCGCCCAGCGTGAAGATTGCTGCGGGCCACGAACCGCTGGCGTTCGGCAGCTTGCTGGAAACTCCCGAAGCCGAGGATGAGCCGATTTTCCAGTCGAAGTCCCCGGTGCAACTTGGCGGAGGCGAACGTTGGGCCGCAGAGGGAGATGAAGTCAAAGAGGAAGTGGAGGAAGAAGAGTCGCCAAGCGGCGGTTGGCGTCCCAGTGGGTTGGAGGCGGAGCCGGAAAGCGCGACTCCCTCGCAAGCGGCCCCGGATTGGCGGGAGGAAGCCTTCCACGGAAATTCCCCGGCGAGGACCAGCGGTTCGCATAGCTCGACGACTTCACTCGAGCCGGTGCCCTCGATCGAAGCCGCAGAAGTGCCTGCAGTGGCGATTTCGACGATCGAGCGGAAACCTTTGGAAGGGCCGGTTCCCTTCACCGGTGACGCCTGGGCCGCGGCCATGGCGGCCGGCGTGGAAGAAAAGCTCACGGAGAAGACGGCGGCTCCCGCGGCCGAAGAAACGGCGGCGGCGGAAACAAGAGAACACGTGAGCGAGGAAGCGCGGGCGGCCGAGACGAGTGCTTTCGAGCCAGCGACTGTAGAGCAGGAAACTTCCGGCGATCAAACAAAGGAAGCAGAGCCTGCCAACGGTTGGTTTTCCATTGCGGGAACACCTTGGGAGATTGAAGCGAAGAAGGCGACGCTGCTGGCTTCGAAGTGGGATGCGCCGAAAGCGGGCTCGCCAGATGACACGCAAGAAGTGCTGCCAATCTCCGCGGAAGAGCCTGCGGCCGCCGCGGGAGCTGTTTCGGAGGCGCCAGCAGAGGTTCAGGCCGCAAACCACCAGGAGCGCACGGCGGAGCCTGCCACGACCACGAACTGGGGAAGCGCCTGGGAAACTCCGGCGTCACCGGTTCCATCCTTCGAGCCGCCGATAGAGGGAATTGCCGAAGTTGCGGAGCCGAAGGTTGCGGAAGCTGGCGCGCAAGAGCCGCACCATGCGGCCGAGGCTGAGGAGCCGCAATCCGTGCAGCCGGACATGGACGAGCTAGTAGCGCGAGTGCTCGCCAAGATGAATCCCGAAGTGCTGCAAAGAGTAACCCGCGAAATCCTGAAGCCGGTCATCGAAGCCATCATCCGCGCCGAACTCGACTCCCAGAAGTCCTGAAACCGCCTATTCGTGTATCGCCCTTCCTGTGCTGGCGCCTGAGCCACGATTGACGAGCCCGACTGCCTGCCCGTATATTTCAAGATTACCCTGCGAGTGCGCGCGCAAGCCTTGTGGTGTCGCACGGGATGAGGAGAATCCTGCCGGATGGCCCGAGAAATTGCCAAGGCGTACGACCCCCAGCAGATTGAGTCGCGCTGGGCGGCCTACTGGCTGAAGGACGCACTGTTCAAGGCGCCAGCGGGCTTCTCGGAACCAACGTTTTCAATCGCGCTTCCTCCGCCCAATGTGACGGGGTCGATTCACATCGGGCACATGCTCGAGCACACGCAGATTGACACACTCGTCCGTTGGCATCGCATGCGGGGATTCCGGACGCTGTGGCTGCCCGGGATGGATCACGCGGGAATCGCGACGCAGTTCGTGGTCGAGCGGATGCTGGCGAAGGATGGGATCAAGCGGCAGGACCTGGGGCGGGAGGAGTTCGAGCGACGCGTCTGGAAATGGAAAGAGGAGAGCGGGGGAGTCATCAAGCAGCAGATGATTCTCCTGGGGGAGTCGTGCGACTGGACACGCGAACGCTTCACACTGGAACCGGCGCTTTACCGGGCCGTTTTGCACGCGTTTCTGCAGTTTTACAGCGAAGGCCTGATTTATCGCGGACGGTACATGGTGAACTGGTGTCCCCGCTGCCAGACGGCCATCAGCGACCTAGAAGTTGTGCATCACGAGAGAACGGGCGAAATCTGGAACATTCGTTATCCCCTGATCAACGGCGGCCGGCCGAGCGCGACGGAGTATCTCGTGGTAGCCACAACGCGGCCGGAAACGATGCTGGGCGACACGGCAGTCGCGGTGAATCCTGACGATGAGCGTTACCGGCAGTATGTGGGCAGGCGAGTGCTGCTGCCGCTGATGAGCCGCGAGATTCCCGTCATTGCCGACTCCTACGTGGACCGCAAATTCGGGACAGGCGTCGTGAAAATTACTCCGGCACATGATCCGAACGACTTCGAAATCGGCAAGCGGCACAATCTGCCTGAAATTGACGTGATGACCGATACGGGCACAATGAGCGAGGCGGCTGGAAAATACGCTGGACTGGAGCGCTTCGCGGCACGGGCCCGAATCGTAAACGAACTGAAGGAACTGGGGCTGATCGAATCCGTCAAGGAGCATGTTCATGCGGTTGGCACGTGCGACCGTTGCAAGGCTCTGGTCGAACCGCGGATTTCGACGCAATGGTTCATGAAGATGAAGCCGCTGGCGGAACCAGCGAAGCAGGTTGTCCGCGACGGGCTGATCGGGGTGACTCCGGACAATCAGCGCACCATCCTGCTCAACTGGCTTGAAAACATCCGGGACTGGTGTATTTCGCGCCAACTCTGGTGGGGCCACCGCATTCCGATCTGGCATTGCGGCGATTGCAAGGAAATGGTTCCGGCACTGGACTCAAAAGTGGAGATCCTGGAAGGTCATGCGCGAGCGGCCAGTGTTCCGAAGACGTGCCCGAAATGCGGGGGATCGAAACTGACGCAGGATTCGGACGTGCTGGACACGTGGTTCAGCTCCGGCTTATGGCCGTTTTCGACGCTGGGTTGGCCGGACGAAACGCAAGACCTGCGAGATTTTTATCCGACGAGCCTGCTGATCAGCGGCTATGACATTCTGTTCTTCTGGGACGCGCGAATGATTATGATGGGCCTGCACCTGATGGGTGCGCGGGCGGCCGACGACTTGGCAAAGGCCATCCCGTTCCGAAAACTGTACCTTCACTCCCTTGTGCGAACGGCCGAGGGCCAGAAAATGTCGAAGACGAAAGGGACCGGCGTTGATCCCTTGCAATTGACCGAGGAATACGGCACGGACGCGCTGCGCTACATGCTTGTGAGCATGGCGGCGCCCGGCACCGACATTGCGCTTTCCGCGGACCGCTTGGGCGGGGCGAAAGCGTTTGCCAACAAGATCTGGAACGCGGCGCGGTTCATTTTCTTCAATTTTGACAAGATGGAAGAAAGCGGCACAAAGCTGGAAGATGTTGCCGCTCCGGCTGTGCGAGAGAAAGCTCCGTATGCCTGTGAAGGAGAAATACCCCTGGCGGATGAGTGGCTGTTTGGCAGGCTGGCTGCGACGGTAGATGTGGTGAACGCGTCCCTCGACGATTACCGGTTTCACGAGGCCGCGCAAAGCGTCTATCACTTTTTCTGGGGCGATTTTTGCGATTGGTACATTGAATGGATAAAACCGGATTTGCAGGATTCGAACGAAGAGCGCGCGCTGGTTGCGTGGAAAAACCTGTTTGCGGCCTTTGATCTGGCGCTGCGATTACTGCATCCGTTCATGCCGTTCATCAGCGAAGAACTGTGGCATCACCTGCCGCGGAATCCGGGCGACCGGTCGATTGCAGTTCAGGCCTATCCAAGTGCGAGAGCGGGCTTTGCTGTGACGGACAGGGCGAACGAATTCGCGAAGGTTCAGGAAATTATCGGGCAAATTCGCAACATGCGCGCCGAGATGAAGCTGGATCCCAAGAAAAGAGTCGCGGCCGAGATTTACAGCTCCGATCCAAACATTCGAGACCAGGTCGAACGGAGCCGGTCTCGGATTGTTCGCCTCGGGCTCTTGTCTGAATTACAAGTCGCGGCGCAAAAGCTGTCCCAAACAGGCGGATTGATTCGCTCGACGGGCCAGTTGGACGTGCGCATTCCCTACGCGGCCGACACGGTGGATGTGGCGGCTGAGTTGACGCGCCTGAAGAAGGAATTTGAGGGGCTGCAGAAGGCGATCCATTCGAAGGAAAACCAGCTCAGCAACGATACGTTTCGCAGCAAGGCGCCGGAAAAGATCATCCAGCAGATGGAGGAGGCACTGGCCGCGCAGCGGATCGAGTCGCAAAAGCTTATCGATCGCCTACGGCAGCTAGAAGGCTAAGCTCGCGCCACAGGCTGCGGCAGGCATGTTCGCAGTACATCGACGCCTCAAAGCGCGAACCTGATGCTCAGCTTGCCGAAGCTGAGGGCGAGAAGGCATTGCATTCCAAAGGAACATGGACTGGGATTCGAGCTACGTGCGCGCCCTGATTGAACGCGCCCTGGCGGAAGACGTTGGTCCGGGCGACGCAACGGTTTCCGCAACCATTCCGGCAAATGCTACCGGACGGGCCCGCATTGTCGCGAAACAGGAACTGGTTTGCGCAGGGCTGCCATTGGCGGAGCGCATCTTCCGCAGGTTAGATCCGCATATAAGACTGGAAAGGCCCGTGGAAGACGGCCACCTAGTGCGCAAAGGGCAGGACGTGCTGTATCTCGACGGAAAGGCTTCGGCGATTCTGACGGGCGAACGTACGGCTCTGAACTTCCTGGGCCGGCTCAGCGGTATCGCGACGGTCACGCATCAATTTGTCGAACAACTGACGGGCACTCGGGCAAAAATCCGCGACACGCGAAAGACTACGCCGGGGTTGCGCCTGCTGGAAAAATACGCCGTGAAGATGGGCGGGGGCACGAATCACCGCATCGGTCTTTATGACGCCATTTTGCTTAAGGAGAACCACATTGCGCTGGCAGGAGGAGTGAAGGCGGCTCTGGACCAAGCGCACAGCTACGCATCGTCGCAAATGAGTCTACAGGCGACGACACCCTACGAAGCTGTGGGGCATTCCCCTTCACCGGCCGAGGCCAGTTCCTTTCCCATTCAAATTGAAGTACGTAACGAAGACGAACTGCGGGAAGCGCTCGGAGCGGGAGCCGAGGCCGTGTTGCTCGACAACATGACGCCCGAGCGGGCGCGCGCCTGCGTGCGAATCGCGCGAGGCATCCGGCCGGATTGCATGGTTGAGATTTCGGGTGGACTTACGCTGGCCAATGCCCGGGCTTACGCCGAAACCGGCGTAGACTATCTTTCCTCCGGGGCTCTCACGCATTCGGCTCCGAATGCGGACGTCAGCCTGCTTGTCGAGAACCTCCGGTAAAAGTAAGCTTAGACTCGAGCAACACGAGAACAGGGCCTGATGCCCCAGACACTCGCTTTACCCGGAACAACTGACAAGCGCCTGGCAGCACTGGTTACGCTGCTATCCGAAAATGCCACGATTGTGATCAGCGGAGCGCGGATCGCGCGAGAGATTGGAGTCTCGCGTTCAATGGTCTGGCAGTGGGTACAACAACTGCGAAAGCTCGGCGTCCGCGTCAAGGGCCAACGCAGCACCGGTTATTTTCTCGAGCATGTGCCGGACATCGTGACCCCGAATGTGATCCGAAAACGTCTTAAGGGCAATCTTTTCGGCAAGCACATCTATCATTTTTTTAAAATGGACTCGACCAATCGCGTGGCGATGGATTTGGGCTACGCAGGGGCCGCGGAAGGGACGGTCGTGCTGGCCGAGGAACAGACCGCCGGCCGCGGCCGTTCCGGGCGGGCGTGGCATTCCGAGCGCGGCGAGGGGCTTTACGTAACGCTGCTGCTGAGACCGAAACTTGCTCCCGCGCAAGCGCCGCTTCTGACCATGCTGGCGGGGCTTTCCGCACACGCGGCGATCAAAGCGCAGTGCGGATTGACTCCCGAATTGAAGTGGCCCAACGACCTTTTGCTCAACGGCAAAAAGATTGGCGGGATTCTCACGGAAATGCATGCGGAACCAAGCCAGGTGCGTTTTGTGGTCGTGGGCATCGGGATCAACGTGAATCAGGAGAAGTTTCCGGCAGAGATTGCCGCGGTGGCAGGCTCGCTGCGAAACGAGTCCCGGCGCACGCATTCGAGGCTGGAATTGCTCGTTCGGTTGCTCGGCCAATTCGAGAGCGACTACAATCGTTTTCTGCGCGAGGGCGCACCGTTCGTAGTGCAACGCTTTGTAGCCGTGTCGAGTTTTGCGGACGGCCGGCGCGTGCGTGTCGATTCCGGGCATGAGTCCTACCTGGGGACAACGGCGGGATTGAGCCCAGAGGGCCTGCTGCTCGTAGCGAAGGATAGCGGAACGCTCGTGACGGTGATTGCCGGAGATGTGACTGAGGTTCGATAGCTGATGCTGCTGACCATCGATGTGGGCAACACGAACACGGTCCTTGGCGTGTTTCGCGGCGAGGGGTTGATTGCGAACTGGCGGCTGACGACAGCACGTCTTCAAACCGTGGACGAGTACGGCGTTCTTGCGCGGAACCTTTTCTCGATCGCAGGGCTTAACCAGGAGACGATCACGGGGGTGATTGTCAGTTCCGTGGTGCCGCCGATGAACTGGACGCTGGCGGAGATGTCGCGACTTTACCTCGGCAAGAAGGCGCTGTTCGTCGAACCCGGAATCAAAACGGGCATGTCGGTTCAAGTGGACAATCCGATGGATGTCGGCGCGGACCGGATCGTGAATGGAGTGGCGGCTTTTCACCAATACGGGGGCCCGTGCGTTGTGGTGGACTTCGGAACGGCGATCACGTTCGACGTGATATCAGCGAAATGTGAATTTCTTGGCGGCGTCATCGCCCCCGGTATTGGGATCAGTTCCGAGGCGCTGTTTACGAAGACGGCGCGGCTTCCGCGCGTGGAAATTAAGGATCCTGGCAAGGTAATCGGCACGAACACGGTCACAAATATTCAGGCGGGACTTTACTACGGGTCGGTGGATCTGGTCGACGGCATGCTCGCCCGGATCAAAGCGGAGTTGAACGCTCCGGCGACGACGGTAATAGCAACGGGTGGCCAGGCGCGTCTGGTGGCGCGTGGTTCGAAACACATTCAGCATGTGGACGAATTTCTGACTCTGACGGGCTTGCGGCTGGTTTGGGAAAAGAACCAGTCCGCGGAAGCGTATCGCGAGCCAGCAGCGGCAAACCCGGGAAAAGTGGAGTCGAGCGCCACGAGGAAAATCAGGCGCTGACTTGTTTGGACGGCCCGGCCCACACCATGGACACCTGGAATTACTTCAACTATTTCACGGAAATCGAAGAGCATTTCTGGAAAAAGCGCGGGGCGCACCTGCTGGTTTCGCCGCTGGATTGGGCAATCATGGAGACCTGGCAGAAAGCGGGCGTGCCGCTCGAGGCGGCTCTGAAAGGGATCGACCGGGCGTTTGAGAGCTATCAACGCTCACGTCGTGGCGCGGGCAAGCCGCTGAAGAGTCTTGCCTATTGCACCGATGCGGTGCTCGAGGCCACCGAGGAAATCAACGAGGCCGCAGCCGGAGCTTCGTCGGGAGGAAGAGCAGCGCAGGCCGGGGCATTCCCTCGCGAGGAGTTGCGCGCATACTTCAAGCAAAATGCTGCGTTGTTTTGCAAGGCGGCGGACCGGTGCGCCCGTTCGCAGCCGAGTCTTTGTTCTTTTTTCAATCAGCTTGCGGGATCGTTGTGCACTGTCGAAACGCTTCTGGAGGCACCGGGGCGCGTTGACCTGGAGGATATCGAGCGCCGGCTGACCGTCCTGGATGAAAAGGTGCATGCGGCGCTCCTTTCGCAGGCCAATGAGGAGTTGCTGCTGAGGCTTCGGCGCGAGGTGGATTCGCAACTGGCGGCGTACCGCCGCAAAATGAAAGCCGAGCAGCTTGCGCTTGTGGAAAGGCGGTACCTGCAGAAACGGCTACTGGACGAGTACCAATTGCCACGCCTGAGCTTGTATTACTTTTCGTGATGAAACAGCGGTGGTGGAGGAAAAGAGAGCAGCCACAGTCTGAGTGATTGCCAAGTATCGGCACAGCAGCGCTGCACCTTACGAAGAAAGCCGGGCGCGGCCTTATTTGGGCGGGTGACAGCCAGAACGGACTGAACGCTTATGCCTGATGAGTTAATATTATCAGTTGAGAAGCTTATCTACGGCGGCGACGCTTTGGCCCATGCCGGCGAAAATACGGTTTTCGTCCCCTTCGCGCTCCCTGGCGAGCAGGTCGTGGCTTCCGTGCGCACGAGAAAGAAGAATCTGATCCACACAAACCTGGTGAGAGTGGAGCATGCGTCAGCGGCGCGCGTCGCACCGCCATGCCCACATTTCGGAGTGTGCGGCGGATGCCACTACCAGCACATCGAGTTCGCGAAGCAAGTTGAGTACAAGAAGCAGATTTTGCTCGAGACCCTATCGCGCCTGGGCGGCGTGACGTGGGCCGGCGCGATCGAAGAACATGCGGCGCAGCCCTATGGCTACCGCAACCGGGCGCAATGGGCTTTTCGCGACGCGATGCCGCGCGCTCTCGGTTATTTCCTCCCCGAAAGTGCGCGCATTCTGGCCATTGACGAGTGCCCTGTGCTGTCGCCGGCACTCGCAACAGCCTTCGGGCAGCTGCAGGCCTTGGCCCGGGCAAACTCGCTTCCACCGGGCTTGCTCGAAATTGAGGCGTTCGCCGATTCCGAGGACTCCAGGGTCGCGCTCAACGTGGCGTTCGAACGATTTCCGAAGCCCGGCAAGGCTCTCGTGAGTGATTTCAAAGCGGCCCTTCCCGCGCTTGAGAGCCTCCTCCTGCTTGACCAGAGCAAGAACCGCTTCGAACTCGATGGGCCCGGCTACTTGCTTCATAGGGCCGGGGGCTTCGCGTATCGCGTCAGCCATTTGTCTTTTTTCCAAGTGAATCGCTTCCTGATTGAGCAATTGCTCCAGACCGTGGTACGGGGCGCGAAAGGCAACCTGGCTCTTGATCTCTATGCGGGTGTTGGTTTCTTCACATTGCCGCTGGCGAAAACCTTTTCGCGCGTCGTCAGCGTCGACGCGAATCTCGCCGCCACGCGAGACCTCGCGGCCAACGCGGAATCCGCCGGAGCGACCGTGTCGTTCGAAAACGAACACACCGAAGAGTTCTTGAAGAAATTCCGGGAGCAGCCCGACCTGGTCATTCTTGATCCTCCCCGTGCCGGACTTGGGGCCGAGACAGCCGCGCGCCTGGCCAATATTGGCGCGCCTGAGATTGTCTACCTTTCGTGCGATCCATCGACCCTGGCGCGTGATCTAGCCGTCCTAACACATTCGGAGCGCAAGCCGAGCACGGGAATTGCGTCGGCACAACGCTACGAAATTTCGGAAATGTGTTTGTT